>Ga0182024_10018732_pt1 | contig 12852 bp, 14 predicted proteins | sample P32metaG_FD_120480 | JGI IMG/M metagenome (GOLD analysis project Ga0182024, IMG submission 120480) | Permafrost microbial communities from Stordalen Mire, Sweden - P3-2 metaG (Illumina Assembly) | ecosystem: Environmental > Terrestrial > Soil > Wetlands > Permafrost | place: Sweden: Stordalen...
GGCCGCGCTCGCGGCCCGCGGTTCTAGGCTGATCCTGGCCCAGGGCAATACCGCGACCCAGCTTCGTTCCTGGATCAAACGCACCGGCGCGGGGGCGCTCTTCTGGAATCGCCGCTACGAGCCCGCGATTCGCGCGCGCGATACCGGCCTGAAGGCGGAGTTCCGGGCCGCGGGCTTGGAGGTGAGGAGCTTCAATGGCGCGCTACTCTTCGAGCCGCACACGATTGCCAACCGCGCGGGTGGGCCCTTTCAGGTGTTTTCCCCCTATTGGCGGCATTGCCTCTGCCAGCCGGTGGCCGAGCCGATAAAAATATCTTCGCAGCGCTTCTCCGCCCCGGACGCCTGGCCGGCGTCGGCGACGCTCGAGCGTCTCGGCCTCCAGCCGCGGCTGCGCTGGGCGGACGGATTGGCTGCTGCCTGGCAGCCTGGGGAGGCGGGGGGGGCGGCGCGGCTGCAGCAATTCATCGCGACCGGCATCGAGCGCTACGCTGACGAGCGCAACCGGCCGGACCATGCCGGCACCTCCCGGCTCTCTCCCTGGCTGCATTTCGGAGAAATCGGACCCCGGCAAGTGTGGGCCGCGGTGAGGGCGCTGTCGCGCGAAACCGGGGTCTTTCCCGCGTCCAAAGGGGCGCACGTGTTCTTGAAAGAGATCGGCTGGCGCGAATTCGCCCATCATCTCCTCCATCATTTCCCCCGCACGCCAGCGGAGCCACTGCGGACGGCGTACGCGCGCTTTCCTTGGGCGCCCGATCCGGGTGCGGTCAAGCTCCGGGCCTGGCAAAAGGGAAAAACCGGCTATCCGATCGTCGACGCGGGGATGCGTGAACTTTGGCGCACCGGCTGGATGCACAACCGCGTGCGGATGATCGCGGCGTCATTCCTGGTCAAACACCTGCGGCTGCCCTGGCAACGGGGGGCCGCCTGGTTCTGGGACACCCTGGTCGATGCGGACCTCGCCAACAACACCTTGGGGTGGCAATGGACGGCGGGTTGCGGGGCGGATGCGGCGCCCTATTTCCGGATCTTCGCCCCGGTGCTCCAGGGCCGGAAGTTCGACCCCCAGGGGGAGTATATTCGGCGGTGGGTGCCGGAGTTGGCCGCGGTGCCGCTAAGCGCACTCCATGCGCCATGGGCATTGACCGCGGCCGAGTTGGCCCGGGCTGGTGTCCGTTTGGGCAAAACTTATCCGCGGCCGATGGTGGATCATGTGGCCGCGCGTCGGGACGCGTTGGCCGCTTTCCAGTCCTTGCCGCGGCGGGCGGCGCCCACTCAGCCGAACAGTTCGTCCGCCTTAAAAAAGCGGGCGACCTCGATCTGAGCGTTCTCGTCGCTGTCCGAGGCGTGGACCACATTCTTCATCATGTCGGAGCCAAAGTCGCCCCGGATCGTCCCTTTGGCGGCCTTGCGCGAGTCGGTGGGCCCCAACAAGTCCCGCACTTTCTGCACGATCGCGGCGCCCGAAAGGGCCATCACGATCACCGGGCTCGAACTCATGAATTGCTCGATTTCGGGGTAAAACGGCTTGTCGGCCACGTGGGCGTAGTGCGCGCGGAGGATGGCCGGCGACAGACGGATCATTTTGGCGCCGATGAGGGTGAAGCCAGCGTTCTCGAACCGCTCCAGGACTGAGCCGACATGGTGCTGCACCATGCAATCCGGCTTAAAGATAATGAGGGTCTTCTGCATATGTATGAAAGGCGAACCTTACCGGCTCTGCGCGGCCAAGGGAAGAGTCTTTTTCGTCGCCTTTTTGGGGCGGCCAAGGGGTAAAAGGGTGGACATGGCCCGGGTTCAATTCGACGCTCGGGCTCCCAACCAGAGGAGACCGCCTATGAATTCCACGATTACCGGCACGACGATGCCGACCGTTCAGATCGAACTCTCGCCCGGCGAAAAGGTTTACTGCCAGACTCATGCAATGGCCTGGATGACGGACAATGTCGCGATGGACACCCATACCGGCGGCGGGATTCTGTCGGGCCTCCAACGTTCGCTCTCGGGCGGCAGCTTCTTCATCACGACCTACACCTCCTCGGGTCCCGGCAACAGCCGCATCGCCTTCGCGCCCCGGTTTCCCGGGCATGTGCTGCCGTTCAAACTCGAAGCCGGCCAATCGGTGATCTGCCGCAAGGAGACCTTTTTGGTGGCCGAGAGCAGCGTGACCTTTGAAATCGCGTTTCAGCAGCGTTTGGGCGCCGGATTTTTTGGCGGTGAGGGCTTCATTCTCCAGCGGGTCACCGGTCCCGGTACGGTCTGGCTCGACCTCTCCGGGGAAGTGGTCACCGAGGAGCTGCAGGCCGGGCAGCGCCTGCTCGTGCACGCCGGGCATGTCGGGATCATCACGACCGGGGTCCAATTTGACATCCAGCGCGTGCGCGGGGTGCGCAACATGCTCTTCGGCGGCGAAGGCATCTTCCTCGCGACCCTCACCGGTCCGGGAAAAGCGTGGCTGCAAAGCATGCCGATCATGAACTTGGCCGAAGCGATCGCCCATTATTTGCCGGCGCAGGAGCAGGAGGCCACGGCCGGCGGCGTCATCGGCGGGGTGGTCGGCAGCCTGCTGCGCGGCCGCTAGGGCGCGCGCGCTACTTCAGTCGCACGGACCGCTTCAGGCCGGCGTAGTGGAACGAGACCTTGTTCCACGCCTCGGGTCCCTGGACGATGTCCTTGGCGATACAGCCCAGATTGAGGGCGAATTCCTGCGGGCGGGAAAGCGGTCCGCGTTTGGCCGCGGCTTTGGCGGGCGCGCCCGCTGCCTGGGCTGAGGCCGGCGGTTTGCTGGCGGCCTTGTTCCGGCTTTTGCGGGCCATTATTAAATAGCGGTTACAGCCGGTCCGGCCAAGGAGGCCGGCAGAACGGATAGGAAAAGTTGAAACACGGGCGGTGGACCCTGAATGACAGCCATTTTCTTGCCATTTCCGGGTCCGGGGTGGCGATTCCCCTTAAATTTATAGTCATAAAACACTACGGTGAATCTAATCCGTGGGCACTGAGGCGAAGCGAGGCCCGGAATCGACAGGGATTCCGACGCTATCCGGCCGGCCGCCGGATGGATAGTTCGTATACTGCTTATGTAAAATAAGTTGCGCTAAATTAACGGAACTGTTCAGGATTCCGACAATTCGGCGCTGGGCCGGCGCACAACCGGAGGGCAGGATGAATCGGAACCAAAGGGGTCCTGGGCTTACTTTTTTGACGAGGCAGAGGCCGCGACCACTTCTGGCCGGCCGCCTAGGAATAGATCAACCATCGAGGCTTTCATGAAAACGAACCCCATCAGCAAAGGCATCATCGCGAAAAAAACCGAGGGCATCGGCCCGGTGACCCACGAGATGATCCACGCCCGCGCCCTCGAACTGGCCCTCATCGGCGGACGGCCACATGGCCAAATCTTCCCGGCCGATTACGAACAGGCGAAACGCGAACTGACTGGCGGGTCCGATCTCGACGCTCAGACGCAGACCCTGGAATCCCTGCCCGAATCGAAGCGCTGGGACATGGTGCCGGGTTCCGACGGCCACCAGGCGCCGGAAACCCCCAATGAGGATGAGGACGAAGAAGGCCGCAGCGAGAGCGAGCAACTCGTGGCGGAAGGGGTCGACGAGGCGGAGCACGATCAGATGCTCCAAGCGGCGCGGGCGGCGGCCAAGGCCGACCGCCGCGAGAGCTGACCGGGGGACCGCCGTCCCGGCGGACTACTCCGGGACGTGGTCGCCGTAGTTGCGTGCGATCCAACTGCGGGGCAGCGGGACCACGCAAATGTTCAGCGAGTGCCCATTGGGCGAGATCATCGCCGTCTGGATCTCGATCTTCGTGCCGTCGGCGCTGAAGGTCGGATGAATGTGATCGGCCGGCACGCCCGCCACCATGCGGCTCATGCTGGCCAGCATCATCATTTCGCCGGTGTGCCGGTCGATCACCCAGAGCCGATACTGGAAGTCGTCCGCCGCCGCCCAGCGGCCGTCCGCCGAGCCGTTGACGTGCCAGATTGACCGGCCGGGATTGCCCATCGGCACCTGGCCGACGATCCGCATGACACGGGTGCGCAGGTTCACGATACCGACGCCGCTCGGATGTTCTCCGGTGCTCGCTTCGCTGCCCCAGGGGTCGTCGGCCTTCAGGCCCGGCTGACGGTGGGCCAGGATCGCGATCGCGACTTCATCCTTGGTGATCACGGCCTCATGGGTCACCCAGTCAAAGGGCGCCTCGGGCCAGAGGGGCCGCAGGCCGGTGCCGTCGGCCATGACGGTCCACGTGCGCTGGGGCGCCTTGCCGCCGGTTTCCCAGCAGAAGACGATTTCGCCATGCACCCACGGGTTGGTCTGGACGTGCCCGATCTGAAAGGGCACGTCGACAATCTTGGTCACTTCGCCGGTCTGCAGATTCATGCCGCGCAGGCCCGAGGGGCCGCCGCCCATGCCGCGCGGGCCGAAGGGCTTGGCGTGGTTCGTGCCGGGCTCGACGTATTGGGAATAGACCGGATTGTTCGGGTCCATGTCCTTGCCGACATCGCCGCCCTGGACCGAGAAGTAAATAAAGCCCTCGTCGGCATCCAGGCCCATGTTGCCGCTGGCGTGCATTTCCGGCGGCATCGTACCGCACACGCGCTCATAGGAATCGGACGGGCCCATTGTGCCCTTGGCGCTGTCGGCGATGATCCGCGCCAGGTCCACTTCGACGATTTCGAACGGCCCGCGCGGCCGGAAAAATCCGCCGCCGCCCTTCTTCTTGCGCGCTCCGGCCGGCGGACCCGCCGTGCCGTTGGGCCCCATGCCTTCGGGCGTCGCGCCGGGCGCGTTCATCAGCGCCGGATTTTGCGGGGCGGCCGGGGCGCCCGTATCCGGAGTGCCGTCGGGCCGGCGCGGCGCCGGCGCGCCGAGGTCGCGCATCAAATAGAGATGCATCGATTTGCGGGCGAGGCAGAGCATGCCCATGTAGCCCTTTTCCGTCACTTGGAGGATGTCGCCGGTCGCCTCATTGACCATCATGGCCTGGCCGGCCACCCGATTGGAGCGGAAGAGGACCCATTGGCCGTCGGAGGTCCAATCCGGGTGAGTTTGGTAAATCTTAGAGTCTCCGACCGCGCTGCTGGTGAGGAAATCCAACGGCACGCCGGTCACCGGATCGATGACCGTTTTTTTCTCGGAGGGAAAGCGGCGCCCGACTTGGGCGACGCTGGGGGGGAGGAAAGCGGCGCAGGCACACAGGGCCGCGGCCGTTGGGAGAAGGCGGAGTTTAATCATGGATCGGCGGGGAGGGGAAGTGGAGGGCAAGACGCCGCCGCGCCCAAAAAGGCCCAAACTATCTTCGCCGCGCGGGTGAAGGGCAAATAGCCGGCCAGGGGGCGGCCATTATTTCAGCCGCACGTCCCAGACTTTCGAATGGTGGGCCGAACCCGCCGGCCCGTCGACCTGGAGCACGGTCACATAGCTGCCCGGCACCTTGAAGGCGTGGATCGGATTCTGCTCGGTCGAACTTGTTCCGTCGCCGAAATCCCATTTCCAGGCGGTGATCTTTCCCGCCGACAGGTCCTTGAAGGCGACGAGGCGGCGGTCCATGTCGACGACTTTCCAGGACCACTGCGCTCCGATGGCGGGCAGGAACTGCGGCTCGAGCGGCATGAGGCGAAAGGCGCACAACTCGGAGGCATCGCCGTACATCATATGGTGCCGCGACAGATTCCAAAAATGGGTGTGCTGGCCGGGGCGCTTCTGATCGTACTCCATGATGGCCCAGCTGAGGCCGATAATTTTGTTCTCCCGCAGCACCGATTCGACGGCCCGCTGGGGCCCCTCGGGCGCCGCGTAGTCGAAGGGAGTGATCCAGAACTCCAGGACGAGCTTGCCGGGTTCGCCCGGTCGGAAATGGTAGCGGGTGGCGGCATTGGCGTAGGGCAGCTCCTTGATCCAGGTCGGCGAACCCCAGGCCATGCACCAGTCCTTGCCCTCGGCCGGAGTAAAAATATGGTAGTTTTGCGCCTGGACGCCGTGGATGGCCCAATTCGCCTCGTTGACGCTGATACGGTCGTCGGGCACGGCGCGCGAGGTCCCGACGTGCTCGGGGGTCCAGAACTCGGCGTGGCCCTTGTCGATCAGCGGCCCGCCGGAAGCGTCCCCGTCGACCACGATTTCGAAGGTGTCGTTGCGCAGCCCGGGCGAGGCAAAATCCCAGGAGCTCTGGGTGGCCTCATAGAGAAAATAGAGCCGGTTGAGCCCCTTCACCCAGCCCACCTTCACGCGCACATCGCAGACCTTCGGATCCGGCGGGACGTGCGGGTTCTCGTCATCCAGGAGCTGGCTCCCGTCCACGGCGTAGGAGTCGGGCACCATGTCCCAATCGCTCGGGTCGCCATCGACGCGGGGAATCTGGTCCGCGGGAAATTGAAAGACCTTAAACGTCACTTCGGGCCGGTCGAGCGCCGCCGCGGGCTGCAGACTGAGCAGCGCGGCGGCCAGGAGGGTCAGAGGCAGGCGGGCGGAATTCATGGGGCCGGCGCGTTACTTGAGCTGCACATCCCACACCTTCGAGCGACGGGACTTTCCCGCCGGTCCGTCGACGTCCAGGATCACGACCAAGTTTCCCGGCTTCTTGTACTGGTGGATTGGGTTTTGCTCGGCCGAGCTCGTGCCATCGCCGAAATCCCATTTCCACGAGGTGACTGCGCCGACCGAGAGATCCTTGAAAGCGACCAGGCGCCGGTCCATGTCCACGACTTTCCAAGACCACTGCGCTTGCACGGCGGGCAGGAACTGCGGCTCCAGGGGCATGAGCTTGAAGGCGCAGAGGAGGGACGCGTCGCCGAACATCGTATGATGCCGGGACAGATTCCAAAAATGGTGACGGCCGCCCGGCGTGTCGCCGAAATCGATGATGGCCCAGGAAAGCCCGATGATCTTGTTCTCACTGAGCACCGAGGGCGCGGCGCGCTGGGGTCCTTCCGGTCCGGCGTAGTCGAATGGCGTGACCCAGAACTCGAGGACGAGCTTTCCCGCCTCGCCCGAGTGGAAATTGTACCGCGTCGCGGCGTTGGCGTAAGGCAGCTCCTTCACCCAGGTCGGCGCGCCGAAGGACATGCACCAGTCCTTGTTGGCCGCCGGCGTGAAGATGTGGTAGTTCTGGGCCGTCACGCCCGCGATGGCCCAGTAGGCGTCGTTCGGATCGATGCGGGGGTCCGGCGGCGGCGGCGGGACGCCATTCACGGTCCGGGGCGGATAGCCCAGCGGTCCCCCGGAAGCGTCGCCATCGACGACCAATTCAAAAATATCGCCCTTGAGGTCCGGCGACGCGAAATCCCAGTGCCCCTTGGTGGCCTGATAGAGGAAAAAGAGCTGGTTGAGGCCCTTGACCCAACCCACTTTCACTTTCAGGTCGAAGTTCTTTGGGTCCGGGTGCCCGTGATCGCCGCTGTCATCCCTCAACTGGCTGCCGTCGATTGCGTAGGAATCGGGCACGATGTCCCAGTCGCTCGGATCGCCGTCGATGCGCGGAATCCGGTCGGCGGGAAATTGGAAGACCTTGAAGGTGACGTCGGGGCGGTCCAGGGCCCGGGCCGGCGTCAGGCTGAAAGCGAGCGCGGCTAGGCCCGCCAGGCAAAAACGAAAGGAAGTCACAGGACGGGGAACGGGGGAAACCAAGGGGAAGAGGAAACCAAGGGGAGGGGTAGCGGTTACTCCGCCTCGGCCGATCGGCAATGTTAAGCTTGCCCGGATCAGACAGTCAATGGTGGCCCGACGGCGGTGGCCGGAGCGAAGCGAAAAAGAATCTTCTTCTTCGCCGCGGTTCCGACTTAGGCTGGCCGCCTTTCCCATGGACCACTATACCGCCACGATTTCCTGGCACCGGAGCGGCCCCGATTTTCGCTCGGGACGCTACTCCCGGGAACACACGTGGCAGTTCGACGGCGGCGTCACTGTGCCGGCCTCGGCGTCCCCGCATTCGGTGCCCGCGCCCTATGCCAACCCCGCGAATGTCGATCCGGAGGAGGCGTTCGTGGCGGCCCTGGCGAGTTGCCACATGCTGACTTATTTATTTCTGGCCTCGCGGCGCGGTTTTCAGGTCGACGCCTATGAGGACGAGGCGGAGGGGACCATGACCATGAACGAACGCGGGGTCCCCTGGATCAGCGCAGTGGTGCTGCGGCCGAAGATTGCCTACAGCGGCAGCCCGGTGCCTGCGCCCACGGTGGAGGCTGAGCTGCATCACCAGGCGCACGAACGATGTTACCTCGCCAACTCGGTCAAGACGGACATCCAGGTTGAACCCGACGCCAAGGGGGAATAGTCTTCGTTCATGCCGCACGCCGTTTTTGAGACGTCCTTTGGCACCTGCGGCATCGCCTGGCACGACACCGCGCTGACCGGATTCCAGTTGCCGGCGGAAACGGCGGCGTTGACCGAACGGAGCCTCGGGGCCCGGGGCGGCGGCCCCGCCGGCTCGCCGCCTCCCTGGGTGCAGGCGATCATCCGGCGAGCGCAATGCCATTTAGGCGGCGACTTGCAGGATTTCGAGGACGTGCCGATCGACTGGCCGCGGGTGAGCGATTTTCAGGCCGCGGTCTACCGGCAAACGCTCGCGATCAAACCGGGCTACAAGCGCAGTTATGGGGAGATCGCCCAACGCCTCGCGCTGGGTGCGGAGGCCGCCCGGGCGGTGGGGGCGGCGTTGGGCAGCAACCCGTGGCCGCTGCTCGTCCCATGCCACCGCGTCGTTTCGGCGGGAGATCGGATGACCGGATTCTCCGGTCCGGGCGGAATCCGGACGAAAACCCGGCTGCTCGCCCTGGAGGGGGCTGAACTGTTCTCCGAATGACCTCCAGCGGGCGGCCCGGTTGGGTCACAAGGTCAGCGGTCGCCGCGTCGCCGGCAGCGCCGTTTCCCGGGCAAACGTGGCGGTGAAAGCGGCGTCGTTCACCTCGGCGGCGATGTCGGTCAAGATCTTGTTGGTCTCCCCCTCCTCATCGAGGGTGGATTGGAGCAGGCTGGCGACTTCGTCGCGGGCGAGCTTATCGGCAAAGGCGCGGGCGCAGCCGTAAGCGGCGATCTCGTAGTGTTCGACCCGCTGGGCGGCGCCAATGAGGTTCGCGTCCCGGACTTCGGCCGGACCTTTCATGCCGATGGCCTCGCCGCCCTCGGCGACCAGCCCTACAATGGCCAGGCAGGTTTTACCCTGCGGCGAAGCGCCGAGGAGTTTGAACGCCCGGAGAAGCCGGGCCACATGGCCCTTGGTCTGAGTCAAATGCTTGGTGAATCCCTGCTTGAGCTCCGGATGCGACGCGGCCCGGGCCATCTTGGGCAGGGCTTTGACGAGCTGATTCTCGGCGTTATAAAGGTCTCGCAATTCATCGATCAGCAAGTCGTTGAGGGAGGCAATCGTGGACATCGGGAGTAGGTGTTGGCTTTGGGTGAAAAAAAGAAAGGGTGGTTCGTCGCGGGTTTGCCCGAGGTGGGCTAGCGGTGGCCGGGCAGGGCATACTCCAGTTTGGCGGAGGCGACTTCCCCCATCACCCCGATCTCCTGGGCACCGGCGTTGACGAAAATTTCCTTGGCGCGCCCAGCCCTCCCGCCGCGCTCGGTATGCACGGAAATCAGGAGGTTGCCCTGCTTGATCTTCACTTCATACCGGCGCGCTTCGCTTTCGGTGAGCCCAAGGCCGAGCAGGCCCCCGGCCATGCCGGCGCCGGCGGCAAAGCCGGTCAGGGCCGCCGCCAAGGGGCCGCCGGCAATCAAGGGGCCGGCGCCCGGGACGGCGATCGCCCCGATGCCAGCGACCCAGCCGAGCGCTCCCCCGATGATTCCGCTGGGGCGGCCCGGGGGCGCCCCGCCGGTCCCCGCCGGCCGCGACGGCGCGAGGTCGCGGGTCAGGCCACGATCGGCGAAGAGCACCGAGACTTCCTGGCTGGAAAAATTTTCCGCATGCAATTGTTCGACCACGAACTCGGCTTGGGTCCGGGACGTGGCGAGACAGAAGACGGATTGCTTGGACATGAAAGGGGATCGAGTTGACGAGGGTTCGTTTTCGGGCCGCGAGCCGGCCGCGGGGACCGCACCCGCGCGGGCGGGCGTTCCCGCCGGGGCGGCGTCCGGCGCCAAGGCAGCCCCGCGAATAGTATCCCATCGGGCATGACGGTTCCGCGATTTTTGGGCCCAAAACGTATCATTAATTATGACACAAGCGGCCCGGCGCCGCCGTTAAGCGGATTTAACGGTCGGCCCCGGCCCCCGGCTCAGCCGCCGGCAATCGCGCCCACGATCAGCAAGGGTTCGCGGCCGGCCGCGACGCTCGCCGGCATCAGAGCCCGGGGGGACGCATGGGAAAAATCCGCGCCGGCGGCAAAGAAACGGACGAGCGCGCGCCGCGCTCCGGTCGCCGGATCGCGGATCGTTCCCCGCAGCATCGGATGCGCCGCTTCGACCGCCTCCAGGACCGCCTCCAGCGTGACGGGCGCGGCGACGGCGACGGCCGTCTCGCCGGTCAGGCCCGCCAGTGCGCGCAGGGGCGCCGGGAGCGCGACCCGGATCATGGCAGCATCTGGACTTCGATCGAAACGACCGCCGGAAAATTTTGGACGATCGGCGTCCAGCGATCGCCCGCGTCGGCCGAAGCGTACACTTGGCCGCCGGTCGTGCCAAAGTAGATGCCGCACGGGTCGAGCGCGTCGACCGCGGTCGCATCGCGGAGGACGTTGACGTAGCAATCCCGCTGCGGCAGGCCGGCCGTCAGCGCCTCCCACTCGTTGCCGCCGGTGCGGCTGCGGTAGACCCGCAGCTTGCCCTCCGGCGGGTAGTGCTCCGAGTCGCTCTTGATCGGAACGACGTAAATGGTATCGGGCTCGTGGGCGTGGACCTCAATGGGGAAGCCGAAGTCGCTGGGCAGGTTGCCGCTGATTTCCCGCCAGGATTCGCCGGCGTCGTCGCTGCGCATCACATCCCAATGCTTTTGCATGAAGAGCACCTGCGGACGCGAGCGGTGCATGGCGATCCGATGCACGCAATGGCCCACTTCGGCGGTGGGTTCGGGGATGTATTCGGAGCGCAGGCCCCGGTTGATCGGGCGCCAGGTGAGCCCGGCGTCGTCGCTGCGGAAAGCGCCCGCCGCGGAGATCGCGACAAAGATCCGGCCCGAGCCGCTCGGATCCAGCAGGATCGTGTGCAGGCACATGCCGCCGGCGCCCGGCTGCCAACGGGACCCCGAGCCGTGGCCCCGCAGGCCGGCCAGCTCCTGCCAGCTCTGGGCGCCATCGGCCGTGCGAAAGAGGGCAGCGTCCTCGGCCCCGGCGTAAACCAGATCGGGGTCGGTCAGCGATGGTTCCAGATGCCAGACGCGTTTGAATTCCCACGGATGGGGCTTGCCGTCGTACCACTGGTGCGTGCCGGTGACGCCCGCATAGGCGAATTGATTGCTCATCGGCGCCCACGTCTGGCCGCCGTCGTTCGAGCGCTGGATCACCTGGCCGAACCAGCCGCTGGACTGCGACGCGTAGAGGCGGTTCGGGTCGACCGGAGAACCCTTGAGGTGGTAGATTTCCCAGCCCCCGAACAGCGGCCCGCTTACGTCCCACCGCTGGCGCTGCCCGTCGGAGGTCAGGATAAAAGCGCCCTTGCGGGTGCCAACCAGAACGCGTACGCCGCTCATCGGGTCAATCCCGGTTTCACGCCGCGGCGGACCGAATCTGTCCGCCCGGCGGGACGGTGGCGACTCGCGGTCCGAAGAAAAAGCGGGCGCCGACGATGACCGCCAGCGTCACCATGGCGTAGGCGCCCGCATTCCAAATCATCAGGCTCAGGTCGGGGTCGGAGTTGCCGGCCAGGCGCACGCGGATCAGCCCCACCACGGACACCGCGCTCACGACCAGGTAACCGACCGCAAAAATGGACCAGGTGAGCCGGTCAAACCGGTAAACGGCCCGCGCGGCAAACAGGGTGAAAAGGAGCACGATGAGCCGAACCATGCTCATCACCTCGGGATCGATCCAAAGGCCAAACACCTGGGACGGAGCGCTGACCACGATGGAGTTCAGATGGAACACGGCCATCGTCACCAGCTGCACGGAGCAGGCGAGGACCAGCATGGGCACGCGGTCGGTCCAGCGTTCGACCGGATCGCAGGCCTCAAAGGTCCGGGTCACGCCGGGCTGGCTGTAGAACCAGAGCAGGCCGATGAAGGCGCCGATCGCGCCGAGTGAGCCCGCAAGCACGGCCGCGGCGCTCAATGGTCCCGGCTGATTGCCCGCGAGCAAGACACCGGGCAGGCCGATGACCGAAAACACAAACTTGAGTCCGCAGTCGCAGAGCACCAGCGCCCGGGCCCAACGCCGGGCCAGGATGGAGCCGATCCCCAGCCCGACAAAGGCGATCGGATCGGCCAGAAGTTCGGCCGCGCTGCCCAGTCGGGAGGCGACGTTTTGGGTCCCCTCGGTCGGAGCAGCGAATGCGCCGAGGCGAATCCGCAGGGTCAGGAGGCCGGCGCCCATGGCCACGAGCACGGCCCCGCCGATCACCAGCCCGCGGCGATGATCGCGGGAGGCTATCGTAACCGGGGGCGTTTGGTTCTCGGTCATGCGGCTGAAAATGATGGGTCCCCCGCCGGCGCGTCAACGCCGATTGCCCAGGCGACCGGCGGCGGGCGCGCCGGCGAGCCTGGTGCCACGTGGAGCGTTCGGCCGGCGGTCCTCATTCAATCTGCAACGAGCCGAGGATGCAGCTTGCACGGATTGGAGCGGATGGAGGGGGGCCTAACGAGGATCGTAAAATTTTAAACGATGAATTATAAGGTACTAACGGCATTCGGCTTCGGCTGGCATCCCTTACGCTAGTCTCGGGGCATATATGTGCTCCTCCACTCACTTTCGCC
>Ga0182024_10018733_pt1 | contig 12852 bp, 13 predicted proteins | sample P32metaG_FD_120480 | JGI IMG/M metagenome (GOLD analysis project Ga0182024, IMG submission 120480) | Permafrost microbial communities from Stordalen Mire, Sweden - P3-2 metaG (Illumina Assembly) | ecosystem: Environmental > Terrestrial > Soil > Wetlands > Permafrost | place: Sweden: Stordalen...
ATCGGTCGCTTGTGGCCCAGCGCGGATATCACGCGGCGTCGCGGTCGGGCAGGGTGACGAAAATCATCACGCCGAGCATCACCATGACGATGCGGAATGCGGCCTCCTGCCCGTTCCAGGTCTGAGATTGCCACATGGCAAAATATTCGCCCGCAACCACCAGGAAGCCGAAGAACCAGAGGCCGAAGCCTGTCGTCAAGCCGGCCACGGCCCAGATTTTGGCGCGGTTGAAGCGCTCGGCCGGCGCCTTGAGCCGCGTCAGCAATGCCAGCGCGCCGACCGACAGGAGGAGGCAGGTCACTGCCTCGACCGCGATGATCGCTGCGTAAGCGATCGTCCAGAAATGCTTGTCGGTGATGGCGCGACTCATCAATGCGTTATTGGGGAACGTCGTGTCCATGCTCAAGACGTGGCGCACGAATTCGTAGTTCGAGTTGTAATCCACTAAATTGTCGTAAGCGACGATGAAGGCAAAAGCCGCGAGCGCGGCGATCATCGCGATCTTGGAAAGCCGGAGCAACACCATGGGGCTCATCCGTTCAATCAGGCTGAATGCCGGCGGCCTTGATCTGCCTCGCCCAATTGCCGAGGTCGTCGCCGATGAATTGCACGAATTGCTCGGGCGTCTTGCGAACCAGCTGGAACGTGTTGGTCGCGAACAGAGTACGCGCTTCCGGCGAGCCGAGGGCGCTTTCTGTATCGGCCCTGATCTTATCGACCACTGACCCGGGCAGACCGGCCGGCCCGAATAGTCCCCACCATCCGCCGGTCGAAAAACCCGGCACGCCCGACTCCGCAACGGTCGGCAGGTCCGGACGCATTGCGTTTCTTTCTGCGCCGGCAGCGGCGATGATCCGCAGCGTGCCGGCTTTGACATAGGCGTCGACGCTGCTCATGTTCACGATCAGCACCGCGACTTCGCTGCGCAAGAGCGCCGTGATCGCCGGCGTCGCCCCCTTGTACGGGATGTGCAATATCTGCGTGCCGGTGCGCAGCTTGAAGTCTTCCATGGCGACATGGGGGTAGGTGCCGTTGCCGAACGAGCCGTAATTGAGCTCGCCAGGTTTTGCCTTGGCGAGTGCGATGAGCTCCTGCACGGAATTTACCGGCAACGACGACGGCACGATCATCACCGGCGTGATCTGGCCCAGCATCAGGATCGGCGTCAGGTCCTTTTGCGGATCGTAGGGCATCCGGCTGTGAAGACTCGGCGCGGCAGTGATGGCGGCATTGCTGGCGACAAGCAGCATGTACCCGTCGGCAGGCGCCTTCACGACCGCTTCGGTTCCAATCAGTTCGTCGGCGCCGGGCCGATTTTCGACGATGACCGGCTGGCTCCATGACTGCGACAAGGCCTGCCCGGTCACGCGCGCCAAAAGGTCGGTGATGCCGCCCGGCGTACTCGGCACGATGATGCGAACGGCGCGCGTCGGATACTGATCCTCTGCGTGCGCGGCAAGCGACCACGCAGCGGCCGCGCCGCCGAGCGCGGCTATGAATTGCCGTCTGCCGACGTGGATCACCATTCGACCGCCCCCCGGTGGAGTCACGACCTTCGCCACGATCGGACAATATCACGCCTCACATCGGCGGTCTGTTGCGTGCTGCACATGAGCTGTCATTCCCGCTCAATCGGCTGCCAATCCGCGGCATCGCGACCGAAGTTTCAAAGTGAGCGATTTTGGACAGACTCGGTCCGGCCGGAGGCTAGGCTGTACGGCATGAAGCTGAATGTGATGCTGCGTGCAGTTCCGCGATGAAAGCTTCCGCGGAATGAGTTGGGAATATGATTATGCCGATAGTTCCGTTGTTTCCAAACGCTTCGAACCCTCAAAAAAGCGGCCAAGAGGACTTCGAACGTGAGGTCGCAGCGCGCTTTGGCCTCGTTCCGAATTTTTTTCGTACTGCTCCAGAAGCCCCTTACGTCGTCCGTGAATTATGGGCGTTCGCGAAGTCGGCCTATCTGGACACCCCTATCCCGACGCTCTTCAAGGAGCGGCTTTTTGTCTACCTCTCCCGCTTCTGCGAAGTGCGCTATTGCATCACGCGGCATTGCGGATTCTTGTTGGGGCTCGGTCGAGCGGCAGGCGACCCTAATGCGGAGCCTATGACGATAGGCCAGGTCGTTCGATTGTTGCAGCGACTCCTGCCTGACGCGGAACGCACCGACGCGGCGCTTGCCCGGTTGGAAGCCGTTGCCGAACCTATCGATTGGCCCTCGCCCGAAACCTCATACGACGATGACCTGTTGACCTCCGCCACAGTGCTTTTTCTTCAGCCGGCGCGGGCCGTTCGAGCGAAGCACGCGCTCCGCACCGCCCTTGGCGGCGAAAAATTCGAGTTGCTGGTCGCATTTCTGACCTTTGTCCGTTCGGCTCACTATTGGACGTTGATGCACCCGGAGCTCGCGCTTGAAGATGACGTAAAAGAACTGCTGCGCGAGCATGCGGAACTGGCGCGAATGCTCTTGGAGGATCCGGAAGCGGGCCATTGTGAGATGGGAGCGCGGTTATTCGACGAACTCGAGTCACTGCGTGATCTCAACGAGCGACAAGAGTTGGAGAAGGCAAAACGCGCGCTTGAGGAAAGTGGGCGGCAAAAAGATATTTTGCTCAAGGAGGTCGATCACCGCGTCAAGAACAGCCTGCAAATTGTTTCCAGCCTGCTGTATTTGCAAGCGAAAACGGCGGGGCCCGCAGCCAGCCAGTTCCAGGACGCTGCCGCCCGCGTCGCCGCCATCGCCGCCGTCCACCAGCAGCTTCACAAATATGACGATGTCGGAACGGTGGTGCTCGACCGCTACCTCATTGATCTTTGCCGGGAGATTACAGCGGCATCCAGCAGCCCGGATCGGACGTGGCCGCTTGTGGTCGATGCCGATCCACTCACCATCTGCACAGACGTGGCAGTGCCGCTTGCACTCATCGTCAACGAACTGATCACCAACGCCATTCAGCACTCGCGACCGGTCGGCCAAGGCGGCAGCGTGCACATCGTGCTCAAGGACCACGCGGATCATTATTTGATTAGCGTATCCGACCCGGGCGACGGCCCCGCCGCCGCCAAAACCCCTGGCAGCCTGGGCAGTCGACATTCAGGACTAGGGACGCGAATTGTCGAGACGCTGGCGCGACAGATCGATGCCACGATTGCAAAGGAGGTGTTGGCGACCGGTTATAAGGTCACAGTAACGGTCCCTCACCGGCCGGCCGTCGGTAAACGCGATTAGATTGATGTGAGCGCCGGTCGCGGACAATGTGCTGCGCCGCGCTAACCGTCGCTTCGGGCCAGAAACGGACACGCAACATCCGACAAGCGATCCCGTCTACTCGACCGTGATATGCGCGGCGCCGATCAGCTTGCGCCATTGCGGCTCTTCGGCGCCGATGCGCTCGCTCAGTTCCCGCGGCGAACCGGCGATCGATTCGAAAAATTGCGCGTCGAGAAACGATTTCTGAACGGCCGGATCGGCGAAGGTCTTGCGCACCTCGCTGTTGATCTTGGCGACCACGTCGGGCGGAATGCCGGCCGGCCCGAACAGCGCGAACCACGACACCGCCGTGAAGCCGGGATAGCCGGCCTCGGCGACGGTCGGCACCTCCGGCAACAGCGCCATGCGCTTTGGCGCGCCGACGGCGATGAATTTGACCGCGCCGGATTTCGATTGCGGCACGGCGTTGCCGACGCTGATAAACATCAACTGGATGTGGCCGGCGATCACGTCCTGCAGCGCCGGCGCCGCGCCCTTGTAGTGCACGGCGACCAGATCGGCGCCGGTGACGGCCTTGAACATTTCCATATTGAGATGGCCGCTCGAGCCGGCGCCGTAAGTGCCGTAATTCAACTGGCCGGGCTTGGCCTTGGCGAGTGCGACCAATTCCTTGACGCTGTCCGCCGGTACCGACGGATGCAGGATCAGCCCGTGATTGATCTGCGCGAGACCGGTGATCGGGGTGAAATCGGACAGCTTGTAGCGCAGGTCGGGGTAAAGCGTCGGATTGACGATGAAGGTGGTTTCCGGGCCGATGAACAGCGTGTAGCCGTCGCCCGGCTGGTGCATCACATATTCCGCTGCAACTTGGTTATTGGCGCCCGGCTTGTTCTCAACCACCGTTTGGGCGCCCCAGTCGGCATTGAAGTGCTGCGCCAGGATGCGCGCGAGCATATCGGTCACGCCCCCCGGCGACGCCGGCACGATGATGGTGATCGGCTTCGACGGATAAGTCTGCGCGTGGGCGTTGGGTGCCGCGGCGAGACACGCAGACACCGCCGCCATACGAAGCCATGATTTCATCGCCGTTCCTCCACTTGCGGACTATTTCTTTTTTGCGTCGGCATAGGGGTGAACCCGCCGCTTGGCTCCGGAAACGGCATCGTATCGGGTTAAATGAATGCTTCGATAGGGGGCTGAGACGGGCATCGCCGTGGGGAAACATCAGGTCCCGAATAGTGGTGTCACATGGATCGGTCTCCGCCCGGACTTGATGGAACCGGCTATCGGCGATTTTGCTCACGCGGATCATCGGCGGGATCCAAGTATTCCAGACCTAACGGACCAATGGCCGAGATCTGGGTGACGTATTCACCGGACTTCGCCCAGTGGAAGTGCCAGGTATCGCCGGGCAGAACAATGACGCTACCGGGCGGATACGCCTTCACCTTATCGCCGTCGAACCGATCGCCGAGGCCGATGTAGAAAACCCCGGACATGACAGTGTAGATCCGGTCCTCCGGATGTTTGTGTGGCATCAGCTTCACGCCGGATGGCACTTTGACCCTGATCACGTAGGGGCCGGGCTCTGAGGGCTGACCGACGACGACGGCGAGGCGGACCGAAGGCGGGAAGGCCGGGAACGGCTTCCAGTCGATGTCTTCGGGCAGGACCGATCTGAAAACGGCTTCGCCTGGCTGGTGGGTTCGAGCCATTGCGGTCCTCCTTGTCTGGACAATTCAACTGACGCCTCAGATCAATTTGGCGTCCAAGGTGATCGCGGCGTTGAGGACTTTGGAGACCGGGCAGTTCTTCTCGGCATCGCCGGCCATTCGAACAAATGCAGCTTCGTCCAGGTTCGGCACTTTGGCGCGGAGCGTCAGAGCCGACCGGCTGATGCGGAAACCCTGGCCTTCAGGTTCGAGCGTGACCGCGGCCTCGGTGGTGAGCTCAGTCGCGGTATAGCCGCCGGCCTGCAGCCCAAACGCAAGCGCCATGGTGAAGCAACCGGCATGCGCCGCGGCGATGAGCTCTTCGGGGTTGGTGCCCTTCTCATTTTCGAACCGGGTTCTGAAAGAATACGGAGTCTCTGCGAGCACGCCGGAATCGGTGGAAAGATTGCCGCTGCCGGCGCGACCGGTGCCGCGCCAGACCGCCTTCGCCTTGCGGATCATGTAACGTCTCCCTGCTGTTGTATGTTGCCGTCGACTTTATCGGCGAAGGCCATGGCGTCTTCGCCTTCGGCCAGTCCGAACCGCCAGCGGTTATCATGAATCGCGACGGCGACATGATCCGCCTTGTCGAAGGACGCTGCGGTGCGATCGAACGTTTGGTGGTACCGATATAATTTTGCCACCGAGCGTGGCCGCACCGGTTACCTCTTGGGATATGCCGTGAAAATGTAATCTTTCGCCGCCACCGTCGTATGGCACGCGAACCCGCATTTGGCGTCGTTTCCTTCGGGCGTAAATGTGTCGGACGCGGCATCATAGTTAAAATTGCCGTATGCCCATCCGTGCGTATCCGGGAATCTCTTGGTATCTTTTTCGATCACCGCAACCGCTTTCAGGGTGTCCGGTACATTCACCGAATACGGGGCCACGGTGTTCTTTTTAAAGGTCCACTCGATCTTCACGATCTTGGAGCCCTCGGGAAAAAGCTTGCCATCGGCGGGAAGGCCTTGCCTATACGCCTTCATCATCACGTCATTCGCCACGATCACTTTCAACTGAGTTTCGGTCTGACTGACCGCGACATCCCGCCAGTCTTCGTATCCTTTGAAGTCAGAAAACGAGAGCTTGCCCAATTTCAGCGCGTACCTGTCCTGCGCCGCTAGCGCCACGCCGCCCAAGGCGGCGAGCGATAACACCGTCACAATCGCCGAGATGTTTTTGCTCTTCAGGACTGTCGAAATGCGCGACATGATTAGCCTCCATATTTGAGGCCGAGAGCCGTCTCGGCCTCGTTTTCAATCGGTCGGCTGCTCGAACAATCAGCCCAATCAAGTCCCGGCGAGCTGAGATTCTTACTCCGCAATTGTGCCGACGAACTCTGGACTGCGAAAGCCGCCGGCGGCGCCTGCCAGATCAAATAAAGTTGACGACCGAGCGGCCCATCACCAAGCCGCCCACGCTATGTTGATTATCGTTCATAAGCGGAGTGTTGGCGTCTCAAATTGCGCGTTTATTTTATGAGTACACGCCCAAGTTAGCTGCAAGCCAGTAAGTCAGCTGGAAGCCAATACGGTCTCTTCCGGCAGCGCCCGAACTTCGCTTCTATCGCTTTGTGCCAAGCGCCCCAGTAGCCAACATGCGAACACGATCAGCACGACGGGCGCCAGCGGAATCCAGATCGGGCCGGCAAACATCATCGTCACCGGCAGCGACCAGACCGCGAGCAGCCGCCAATGGTCACGCATCGTGTTGCCGGCGCGGTCGCGCGGCCGGACTGGGTGGCGCGCGCTACATTCCCCACAGACGGAGAGAACACAGACATGTGCGGACTGTGATGGCGAGCGGTAGAAATCCTATGAAAACAACCGTCGAGGGCGGCTGCTAATCAATTGAGCGCGGGGGCGCGGCCGTCATTTAAGAAGCCGCGCAGACTCATTTGCAGGGTTACGACAAATATCGGCACAATGAACAAGGGGCCGAACGAAAGCCCGGTCATATGCGCCAGCGATGCCGCAAACAGCGGCAGCAGCAAAAACAGACCTAAGGAATAGATCAGTGCCCGTTCGGAATTGTCGGCGAGGGCTGTTGCCGAAGCAGTCGATGCTTGCCAGATCCATGCCACCGCCAATGCGCCGAACACCAGATCGTAGTCTTGCAGAAACGGTGTCGCCAGACAGGTGCCGAGCAGAAGCACGGCGTTCTTGATACCGGCGGGGGCATCACGGAACCAAACCAGCGCCACCGCGATACCGGCGAGCACAGTCGCAATCCCTTGAACCAGGTAGGTCGTTTCAACCGGAATCCCCAACCGGCGCGCGGCCACAAATACCGACACAAAGCGGTACCAAACGCCGGTCCCGTCCTCCAGGATCAACCGTCGCAGCAGTCCGACAAGCCGGATGTAATTGATCCAGATGTCTGTCCCGAACCACAAAGCGCTGACGGCAAGCAACGCTCCAGCCATAATGGCGGCAGCGGCCAGCGCCCGCCAGTGTCGTCCTGCGGCAAGTGCCACCGGAATCAAAATTGCAAGCTGTGGCTTGAAGATCAGCATTCCGAGCAACCCGCCCGCAAGCATTGGACGGCGATTGAGTAGACCAAGACCCCCGCCGAACAACGCCGCGGTCCAAGTTCCGTTCTGTCCGGCGATCGTATTGATGAACACCGCGGGCGTAGCCAGCGCCAGCAGGAGCGCTCCGCGGCCCGGCAACGCCAGACGCAAGGCACGATAGAAAGCAAACCAGCCAGCCGATAACCACAGCACGAGGGCAGGCACGTAGGGAACAAATCCCAGTGGCGCGGTGAGGACGAGGAGCACCGGCGGATAAATGTAAAGATAACCCTCGAGCGGACCGCCAGCGATGGATTGCTGGAACGCATGAAACGCCGCCGGATCATAAACCTGTGTCGCGTGCCCATGCACTGCGAGATACGCGCCGGACCAAAAATTGATGAAATCGTCGCCGAACGGACGGCCCAGGCCGTTGGTAAAGTGATCGCGCGTTTGCTGAAACAGATCGTAAAGGTAGATCGCCGCGGCGACGGCGACGAAGCTTCGCGCAATCGGGAGCGTCAGATGCGGAAGGCGCGACGTCTGCATCCGCGGATTGAAACGCCGCGGGCGTTAATACAGAGTTAAATCGGCGGTTGCGGGGCGTGCTCCTTGCGACCGCTATCGCGTCAGGCGGCAACGCCCGCAGCCTGGAGCGGCTGCAGGCCGGCGTCACGGCCGGCGCTTCGCGCCAGGCGCCAGATCAGTCGCGCGGCAAACGCGATCAGCACGATCGGCGCCAGCGGTATCCAGACGACGGCTCCGAACATCATCGCGACCGGCAGGGTCCACACCGCGATCAACAGCCAATGATCGCCCATCGTGTTGTCGGCGCGGTCGCGCAGCAGCGCGACCACGAAGCCGAACACCACCATGTCGTAGTTGAGAATGTAGGGCGTGACCAAAAACGTCGCGGTGACCAGGAACGCCAGCGAAAGCGCCGGATCGCGGCGCCGCCAATAGGTCCACACCAGTGCAGCGACCGCGAGCGCCGCCACGATCCCCTGGAGCGCCCAGGCGATGCTCAGCGGCAGATGCACCAGGCGCGCCCCGAAAAAGACCGACGACACCATCGCAAACAATAAATCGCCGGCATGCGTCGTGAGCCATTGCTGCTGTGGCAAGACCTTCTGGTAGAACTCGATCCACACCTGCCAGCCAAACAACATCGACGTCAGCGCGACCAGGACGGCCGTCGTCACCACGGCTGACGCGATCGTCAGCCAGCGCCGATCGAGCAGCAAGATCACCGGCAGCAACAGACCGAGCTGCGGCTTGACGGTGAGGATGCCGAACAGCACGCCGGCCAGCACCGGCCGGCGGTCGAGGTTGAGCAGGCCGCCGACGAGCAGTGCCGCGGTGTAGAAGCCGTTCTGGCCGAAGAAAACGCAAACTGCGATGCCGGGCGCGACCGCGAGGAACAGCATCCGCTGGCGCGGGATGGCGCTGGAGCAGGCAAGCAAATAGAGCGCAATGCCGACGGCGCACCACGCGATATAGGCCGGCAAATACGGCATCAGGCCGAACGGCCAAATGAACAGCATCACGTGCGGCGGATACGACCAGAAATGTTCGAGATAATCGGTGGTGCCCAGCATTTTGCGGAGCGCGGCGTTGTAGGTTTCAAAATCGAACCAAGCCGCCGGACCGCCGGAGAACATCGAACGGCCGCCCATCCAGGTATTCAGAAAGTCGCGCCCGTAGACGAAGTTCGTGGCGTCAACCCAGGGCTTGCCGATCGGCGGCAAGCCAGCGAACGTCAGATAGGCGACCTCGAGCGCGACGAAGAACACCGCCGCGGCGACCAGCCATTTGAAATAGAGCTCCTCGACCGGCGATCGGCCGGACGGGGTGGCGCGCGTCACAATCCCGACGTACGGAGAGAACAAAGACATGCGCGGAACTGTGATGGCGAGCGGTAAAAATCCGATGAAAGAAAGCGCGCGAATACTTTGAAAACGAACTGCGCCAGGCCGTCCGTCCTGCCCGGCCATCTCACCGTGACGTACTCTCCCCGGCGCGTGCCTTCATGTGCCATTGCGTTTGAGAATAGCGACATCCTCGGCGTTATCGACCTCCCGGTAGTTGGCGGCGATAAGCGCGGATAGTTCGCCATCGGCTTTCACCCATTCGCTCCATGAGGCGACACGGTTGTCGGCCACGATGCGGCCGGGGCGCGTATCCACGAGAATGATGTCGGGCTTACCGTCGCGAATCTCGCCGATCAGCTGTTGCCGGTCGGCTTGCGCATAGGCGAAGAGACGCCGCGCTGTCATCGCGTCGAGATTGCCGGCGGAGCTCAGAATGGCAGCATTCTGCGTGACCCAGAGACTGAAGGAACGCGAGATCCACCGCCCGCCCACCGCGCGCACCAGAGGGTGGCCGATGGCGACGTCATCCGAAATGACGATGAGCGAAGGATGCGGTGGCGCAATACGTCCGACCACCGCCGCAGCGGCGCGGGCATCGACGGCGACATTGAGCCACGCGAAGGACCACACGGCGACGAAGCCGAGAATGAGCGTCGCGCAGACGCTCTGCAAGCCGTCGCGATTGCCGGCTTGCTCCACTGCGAAGCGGCGACGGGTGGCGGCGAGATCGAGCGCGATCAGGGCCAGCGCCAGCATCGGATAGGAGTGATAGGACCAGCCTTTGCCCTGGATCAAATAGGCGGCGGCGAATCCTGCCGACGCCGTGAGCAGCACCAGGAACACCGAATGGAAGCCGTAGCCGCGCATCAAGCCAAAGACGGCCAGAATGGCGCCGGCCCAAAGCACCACCGGCGTGCTGGCCAGTATCGACAGGAACGGCGCCCTGACCGGAAGATAGAGGTCGGCAACAAGCGGCATCACATCGGTGATGTAGGACCGATAAAACACGACGATGCAGATGCCGTAAGCGACGACAATCGCCGCCGCGATCCAATTCTCCAGAACGAACAGCACCCGCCACGAACGCAGATACAGCGCGGTGCCTGTTACAGCCAGGCCAACGGCCAGAGCGAAATGCGGCTTGATGCAGATGGTTACGCCGGCGCCAAGCCCCGCGACCAGGCAGTGCCACAGTAACGGCTTGGCGCCGTTGCCTCGCGCGGCCAAGACCGCGAGCGCAGGCAACACTGCGATCAACGCAACATGTTCGCGCTCGCCGAATGTCTGGGCCGGCAAAATCGTCAGCACCGCCAGCGTGAAGGTGGCGAGCGACCAACCCGACAAGCCATCGAGCAGGCGATAATGGCGGATGATGCCGGCGGTGATGCCGAGACTGACCAGCGCGCCGATGAAGACCAGGCTATCGACGACGAGTTCCGGCGCCAAGCCGAACATGCGCGCCAAAACGACCGCGGGGAGATAGAGGAAAGTCGATGCTGGCGGATTCACCTCGATGAGATCGGTGTAAAGGCGCTGCCCATCGAGGACCTTTTCCGACAGCGTGATCGCGTAACTCACGTCGGTATTTGCGATGACGAAGTGGCGCACCGCGACCGCGGCTCCCAGGATCAGGACCAGCGGCAGCCATTTCCGCAAAACATCGTCGCGCCGGATCGGCAGCGCGGAGACTCTTGCTTGCGCGGTCGCGATGCTCATCGCGCAACGGCCCGCGCGGCTCGCCGGCCGGCCTGCGGATTGAATATCGGTACGACTATGCTGTAGCGAATGCTATCGCCGCAATGTGATGTCATGGGCCGCTGCCAAATTGCGGCCAAAGCTACAAGTCCCGGCTTAACGCCTTCTTTCGGCGAAAATTCGAAAGAACAATGAATGACCATGGCGAAGCTTGCGAACAGGACGAATGATCCCGGTAAATCGGGTCTTTTGCTGCGTCCGGGCTATCTCGAGCCCGAGCGGCAGCGCGAGCTGCTCGCGGCCATTATGGCGGTGATCCGGGACGCGCCGCTGTTTACGCCGCGCATGCCGCGGTCGGGCCGGCCGTTTACGGTGCGCATGTCGAATTGCGGGCCGCTCGGCTGGGTGTCCGATGAGGCCGGCTACCGCTATCAGCCGACGCACCCGGTCACCGGCCGGCCCTGGCCGCCGATGCCTGATGCGCTGATCTCGATGTGGAACGATCTGGCCGGTTATCCGTCGCCGCCGGAGGCGTGTTTGATCAATTTCTATGGCCCGACCGCCAAAATGGGCCTGCATCAGGATCGCGACGAAGAGGATTTCGCCGCGCCGGTGGTCTCGCTTTCGCTCGGCGATTCCTGCCTGTTCCGCGTCGGCGGATTAAAGCGCAACGACCCGACCCGCTCGGTCCGGCTCAGCTCCGGCGACGCAGTCGTGCTCGGCGGCGATACCCGGCTGGCGTTTCATGGCGTCGACCGCATCGAGCCCGGCACATCGACCTTGCTCCCGGAAGGCGGACGGATCAATCTGACCATGCGCCGGGTAAGTCGCTTCGATGTCGATATCGCGGCCCCGGCCGGCTCCGGCACAGGCTCAGCATGACGAGTGGTAGCAAACTCAATTCCGTCAGGACGGCGGCGGTTCTTGCCGCAGCCCTCGCCTGCCTTGTGTTGTGCCTTTTCTTGGCACCCGCGGCGCAGGCCGCCGATCCGATTTTTCCAATCGCCTCCCGCGTCGGCCTGGTGCCGCCCGCCGGCATGGTGGTGAGCAAAGGTTTTGTGGGCTTCGAAGACGTCGCCAAGGACTCAGCCATCCTGATCGCGGCGCAACCGGCCGCGGCTTATCCCGAAATCGAAAAGAGCCTTGCCACCGACTCGCTGAAGAAGACCGGCATCACCGTGGACAATCGCGAGGAAATGAAGTTCGACTTCGGCAAAGGCATTTTGGTGACGGGCAAGCAGACCGCCGACAAGACCCGTTATCGCAAGTGGCTTCTGATCGTGCAGGGCAACGATCTCACGGCGCTGGTCAACGTGCAGGTCCCGGAACAAGAGACCGCCTACCCGGACGCGGCCTTACGCGCGGCACTCGCCACCCTTGCGGTGCGCACGACGATACCGGACGCGGAGAAGCTCAGCCTGTTGCCGTTCACGCTCGACGACCTCGCCGGCTTCCATATCGAAAACGTTCTTCCCGGCCGCGCCGTGATGTTGATCGACACGCCCGACGGCGTGCCGACCGACAATTTCGACGCGCGCATGTTTGTTGCCGCCTTTGACGGCGGCCCCACCGAGAAGGATGACCACGCCCAATTTGCCCGCATGACATTCGGCCAGATCGTCGGCATCAAGGACGTCCAGATCACGATGTCGGAGCCGCTGCGCATCGGCGGCCAGTCGGGCTTTCAGACCACGGCACAGGCCAAGGATATGAAGACCGGCGACGACATCATGGTGGCGCAGTGGCTCCGCTTCGGCACCGGCGGCTTCATGCAGATGATCGGCATGGCCAAGGCCGACGTCTGGACCACCGCATTGACGCGGCTGCGCGGCGTGCGCGACGGCATCCAGC
>Ga0182024_10018734_pt1 | contig 12852 bp, 10 predicted proteins | sample P32metaG_FD_120480 | JGI IMG/M metagenome (GOLD analysis project Ga0182024, IMG submission 120480) | Permafrost microbial communities from Stordalen Mire, Sweden - P3-2 metaG (Illumina Assembly) | ecosystem: Environmental > Terrestrial > Soil > Wetlands > Permafrost | place: Sweden: Stordalen...
AGGTCAGCAACCTCGATGCCTTCGTCGTCACCCTGTTGGACACACCTTAAGCTGCGTGACTGTCCCAATTGCGTTCTTTCGTTGTGTATTACAGCCGCGAGTGACTGCCTTTGCTCCTGCAGGGCAGTCACTCGCGGTTTTGCGAGATATGGGACTAATATGGTGACTAATATGGTGACAGCATACCTATTGCAGCAAATCCAGCTGTTGCCCCCCGTTCTCCACCCAGCTATTTCTGTTATCCCTGGCCAATCGTCGGTTTGCCACCCGTCTGGTACAAATCGGCGCCGTATCAATCGCGCTCGGTGATCGATCCACGCGGCGTTGCCGAACATGATGCTTCCTACCGATAGAGCGTTCAGCCCTTGCCCTGACCGCGCCGCAGAAACTCCCCCAGCCGTAGCATCTTGATGCCTTCATAACTGCTCATGCGGAGTAAGTGCTTGTCTCCGGTGATAATGGCTTCGGCACCCGCCGCAATGGCGCAGCTCACAACGTGATCGTCGTTCGGATCGTCCCTCACGGCTTTTACCTGGATGACCGGTTCCACCATCCGGGCTGATGTGGTCATGATGAACAAGGCGCTTTCTAGTTCTATCGGTTTAGCGTGGAACTTGTCGTTCATCACGCGGAGCGTTTCGTCAATGATGGATTGGGAGACCGCAATATCGACAAGGCGATCAAGCCCCATCTCTACCAACTCTAGGGGCCTACCGCGAAATATGAAGGCGCTGATCCAAAGATTGCTGTCTAAAACGACGGACATTTACCGGCCACGGTATTCATGTACGGCATCAACTGCGGCCTGAATCTCGCCATCTTCAGCCATGCCGCTCGGCTTACCTTCCCGCTTGAGGTTCGCAATCATCCGACGGGCAATATCCCGCTTTACGGCTTCTACCATAAGCTCATCAACGGTCTTGCCTTCTTTGGCGGCAAGGGCCTGCACCTGCGCGAGCAGTTCAGCGGGCAACGTTATGTTGGTGTCGCTGGCCATGGTCATTCCATTATCGCGCGTTTTACCGTAATTCTGCCATCCGTCCAGCCGGCAATCTCTTCCGCAACTCCGTTCGGCGTACCGTGCAGACTGGCAATCCGGTGACAGCTTGTGTGCTGCAGAAGCACGGAAGGAGTCGAAAGTGAAACAAATCCGCGTGGTAAAGCTGCATAGAAGATGAGGGTAGGCCCCTCGGGATCGGCTTTCAGGAGCAGGTCTCAAACCAGCCCGAGCTGCTGCGGTAAAGAGCCGTGGGGGTGAGGGAGATAACGGGACGGGAGATAACGAGGGTTTCGTGGACAGAGGGTTTCGTGGACAGGAGACGGACCTGGCACTTTGTGAAAATCAGAACCACGCTAAGTTTCGCAGGTGGTTCGATTTCGTGAAAGTGCCAGCTCCGGTCTGTCCACGAAACCCGGCGTATCCGATTGCACTTCAATTCATCGTCCCCGCCCACAAGCAGCAGCTTGATCTGCTGGCCGTTCGCGGCGCCGGGAGCACTCCGTACATCGGGCTGAGCTTTCATCCAATTCTCGCTCGTACTGCGCTTCCACCTTTAATCGACTGCCGGTTGCATTATGATCGGAGCGGGAGAAGATAGGAGCCCGCTCATACGCTTCTGCTCCACGAAGCAGAGACAGATGAACAATGAGAGGGTCCAGAAACGGAAGTATGGTCTCAATTCTCAAACTCCGTTTCCGGAGTAGGAAGTACGTCGTTGACTCCGGCGAACCAAACATAGAGAGTCGGTAGCAGGAAGATGCTCATGACAAGATCCGCGATCAAGCCACCAACGATGACGATGGCAAAGGGTCGTTGCGAATCTGAACCGATGCCGTGAGACATCGCAGCGGGAAGTAGACCCAGAGTGGCGACCAGCATGGTCATCATGATGGGACGCAACCTGAGTACGGCGCCTTCAACAGCGGATTCCTCAATCGAGTGTCCCCGCACCCGCAGTTGATTAATGTATTCGAGCATGATCACACCGGTTTGCACGGAGACGCCGAAGAGGGCGAGAAAGCCGACGCCCGAGGACACACTGAAGTTCGTGTGCGTCACCAGCAATGCCAGCAGTCCGCCGATGCGGGCCATGGCGACATTCGCCAGAATCAGCAGCGCCCACTTGAAGGACTTGAACATCGTGTACAGAATGATGAAGATCAGCAGAACAGTTATCGGCAGTACGATCAACAGGCGCTTGTCGGCGCGCTTTTGGCTCTCATACTCTCCTGCCCACTCTATGTGATATCCAGAGGGCAAATGTACTTCTCTGTTGACCCTAGCGATGGCCTCCTCGACCGCACCTCCCAAATCGCGGCCGCGAACACTGTACTTGACGGGGATGTAGCGTTGTTCTCCTTCGCGGTAGATCTGCTCTGCGCCGTCCACGGCTCTCACCTGGGTGAGTTGCGCCAGGGACACGCGTTCTCCTGAAGGGGACAACAAGCGCACCCTTTCAATGGCCGCCCGCGTATCGCGGTAGGGTTTCTGGTAGCGCAGCACCAGGTCATACCGCGCCTCTCCCTGGAGCACCTGGCTGACAGAGCCGCCGCCCACAGCGGTCTGAATTGCATCCTGTACGTCCGCGACATTGATGCCAAAGCGCGCGGCAGCCTCGCGATCGACCGTGAAGGTCAGGTTCGGCTGCCCGATCACGCGGAATAAGCCTAGATCCTGGATGCCGCGAATCTTGCTCATGATGTCTACAATCTGGTTGCCCTTTTCCTCCAGTGTCCTCAGATCGTCTCCGTAAATCTTGACCGAGAGCTGACCCTTGACGCCGCTGACGGCCTCTTCCATGTTGTCGGAAATGGGCTGTGAGAAGTTCCAAATGACTCCTGGGATCTTCTCGATCTGCATATTCATGGATGCAATCAAGTCGTCCTTATTTTGGTGAAACAGCGGCCGCCACTGATCCCTTGCCTTGAGGCCAACGTAGTACTCCGTGTTGAAGAAGCCGGTTGTATCGGTTCCGTCGTCCGCTCTCCCGACCTGACTCGTTGCCTCGGTTACTTCAGGAAATGACGCCAGGATCAAGCGCGCTTTGTTGGCAATGGCAACACTTTCATCTGGTCCAGTGCTGGGTGCGAGCGTGCCACGAACCCAAATGGCGCCCTCGTCCAGATGGGGGAGGAACTCAGAGCCGATGACTCCGCCGAGAGCCAGATAGAGAGCGATAAAGAGACCACCGACAGCAACACCGACAGTTAAACCGCGGTGTTCGATGGCCCAGGTGACGCTCTTGCGATAGCGCACCGTGAGGTGCTCCATCACCGGGTTTTTCAATTCCCTCGCCCCCTTGCGGAATAGGAAGCTGGAGAGGACGGGAGCGATGATCATGGAGAAGATCAGTGCGCCCAGCAGAGCGAAGGCCACCGTCCATGCCATGGGCTTGAACAGCCGCCCTTCGACAGACTGCAAGGTGAAGATAGGGAGATAGGCGGTGATGATGATGCCGATGGCATAGAAAACCGGGCGTTGTACTTCGTGCGCCGCGTCCCTGATCTTCGCGTCCGGGGTCTCGGTTCCGTCACCTCTACGGTTGAGGTGGCGGACGATGTTTTCCACCATCACAACGGCGCCATCGACCACCATGCCGAAGTCCAGCGCCCCCAACGAGAGCAGATTCGCCGGGATGTGCCGCAAGTCAAGACAAATAGAAGCGAAAAGCAGTGAGAATGGGATGGTGAGAGCGACGATGACCGCGCCACGTACGTTGCCGAGGAAAAGGAACAGGATAATCACCACCAGGATGATTCCCTCTGTCAAGTTGTGCAGCACCGTATGCGTGGTGAAGTGGATCAGATCGCTGCGATCAAGAAAGGGAACGACCTTGACGCCCTTAGGTAGGATGTGATCATTCAGCTCGCGCGTTTTAATTTCGATCCCGCGGAGCGTCGGGTCGGCGTCGTCACCTTTTTGAAGCAGCGCGATGCCTTCGACGACATCGGGATTATCGACAAGCTTTCCGTCGACGCGACGGATAGTTCTACCGTTCTGACCGAGCCGAATCTTGGGGCCTTGCTCAACAACGGCGATGTCCTTGATCCGCAAGGCCGTCCCAGCCTGCGTTTTGACCAGTGTGTTTTCAATCTGCTGGACGTTCGCGTAAAGACCAACAGCCTGAACATTGATCTGCTGCGCTCCCGCAACGATGAAGCTCCCACCCGCGTTGGTGTTGTTTGTCGCCAACTGCTGTTCAACCTGACCAATGCTTAATCCGTACGAGACCAGCTTGTCCGGATCAAGGCGGATCTGGTACTCCTTTGTCTCGCCGCCGAGGCTCGAAACATCCACCACTCCCGGGACCTGTTTGAACTGCTTTTCAAGCGTCCAGTCCTCGATCGACTTGATTTGCATTACGTCCATCTCTGGATTCTTGCTGTCGACTGTGTAGAAGTAGATCTGGCCAGCCGGACTCCAGTCGGTGCCTAGTTGCGGTACCAGCCCCGCAGGCAGAGAGACCATCCCCATCCTCTCAACCACCCTCTCGCGACTCCAGTTGTTATCGGAATCATCATCAAAGATGAGCATGATGCTGGAGAGGCCGGCCAATGTGGTCGAGCGCAGATGCTGCAGGTGAGGGATCCCTGCCATCTGGATTTCCGTCGGGACCGTTACCTGCTGTTCGATATCCTCGGCCGAGTGTCCCGGCCATTGCGTGATGATGTTGACGTAGTTATTGGCGATGTCTGGATACGCCTCGACCGGCAGGTTGTGAAATGAGATAGCGCCCCAAACAAAAAGCAGGCTTGCCATCGCTAGAACAAGGAAGCGACTTCTGAGTGCGAAATCGACGATTGCACGGATCACTGCGCCTCCAGAGTGGCTTCTAACTGAAGGACGTTCGAGACCACCTGCTGGCCGGGAGGAATGCCAGAGAGAATCTCCTGCTTATTCCCAAGCAGCATGTTGCCACTGTGAACCTCAACCCGTCTAAACCGCCCGTCGCCGGCGGGAACGAAAACCCAGTCGCGGTCGTGCAGATGCAAAACGGCAGTTGCGGGTACGAGAGCGTGAACTTCTATGGCGTTGCTCTCAAAGGTCGCGGTAACAAACATGCCCAGCTTGAGAACACCGGGATTGCGAAGCTCAATGCGGACCTTGGCAGTGCGGATGTTCGGATCCAGAATGGGGCCGATATCGCTGATGCGGCCGGTCAGCACCCTGTCGGGATAGGCGTTAAGTCGGATCTGTGCTTGCTGCCCAAGCTGGATCTTCGGGATGTCATTCTCGTAGACATCGCAGATGATCCAGACGGTGGAGAGATCAGCGACGGTAAAGGCTGTGGATGATCCCGAGAAGGTGACGCCCGCGGCCCCAGCATTGGTTACGTTCTGCGCGATGATCACACCCGAGATCGGGGCATACACATTCACAATATTCGACGGATGGTCCTTTGAGACGCCGAGGGTCTCGAGCTGGCCCTCTGCGGCAACAAGATCGGCTCTCGCATCCTTCTCAATGTCGTCGGCCTGCTCCAGCATGCCCAGCGAAATGGCGCCATGATCGTACAGATCCTTGGCGCGAACGTAGGCCTTGTTCGCCAGCAACTCGTCGTTGCTGGCCTTGAGGTAGACATCAAAGGCATTCGTGATGTCCGGGCTCTGCACCCGGAGAAGGAGCTGGCCTTTCTTCACGTTGTCATCGAGGCGCGCGCGGATGTCTACTACCCGTCCGCTGGCTAGCGAGATGACGGGGACTTCGCGAGCGATGTCGGGGTTGACGGTGCCGGTGACCTTCAACTCTGCGACAGCCTCTAATTGGTCGGCGGAAATGAGCGGAAACTGATCGGGCCTATCGACCGTGACCAGGCTCATGTCGCCGGCGGTGATGGCTTGTGCGGCCGGTGGAGTCCCCGCCGCCGGGTCAAACTTTCTGCCGCATGCAGCCAAAGAAAGGCAAAGGGTGAAGTATCCGATAGTTTGAAAAGCCGACTTATTTGTCATTGGAGGACCTCGCGCCCAACGGCAAGGTTCAATTGCCCGACCGCGGTCAGGTAGGAGCCGACCAGCTGCAGGTATGTGATCTGAACATTCCGGTAGTCGCTCTGTGCATTCAAGAAATCCATCAGGGAGGCCCCGCCATTCTGGTAGGCGTAGGTCACGATCTCGCGCACCCGCACGGCCTGGGCCAGATACTGGGCCTTGTAGGGCCGCAGAAGAAGCACATTGCTGTTCAGAAGCGCGTATGCCGAGTCAACGTCGCTAAAGACCTCGGCACGGGTTGCATCTTCCAGTTGCTGATTGCGCCCAATATCAAGCTGGGTCCGCTGCTTCTCGCCTTGATTCCGATCAAAGATGCGAAGCGGAATGCTCACGCTGGCGCCGATGGTTTGGTGGGCATCCGGATTGTTAAAGGAGGGGTTATATGTATACCATCCGCCGAACGTCGGATCGGTTGAACCATTGGCAATCGCGAGCTTATGGTTTGTAGCCGCCTGCTGCACAGATTGGAGCGCCGCTCGCAGATCGGGACGCGTATCAAGTGCGATTTGCCGGAAGCTTTCCAGGGGCTCCAGAGGATCGGCAAAGTCGAATGGGCCAGAGACATCGAATTGCTCTATAGGCGTCCTGTCGTTCAGGAGCTGGAGCAATTGGATCTTGGCTGTGCGCAGTGCCACTTCGGCCATCTGCAAATCCGATTCGTACTGCACTCTCTGGAGCTCGATTCTGTCCAGATCGATCCGTCCGATGTCTCCAGCCTTGAAGCGCGCCCGGCTGATTTCAATGATGCGGTCGTAGTAGTCGAGTTCTTGCTTGGAGAGGTCGACGACTGCCTTGGCCTGCAGCGTCTGGACAAACGCGGAGCGCAAATTGAAGATGAGATTTCGCTCCAGATCGGAGTGCAAGGAAGTTGCAATCTGCGTGCCCTCTTGCGCACTCTCAAGGCGCAATTCCCGCTTGTGCTGCCGTTCGTGCAGATAACTAACGTTGGGTGAAACCTGAGTGCCCTTCGTTGGTGTCCAGACTCCCTGGTAGCGAGCGACTTGCGTTCCATCTGTCGACAGTGCGAACTGCGGATTGGGACGCAGGTAAGCTGTAATTTCTTCAGCCTTCATCTCATCCACGCCGATCGCATCTGCCTTCAATGAAGGGTTGGCCGCTTCGAATTTGTCCTTTATCTGCTGCCATGTGTAGCTGGTCTGCGCATTCGCGAACGAGTTGGTAAGTATTGCGAAGAGGAACACTGCCATCGCGAGCAGAAAGGGAGGCGAAATAAATCGTCGGATACTCCTCCTTTTAGAGACCGACCTGTGGAAATAGACCAACGAGCGCCATTCCCTGCTCAGGCGAAGATCGCGAAGCAGATCTATATTCTTAGCCGCCATTCTTAGCCGCCCCTGAATAACACATGCGCTTCACATCCATGTGACTACTGCACTCCCCACGACTTTGCTCCTGGCGCACGCCGCTGGCCAAAGAGATCTGGAGACATCGCAAGTCATATCGGCGTGCCGGTGACATTCCGCTGGGCACCGGCGCGCCTGATCTACCGCGAACAGAGGAAACTGCTCAGGCCTTTCGACGGTCTCAAGGTCCGCGTTGTCTGTCTTAAAGACTTGCTCTGGCGGCGGAATTGTGACCTTGGGATCGAAGCTCTTTCCGCAGGCGGGCGGGTAGAGGAAGTACTGCGAGACAATCAGTCGCTCTCACAAATACCTTGCTCGTTCTCCAAGGCCGTCTCCCATCGATCTTTGCAGTGTTAGCGACGCAGCGATTCCCTTGAGCGGCGACGGCTTTTTATGATTTTTAAGTTACTCGATTCTCGAGTTACTCCTGCATATCTTTCATCCAGGGTCATGCGGTTTTGAATACCTACTTACGGTTAAGGTGCTTTGTCTTTCGATCACGACGCGGCGTGAGAAAAGGAAGGTATATATAGTGCGGCCATATCTTACGATAGTCCAATGCACGTCGGGTAATTCGTGACCAGACGGGACTGACACTTTGCAAGCTAGGGAGGGAAGGATAAGCCATTTCCGGCGAAAGGTCAGTTCCGTCTGGTCACGAATTACCGGTCACGAATTACCAAGCCAGATTTACAAGGCGTGCCATCACGTGAGTCGGAAAAGCACTACTCGCGGCATCGGGCTTCTGCAAACCTCATCGGAGGAGTTGTGAAAAGCCAGTCATTATGAGTGCAGGAACGCCAACACGGCTCGCACGATTTCTGCCTTTGCCTGCGTAAGGGAAAGGCCCGGAGGCCGGCGAAACACTGCACCGTGCGAGAGTGACTCCACCATATGTGTAACCACGAATGCCAGTTTCTCCGGATCGCGGTTCTTCTTCAACTCATCGGCCCTCGATGAGATCGCCAGCAGGAAAGCGCCATGCATCCGCACGGCGAAATCTTTCGTACCGTCGCCGCGATGCGGAACCTCTGCCAACAACAGTTGATGTAGTTCCGGGTCCGTCGTATGGGCGTCGATCATCGCCTCGATCATGGACGTCATGAGCCGGTCGAGTGAAGACGACGCGTTTTGAACGAGGGTTCTTTGGACGATGCGATCGATCTCCTGCACGTGACGCTCGTGCAGAGCGACAAAAATCGCCCGCTTATCCGGGAAGTACTGGTAGACCGAACCGATACTAACGCCTCCGACATCGGCGATGCGGTTGGTCGTGACAGCTTCGAATCCTTCGCGCTTCAAAATGCGGATCACTGCATCCAGGATTGCCTCGACGGTCTGGCGCGCGCGTAGTTGCGTAGGTGGCCGGCATGTGGAGCGTGCTTTCTTTATGGCCTTCACATGTCATAGGGTAAATGCAAATGTGAGTAAACGTACATGTTGTGTTTGAAATAGACCGAAATAACTGCAGTTCCGATTGGAACGCAATGCGAGTAGACAAGGAGCATATCCAGCGTACGCTTAATGAAGATTGTGAGCTAATTGCGACCGTCACCTTATAACGTGAGGAATGAAGTATGACTTATCTTATTACTGGTGCGACCGGTGACGTTGGATCGAAGGTTGTTCGACAATTACAGAAGCGTGGAGACCGGCCGCGTGTCTTAGCGCGGGACCGCGCAAAAGCGGATGCCCAGTTTGGTTCGAAAGTTGAGATGTTCGTTGGGGATCTCTCGGATCGAGAGTCGCTCACCGCCGCATTGCAAGGCATCGACAAGCTTTTTCTTGTCACGTCGGGTCCCCGGATTCCCATCCTGGACCGGATCGCAGCTGATGCTGCCAAGGCCGCCGGCGTTCGACACATCGTCAAGCTTTCATCTCTGGACGTGGAAGAGCATCTGGCGATTGGAGCGTGGCACGAAAAAGGAGAAGCAGCTATACGTGCGTGCGGGATACCGTTCACGTTTTTGCGCCCGACCGGGTTCATGTCGAACCTGTTGGCGTGGACGCACTCCATCCGCATGGAAGCAATCGTGCGTTCCTCCACGGGCGATGGAAGACGGCCATTCATCCACTCCGGGGATATTGCTGCGGTCGCCGCTGAGGCATTGACCACGGACAAGTTTGTGGGAGAGTCGCTGGCCATTACCGGGCCGGGGGCGCTGACATTCTGCGAGGTGTCACAGAGGGTTGGAGCAGCCATCGGCAAGCACGTTGACTACGAGGCGATCTCCGATGAGGAGGCAGGCCGGCGCTTCGCGGCAACGGGAGCGTCCCCAGAGGAGACCAAGGCTCACGTTGAGTTGTGGCGCGCCATTCGTGAAGGCCGGCTCGCCGCCGTTACGGACGGGGTCGAACAGGTACTCGGCCGAAAGCCGATTAGTTTAGACCGGTGGCTGGTGGAAAATGCCATGGCATTCCGCTGATCGGATGACGTTGCGGCACAAAAACTAACAGATGGCGCAAACCGCAGTTTCGGCGGCGGTGCAAAAGGAGATGAGATGAATCGACGTTTTTTTCTGACCAGATCGTTGGCTGCGGCTGGCAGTGTTTTGCTCGATGCTCACGCACAGCCGTCCGCCGAAGCGTCCCTCCTTAATAGGGGCGTAACTTCCGGCTCTGAGGGTGCATCGCACTCGATGCCTGCTTCGGAGCTTAGCCACGTGAGCTTTCCTGAGGGTTTTCTTTGGGGCATCGCAACAGCGGCCTACCAGGTGGAAGGCGCATGGAAGGAGGATGGCAGGGGCGAGTCCATTTGGGATCGCTTTGCGCACACGGCGGGCAAAGTGAAGGGCGGAGACACCGGCGATATCGCGTGCGACTTCTACCATCGTTATCGGGAAGACATCCAGATCATGAAGCGGCTGAACCAAAAAAGCTGCCGCTTTTCGATTGCGTGGCCTCGCATTCAGGCTTCGGGAACGGGGGGACCCAATCCGAAGGGGCTCGATCACTACAGCCGCTTTGTCGATGCTTTGCTGGAGGCGGGAATTCGGCCGCTTTGCACGATCTACCACTGGGACATGCCGCAGAGGCTTGAAGATCGCGGTGGCTGGACGAATCGCGACATGGTTTCGGTATTTGCGGACTACGCAGAGATTGTGACCAAGGCGCTTGGAGACCGCATCACGACCTGGGCGATCTTCAACGAACCAAGCGCATTCACATATCTAGGCTACGGAATCGGGGTGCACGCCCCAGGCAGGAAGGGAGAGGAACTCCGCGCTGCACACCATGTCAACCTGGCGCAGGGTGAGGCGTTTCGGGCGATCAAGGCGGCCTGCTCCAAAGCGCAGGTGGGCAGCTCTCTGAGCATGTACCCTGCCACACCTAGAAGCAACAGTGAAGCTGACCTCGCTGCTGCTGAACGGTTCAATGCGAAGACAAATCTCTTTTTTCTGGATACTGCAATGCGTGGAGAATATCCGCAGGCATTCGTGGGCGAGCCGCCGTACGATCTGATGGGATTCCAGCCTGGCGACGGCAAGCTGATGCAGGCTCAGTTCGATTGGATCGGCATTACCTACTACGGCCGTCGCATTGTTTACGATCCAGGCCCAACGGTTGAACCTAAATCTCTGCGCTTCGCCGTCGAGTGGCCCAGCGAGGGACCGCTCACCTATAACGGCTGGGAGGTATGGCCTCGCGGGATATACGACGTTGTGATGCAAGTGGCAAACAGGTACCGCATGCCGATCGAGATTACCGAGAATGGCTGTTCGTACTCTGATGGGCCCAAAGCCGACGGAAGAGTACCTGATCTCCGGCGCATCAGTTTTCACCGGGCCCATCTCGGCGAATTGTTAGGGGCTATCCGCGACGGAGCCCCGGTGCGCGGCTATCACGCTTGGAGTCTGCTCGACAACTTTGAATGGGCGGACGGGTATAGCCAGCGGTTTGGCCTGACGTGGGTAGACTTCCGTGACCAGCGCCGCATTGTCAAGGACTCTGGTCAGTGGTATGGAAGAGTGGCAGGTTCCAATCTCCTGGTGGAGTAGTCGCGAACGCAATTATGTCCAATTGCATTGCGGCACAAAGCCAATGCGATCAGCGGCGGACGTCGGTCGAGCGGAGCCCCTGAGGCCACATTCGGCGGAGGTATTCCATGTGCAAGGTCTGGCTTCGGGTAATTGTTGTTTCTACTACAATTTTCTTCCGGCTTCCACCAGAAGGGACGGCGCAACCAATTAAGACTGTGACGCTTTCTTTCAGATCGAACTCCGGACCATTCGTGATCATTCCGGTTATGGTCAATGGAACGGGCCCCTACGACTTTGTGCTGGATACAGGGTCGACTTCGACGCTCATAGACGCTTCACTGTTTAAGACTCTAGGGCTGCGTCAGGAAGGGACAACGGAGCTAACCAGCAGCGTGGCGGATCACCAGATGCAGGCTACCGCGACGGTGAGCGAGGTTACTTTGAAGGGAATTTCAGCCACTGCATTAAAAGTGGTCTCGGTAGACAACTTCGATTCGAGAGTGGGTGCAGGCCTACGAAACTCAGGTGTGAGTGGAGCGAAAAGGACTACGGTCCGCGGCATTTTGGGGGAAAACTTTCTCGACCAGTTTGATTTGTTAATTGACAACGTGGGTCGCCTGGTCACCCTGGATGCAACCGAAGGGCTCACTCAGATGTTTGACGGGGAGCGACTGCCTCTGTCGCCCACCAGCAGTTTTGAGGGGAACGTCGTTAATCACCGGCCTATGGTTTCAGCCACTGTAATGAACTACTCCAACCGCCCATTGCGGCTCCTTCTCGACACGGCGAGCAATTTCCTGGCCATCGTACCGGGGAAGGGTGCGCTCGGCGGGGGCACTCAGGGCGGCAATCCGGCACCTGTGGAGATCATGACCCTAGGTGGGAAGGTAGCCTGTGCTGCGTGGAAAGACCAACTGCGTTGGGGTCTCACATCGGTGAACAAGGTAGACATAGTCTCGTGCAGCACGGCGCGCGCAGAGGCCTTGGATAACCAAGGAAGCATGCCTACGTTTATCTTCAAGCGAATCCTGATCAGCCACGCGAAGAAGTACGTGGTGTTGAACCCCGTCAGGCGTAGCGCTGAAACCCTGGATCATTCGATCCGGCTTCGATGAGTGTTCCCTCCTGCCAAATTAGAAGTCCGGTATGCTCGGGCCACCTGGGGGTCGACCTGCCTCCTTTGATATCGATACCGATGTCATTTCCCGCGGGTGCAAAGGGTCGGGTACGCCAGTATCCGGCTTTACAGCGAATGTTGGGTAAATCCCGGTGACAGGTTGGACTGCACCTGGTTGTCGTCACCCGGTGTAAAAAGCCAGAAAAGCGGCAGCGAGCACTCCTATGAAGATCGCACCCCATAAAGTTGGTGGCGCGATGGTTTCCCCGGCTGGTCGGTAGCGGACGATGAAATAGGTGTTCATCCAAATGAGAATGCTGCTCACCAGACCAGGCGAGTATTCACGGAAGTGGATCGTCCACCAGAGATGCCAGAAACCATTGCACAGACGTTCTATAGCCCA
>Ga0182024_10018735_pt1 | contig 12851 bp, 8 predicted proteins | sample P32metaG_FD_120480 | JGI IMG/M metagenome (GOLD analysis project Ga0182024, IMG submission 120480) | Permafrost microbial communities from Stordalen Mire, Sweden - P3-2 metaG (Illumina Assembly) | ecosystem: Environmental > Terrestrial > Soil > Wetlands > Permafrost | place: Sweden: Stordalen...
GCCGCGCTTCAGGAGCAGGTGAAGGGATTGCAGAAGTCGCAGGACGATAAGTTCGCGGCGCTGCAAGGCCTGTTGCAGCAGGCGGTCGACGCGAGCGGTCGCGTCACGGCTGGCATGACCACGTTGCAGCATGAAGTCGATACGAAGCTGAACGACCAGCAGGGCAAACTGGTTGCGCCGGTGGCCACGCTGGGAAGCAAGATCGATCAGTTGGCGGACGATTCTCGCGCGGTCGGCAACAGCGTGACGGACCTGGTGCAGCGGGTCAACGCGCTCGACACCAAGCTGGCCGATATTTCGAGCGCGATCCGGAGTTTACAAACGCAGGCGCCGGCTCCGCCCGCACCTGCACCCGCGACGCAGATCCCGGCCGCTCCCGTGTGTCCGACCACCGCGGACAGCCTATGGGAGAATGCGAGGCGCGATAGCAGCACGGGACATCCCGACATGGCGCTCACCGAATACGTGGAGTATGCGAAGTGTTATCACGACACCGCGAACGCGCCGACCGCGCTGTACAAGGTCGGCACAATGTATCTGGATAACGGCCAGTACGATGAGGCCGTGAAAGCGTTCGATTCGGTGCTGGAGCAATTTCCCGAGAATCCGAGCCGGCCCGAAGCGATGTATTTCAAAGGCATCGCACAGATGAAGGCTGGACACAATACGGATGCCGGGCAGACGTTCAAAGACTATCTCAATGCTTATCCGCGCAAGGAGCACGTCGCCATGGCTCATCAGAATTTGAGAACGCTCGGCTTCGAGCATCAAAAGAAGCGCTAGTGTCCTCAGTCAGAAGTTCGCAGCATTACATGCCGGGTATCATGGCCCTCCGATCTCCAAGTCATTCCGAGCGCAGCGAGGAATCTGCTTTTCGCTCGGCTGTTATCAACGCCTTTAGAAGCAGATCCCTCGCTGCGCTCGGGATGACGGGCGCCGTAAGTAGGACTACAAGAGGGCAGAACTTATTCAACGAACTTCTGACTCATGACACTAGGAGTTGGCAGGGCATTCGTTTTCAGAATTTGAAAATTACATCCATTGCGAGCTGAAACTGATTCCTGCGGGTGCCATTGTCGTACGCGGGAGAATCGAAGGCGTGATCGAACCGGATTTCAGGACGCAACAAAATCGTGCTTCCAATCCAATGTCCCCACATGAGAGTTTCCTCGGCGTAGCGGGTCTTGAAGCCGGTCCGCTGACCTTTCAGGTCATCTAAAAAATCCGAACGAATGGAAATATAATTCTTTAGGGAGAGCTGTTTCTCCACATAATTGACCATGGCCCACTCGGGCGCAAAGCAGCGGATTTCGCCCGCGGAACAGAATGCGCCATTAGTGCCCTTTTCCGAAGCGATAGGACCCGAGACGCTGGGTACGTCGCGCTGATACATATACCAGGCCTCGCTGGCCATATGCCATGAGTCGTTGAATTTGTGATACCAGGTGGTGTCATACATCTGGAGGTTGTTATAGGCATATCTGCCGTTGTTGATTCCGTTGATGCAGGGATACACGTTGTCATGGCCTTGATGGAAGGTGTAACTGATGCAGGCGGTCGCCGATGGCTTCGCGTCCGGAGTCCAGGGAGCCACGTCATGGCTGGCGGTAAGTCCCAACTGGATTAGCCAGCGGCTATTGAGTTTGACGGTAGCTAAAATTCCGGTGTCGGTAAACGGGTCAACCGCATACAACAGTGAGTGCGTGTAGACGTAGTTATTCGGAGCCAGTTGCGCTTCTATGCCTGGAATCGAGATGAAGCGGCCGACACGGATGTTGAGCCCTTCGGCAACCTCGGGTATGTATAGGTCGAAGTATTCGAGCACGGGATCGAAGCCGTATTGGCGATGGTCGTCGAGCAATTGACTGCTGAAATATCCGAGGTTGGTAGTGAAGCGATAGCTGGTGCCGAACAATCCGCTGAGATGGAATCCCCAATCGACGTGATCGGTTTGAACCGAGTCAGGAATGCGTTCGAGATATAGCACGGCCTGGTCGAACTCGATCCGGTTGGGAAAGATGTCATAGGCGGATGGATAATTCGAGTCATGCGACGTGCTCAGGTTAAAGCTGCCTTCCACCCAGCCGTAGACCTTGATTCTGCTGCGCTCCCAGGCTTCTCCGCTGGAGCCGCCGTAGAGAGCTTCCATAAGAGGCGGCACGTTGGTATCCGGCGCGCCGATTTCGGGCGATCCGCCGTAGGACCAATCGGAGTTGGGGAAAGGCGGCGAGTTCAAGGGCGACGGCAGGGTGCGGGTGGGAGGCGCGGGACCGCTCGCGCCAGCGCCTCGCCAGTCTTTGGCATAGGCCGACCCAAGTCTCCTAAAAAATCCTTGCTTCGCGCCGAGCGTGAGATTCAATTTCAGATCGCCGCCAGCGGCCAGGTCTCCTTCCGCCGCCGGTGAATCGGCGAATCCGCGCAGGGTGGCTTTGAACTGGTAATGACCGGGCTCGACGGCATCCATTGCGAAGGCTCCGTCGGCGCCGCTCACGAATGCCTGATCGGTATTTTTCCGGGAGTTGTGGGCGACCACTTGAGCACCGGCGACCGGCGATCCACCGGCATCCTGAACCAAGCCATGCACGCGTCCTTCGACCTGTGCCGGAGGGACCTGTGCGGGAGGGACCTGTGCGGGAGCGCGAATGGCGAACCCAAGCGCCAAAACCACCATCGCGGCCGGCCGCGCGCGAAGGAAGGGAGTCGGGATCAATGCCGATTCTCTCACACGGGTAGGGGCCCGCTTCCGAAGAAGAAGAATTCAGAAGCCAGAATTCAGAAGTCAGAATGCAGGTGCGCGCTTCGCGCGGACCATAAGGATTGTAAGTCCGCCCGCTGATGACGCGGGTCAGGGTGCCACTAGCGAAAAGCTGATTCCCGGGATGCAAAGCCTTCGCGCCTGTACTAGAATTTGTAAGTCGAGACTGGGCGCGTAGCGAAGCGGCGGAAATCGTCATGCATGCGGAAAATCCACCACGGGGAGAACTGGACCACCTGTTCAGCGTCACCTACGACGAGCTCCGGCGCCTCGCGGGCACCATAAGATATGGCGATCCGAGCGCGACGCTCAACACCACCGCGCTGGTGAATGAAGCGTGGCTGAAACTGGCGAAATCGCCGCAGGTGGCGACCACTTCACGGGTGCATTTCAAACGCATCGCGGCGCGCGCGATGCGGCAGGTGCTGGTGGATGCGGCGCGGCGCCGGAATGCGGACAAACGCGGCGAGGGCGCGGCTTCCGTCACGCTCGACGAATCGCACGCGATGGTCGCGTGCACGCAGGAGTTGCTGGGGCTCGACAGCGCGCTCGACGAACTTGCCCGCATCCGGCCGCGGCTGGCGATGATGGTCGAATGCCGATTCTTCGGAGGCCTGGAGATCGCCGAAATCGCGGAATTGCTCGACGTATCTGAAGCCACCGTTCTTCGAGACTGGCGGGCGGCCAAAGCCTGGCTGGCCCACGAGCTGCGGCCGAAGAGCGGCGCGCGTCGAGAAAACGATGGATAGCGGCCGCTGGGATCGAATCGAGGCGTTGTTCCACAACGCGGTGGAACTTCCGCGGACCGAGCAGCGATCGTTTCTAGAAGCGGAATGCCGCGACGATCGAACGCTGATGGTGGAAGTGCTGTCGATGCTCGAGGAGGACACGCGCGGCGGCTCTCTGCTCGACCGCGATGTGCGCCAGATCGCCGATCGGTTTTTGGGCGTGGCGAAACCGCCGGCGCTCGAGGAAATCGGCCCTTACCGGATCGTGCGGATGCTCGGGGAAGGCGGGATGGGCGTGGTTTACCTTGCCGAGCGCGCCGACCTCGGGAACCTGGTCGCCATCAAGATCCTTCGCGATGCGTGGCTATCGCCCGCGCGCCGCGAACGGTTTATCACCGAGCAGCGAACGCTCGCGCAGTTCAATCACCCTTCCATCGCGCGGCTATACGACGCGAATGCTCTCGGGGACGGAACGCCGTGGTTCGCCATGGAATACGTCGACGGGGTCTCGCTCACCGAGTACTGCACCAGGCACAATTGCTCGATCGGAGAGCGCCTGAAGCTGTTTCGAGCGGTTTCGGAGGCGGTTCAGTACGCGCACGAGCACGCCGTCGTTCACCGGGATCTCAAGCCCTCGAATATTCTGGTGAAGTCCGACGGCTCGGTGCGCTTGCTCGATTTCGGCATCGCCATGCAACTCGAGTCGATCGCGAAGCCGGTGGATCAGACCCGCACCGCTGTTCGACTGATGACGCCGGCGTATGCCGCGCCGGAGCGGATTCGCGGCGAGCGGGCGGGCGTCCACACGGATGTGTATTCGCTGGGAGTGGTGCTCTACGAATTGCTGGCCGGAAGGCTGCCCTTCGACATTTCGCAGAAGACCCCCGCCGAAGCCGCGTCGATGATTACGGCGGAGGAGCCGGTGAAGCCGTCCTCGACGGCGCGGCACACCGGAACGCGCGCGGCGTCGCGGACGATAGCGTGGAACGATCTTGACGTGCTGTGCCTGACGGCCATGCACAAAGATCCCAAGCGGCGGTATCCGTCGGTGGAAGCCTTCATTCGCGACGTAAATCACTACCTGAACGATGAGCCGCTCGAGGCGCGGCCGGATTCATGGCCCTACACGCTGGGCAAATTCTTCCGGCGAAACTGGCAATCGCTGTCCGTGACCGGTGCGATGATTGCGCTGATGATCGTGGTGGTTTCCCTGGCCGTGCGCTTATCCGGGAAGGGGGCGCCGGTGAAGCCAAGAGTGAGGACTCTGGCGGTTCTTCCGTTTGAAAACACCGCCAACGATCCCGGCGTAGACTTTCTGCGCGTCGCGCTGGCGGACGAGGTTTCAAGCACGCTGGGCTACGCGCGTTCTCTTTCGGTGCGGCCGTCGGAAGCCTCCAGCAAGTACACCGCGCCCAATCCCGACCTCAAAAAAGCCGGGCGCGAGCTCCGGGTGGATAACATCGTAACCGGTCATTTTTTAAGAGCGGGAGAACAACTGCAAATCACGCTCGAAGTGACGGACGTCGAGAGCAACGGCCGGCTGTGGCAGGACGTTTTCGACGTACCGGTCGAGAACATGGTGGCGATGCAGGCGCAGATCGCAGCGAAGACGCGCCGAGGGCTGGCTCCGCTGCTGGGGGCGACGGAATTTGTCACCGATACTCCTCCCCAGCCGAAGAATGAAGAGGCGTACAAGCTGTTTCTGCGCGCCCAGGCTTTGTCTTTCGATGCCGAATCCGCCCGGCGGGCGATCGAGATGTTGAACCAATCGGTGGCGCTCGATCCGGGGTATGCCCCGGCGCTCGAAGCACTGGCGGGGAGGTACGCGGGACAAGGTTGGTTTGGGGATGGCGGGCAGGCGGCGCTTGAACGCTGGCGCGCGCTGGCGCATCGGATTGTGGAGCTCGATCCGGACAACGTTATCTTCCGAGCCGACGCCCTGTATATCGCTGGAGAGTTCGCTGGCCGAGGTGTAAAGGGCGGGATGACGCGCGGCGAGGCTTACCGGCAACTGCAAGATCTGGTGCACCGGCGGCCGGACCGCGCCCGGCTTCACTTTCTGGCGAGCTGGATGCTTCGCGACGCGGGTCTGCTCGACGAGTCGGCGCGCGAGTGCGAAGCCGCCCTGCTGGTCGACGCGCAGGATGCCGGGGCGCGGTCCTGCGGAGTAACGTTCATGTTGCGCGGGGATTATCAGCGCGCGCTGGACTATCTGCATCTCGATCCTGATTCGGAGGTCTCTAACGCGGTTTCCATCGACGTTCTGCTGCGCCAGGGCAAGGAGAGAGACGTTCTTCAAAGGCGGCCCAGCGCCATTCCGAAGTGGGGCGGCTATGATCTGGTGATCGAGTTTCTCGAGCGCCGGCCCGCGCGGGAAATCGCGGCTCTGGCGGGCAAGCTGCGCCCCGCGCCCGATCCGGAAGTGAATTATTTTTCGGCGGCGCACCTGGCCTACAGCGGCCAGGCCGAGGCCGCGCTCGCGATGCTCAAACAAGCCATTGAGGGAGGCTATTGCTCCTACCCGGCGATCGACCGAGATCCGATGCTTCAAAGCCTTCGCGCGGCGCCTGGGTTCGGTGAGATCCGGTCGGCTGCCATCGCGTGCCAACGCGACTTCGTGGTGGAGCGACGACAGGTAGCCGCTCGGTAAGACGGCGATCGTGTCATCGGGTTCGCGTTTTCGCCCCTGCGCCAAGCCCTGCGAGAAGATAAGAGGATATGGCGACCGATCGTCCTCCTTCGGCAAGCGAATCGCTCGATCCCGCCGATTGGCCATCCTTCCGGATGCAGGCTCATCAGATGCTGGATGATGCTCTCGACTACGTGGAGCACATCCGCGAACGTCCCGTGTGGCAACCGATTCCGGGCGAGGTGCGGGCTCGCTTTCGCGATCCGGTTCCGCACGCGCCCTCCCCTCTCGCCGAAGTACACCGCCGGTTCCTGGCCGACATCCTGCCATACTCGACGGGCAATTCGCACCCGGGGTTCATGGGCTGGGTGCACGGCGCAGGAACTCCGGTCGGCATGCTGGCGGAGATGCTGGCCGCCAGTCTCAACGCGAATCTGGGCGGCCGCGATCACATTCCCATCGAAGTGGAACGCCAGATTGTCCGTTGGATGCAGACGATTTTCGGCTTTCCCGAGAGCGCCACAGGCTTGTTTGTGACGGGCGCGTCGATGGCGAACCTCATCGGCGTCGTGATCGCCCGCGATGTGGCTCTCGGTTTTGAAGTGCGATGCGCGGGCGTCGCCGCGAGTCCCCGCAGGCTGACCGCCTACACCTCCGCAGCCGTGCACACCTGCATTTCCCGCGCGATGGATTTCCTGGGGCTGGGAAGCGATGCGCTCCGTCTGATTCCCGCCCGTCCCCGCAGCGCACCGGATGGTGCGCGCACCAATGACGAAGGGATGGATCTGGTGGAGCTCGAAAGGACCATCGAGGCGGACCGGCGTGCCGGGTTTACGCCGTTCCTGCTGGTCGGGACCGCGGGAACCGTGGATACCGGCGCGATCGACGATTTGAGCGCGCTGGCGGATGTCTCGCGGCGCGAGCATCTCTGGTTCCATGTGGACGGAGCCTGCGGGGCGCTGGCTGTGCTCGCGCCCGATCTGGCTCCGCGTCTAAACGGAATCGAGCGCGCGGATTCGCTCGCGTTCGATTTTCACAAATGGGGCCAAGTCCCCTATGATGCGGGATTCGTTCTGGTGCGCGACGGCGTGCTGCACTTGAAAACCTTCGCGACGTTCGCCGCCTACCTGCGCCGCGAGGAGCGGGGACTGGCGGGCGGATCACCGTGGCCGTGTGATTTTGGACCCGATCTTTCCCGCGGTTTCCGCGCGCTAAAAACGTGGTTCACGTTGAAGGTGTATGGCACCGATGCGCTGGGAGCCGCGATTTCGCGAAGCTGTCGCCTCGCGCGCTATCTGGAGCGCCGCATCACGGAAACGCCCGAGCTGGAACTGCTCGCGCCGGTCGCGTTGAACATTGTGTGTTTTCGTTATCGCGCCGGCGATGATGCACACGGTGTCAACGCGCGGATCGTGGCCGACCTTCATGAAGCCGGAGACGTGGCGCCGTCGACCACGGTTATCGACGGCCGCCTGGCGATTCGCGCCGCCATCGTGAATCATCGGACCAGCCAGGCCGAGATCGATACGCTGATTGAAAAAACAGTTGCCGCGGGCCGCGCGATCGAAGCGAGCGCGCTGCGGAGCCGTCAGGCCCGGACGGAAGCCGGGGATTGGGCGCCGCGGAGGCTGAGGGAAGCGCGGTTGATGGAACTGGAGACGCAGATCGCTTCCGACGCCGCCGCGATCCCGTTGCGGTTCGAGCGCGCCTGCCTGCTCGTCGAAGTCGGCCGCACCGCCGACGCCCGAGACGCTTATCTCGAGGTGCTTGCGCGGGAGCCGTCGCATCGGGCGGCATTGAACAATCTCGGTACGCTTCTGTATGAAACGGGATACCGGACCGCGGCGTCGACCGCCTACGCGGAAGCCGTCGCCAGGCATCCGGAGGATGCGATGAGCCGTGTGAATCTGGCAAATGCGCTGCGTGAAAAGGGCGATTTTACAGCGGCGCGCGAACACTACGAGGCGGCTCTGCGGTTGGAGTCGAATCACCCGGGCGCGCATCAGGGCCTCGCGTCCATCCTCGACGAGTTCGGCGATCATGCAGGCGCCGCGCGCCATCGTCAAATGGAATTCGAGGGGCGGCCCGTGGTGGCTCTGCCGTATCGCGGCGAGCGGGCGCCGGTATCGCTGCTGGTGCTGGCCGGATCGGGCGGCGGCAACATTCCCTTGCTCCATTTTCTCGACGACCGGGTCTTTCAGACCTTCATGGTTTTTGTGGAATTCTATAATCCTGCGACGCCGCTGCCCCCGCACCGGCTCGTATTCAATGCGATCGGCGACGCCGATCTGGCGGGTTCAGCGCTGGCCGCGGCGAGGTCCGTGCTGGCCCTGACTTCCGCGCCGGTGATCAATGCACCCGCAGCCGTCGCCGCAACCGGACGCAGCGACACCACCGGGCGTCTCTCCGGCATCCCCGGATTGATCACGCCGGCGGCGGTGACACTACCGCGCGCGCTGCTCGCAGGCGCGGACGCTTCGACCACGCTTGCCCGCCATGGTTTCGAGTTTCCGCTTCTGATCCGGACTCCCGGATTCCACACCGGGCGCCACTTTCTTCGCATCGAGGTGATCGCGCAGTTGCCCGCGGCGCTGGCCGAGCTCCCCGGCGAGGATCTGACGGTTCTGCGTTACCTCGACGCGCGCGGGCCGGACGGGAAGGCGCGCAAATACCGCGCCATGATGATCGATGGCGAGCTGTACCCGCTGCACGTCGCGATTTCCAGCCATTGGAAGATTCACTACTTCACGGCGGAGATGGCGGACCATCCCGAACATCGCGCCGAGGACGCGGAGTTTCTCGAAAACATGGCGGCGGTGCTGGGACCGCGGGCCATGGCGGCGTTGAAGGAGATTCAATCGCGGCTCGGGCTGGATTATGCGGGCATCGACTTCGGACTGAGCGTAAGCGGCGAGATTCTGCTGTTTGAGGCGAATGCCACGATGGTGGTCCATCCACCGGAGCCGGATGAGAGGTGGTCCTATCGAAGACCCGCCGTCGAGCGGATCTATGCGGCGGTGCGGAATATGCTGATGAAAAGGTCGGGGGTCAGTCAGCGCGAAGCGCGCTAGCGGGGTCGGGTAATCAGCTCGACCGGACTTTCGTGAAGAAATTGCATCAGAATTTGATGATCACTTGCGCGATGAGGTCGAGCTTGGCGAGTGGGACCGGGCTGGTGAAGCCGACGATGACATCGGCGCCGCGAATTTCGCGAACGGCGCCGGGGATCGGATCGGGACTCAAGTCGTCGACCCGAACCGATGCGATCGCGCCCGCGTGAATTCGCGCGAGCGTGGATGAATCGGGCGTCACGACGGCTTCGAGCGAGGTTAGATCGGTCGCGATCTCGAGCAGGTCCTGCATGGACGGATCGACCGGCTGCCCTTGCAGATCCTTCCTTGCGACGACGATTCCATCGGTGGGCGAGTGTATTTCCGAACCAGCCCCGGCGGATTTCCCTTTTTCCAGCGCGGCCGTGGCATCGACAACGGCGCGATTGGCCGCTTCGAGATCGCGGTCGATGGAGGCTTCGTGCCCGGCAGCGGCCTTCACGGCGGCGTCCTGTTTTTCGACGTCACTTTTGGCATCGTTGAAATCCTTCTCCGCCTTTTCCCACGCGAGCCGGGGCGTCGCGCCCAGCTCCCACAATCCCTTTTGACGATCGTAATTTTTTTGCAGGCGATCCACGTCGCCGCGCGCGCGGACCTGATCGGCGGCGGCGCGCGAAGACTCGACTCGCGCGGCAAGCTGCTGACCGGTGACCGTCGTGACGCGCGATTCGGCCCTGTCGAGATCGCTTTGCGCGTGCGTCTGCGCCTGCTCGAGCTGAGGATCGCGAATCCGGCCGAGCAACTGGCCCTGATAAATTTCCTGGCCGGGGTCGACGAACCAGGTGTCGAAGACGCCCGCCACGGGCGCGCCGACGTTGACGATCGTGCGCGGCTGAACGCGGCCCGCGAGCGTAATCTCCGCGGCGAGAACCGGCGCGGCGGCCACGGGAACGGGCTTGGCCTTATGAGCGATCCGCCAGCGCGCGAACGCGATCCCCCCGGCGGCAACCAGAATAACGCCGAGAAGACAAACCCCGGCGATCAGGCCGTTGCGACGTGACCCACCTTGACGTGACACACCTTAATGATACCGGCGGGCATGCTACTGGCGTTACGGGAAAACGACCCTCGCGCTCGATTTCGGATACTCGGGGTTCGCTTCCACTTCGCGAATCTGCAAGTTGTGCCGTCCCGAGTGCGCCGCCAACAGCAACAGAAACTGATAGGCGTCCATCTGACCGAGCGGGCCGTCAGCGGCGTGAACGCGCAGATCGGCGTCGGTTGATTTCACATACTGGATGCTCTTGTCGCGGCGCGCGATAAACTCACGCGCGGCCTCGTCGGGCGTGGCATATTTGCCGCCGGCCGGAGCGATCGGCTCGGGCGCGGTCGCTTTCTTGCTTCGGTCGAGAATGCCGGCGACCAAGGCGCGATCCACCTGCGCATTCGAGGTAGCGGGCCGCGCGACAACGGGCGTCTTCAAGACGTCCTGCGCTGCGCCAAAAAGATAATCCTCGGCGAGGACGATGTGTTCGGCGCACTCGGCCACCGACCAGACGGCAGGCGCGGGCTTGAATCGCCACTGTGCGTCGGTGAGGCCGGAAACGCTCGCGAGCACGTCCTTTTTCGAGAGCTCGAGCTGTTCGATCAGGTAGGCGCGCTCGGCGCCGGTCAGTTTGCCGCCGTTTTGCGCGAACACCGGCGCGAACACGAATGCCAACACGAACGGTGCCGCACATATCGAAACAGTTCGCTTCATTACTTTCTCCTTGATTTATTTAGAGTGACACAAACGCGGCGGGTCTGATATGTAGGGCCGGGATGCGGCAACGGGATGCGACAATAGGATCGCGTGGTGAAATACGGCATTTATTATGCGCTTCCGCTGGCCCTTGCTGGTATCGGCGCGGGCGCGGCGACCGGCTATCTGACGTCTGCGATGACGTTAAGATGGGCGTTCGCTGTGCCGTTCTTCATCCTCGCCGCGTTTTGTCTGTATTTTTTTCGCGATCCGAATCGTGACATTCCGACGGGGCCAGTCGCGGTCGCGCCGGCTGACGGAAAGGTGGTCGCGGTGGTCCCGGATTCGGCGGGCGCGAATCGAATCAGCATTTTTTTGAACATTTTCGACGTCCACGTAAATCGCACTCCAATCGCCGGCAAGATCATGTGCGTGAAATATAAGACCGGGCAATTTCTGGTCGCGAGCAAGGAAGACGCCAGCCATTCGAACGAACAGAACGTCATCACCGTCGAAGGCGGCGGCTCGCGCGTGGTGTTCAAGCAGATCGCCGGATTGATCGCGCGCCGCATCGTGTGTTACAAGAAGGCCGGCGATATGGTCGAAGCGGGCGAACGCGTGGGGCTGATCAAGTTCGGCTCGCGCGTCGACGTATTTCTTGGCCCTGAATGGGAAATCGCCGTGCATACCGGCGAGCGCGTCGCGGCCGGATCGAGCGTGATTGCGCGCAGGAGACTCGCATGACCCGGGGTTTTAGATGAAGGGCATAAGTCTGCGCGAACGCCTGGTCGATCCGCGATCGCCCGATAACCGCCCGCGCCGCGCGGCCTACGCTCTGCCTACGCTGTTCACCGCGGCCAACGTATTTCTGGGGTTCTACGCGCTGCTCGAAGTGTTTGAGGGCGCGATCCGGATGGCGCAGGGCGATCCCGGCGCGCATTTCCACTTCAGATTCGGCGCGATCGCCATCGCGGCGGCGGTATTTTTCGACGGCCTGGACGGGCGCATCGCACGGATGACCAATACGACCAGCGATTTCGGACGCGAGCTCGATTCGCTCGCCGACGTGATCACGTTCGGCATCGCTCCGGCGGCGATGGCGTTCGCGTGGGGCGTGTATTTCGTGCGGCCGGCCGATCCGGTGGTGCTGTATTATCTGCGCCACGCCGGATATTTTCTGTCGTTTCTGTTTCTGCTGTGCGGCGCGTGCCGCCTGGCGCGATTCAACATTCAAAAAAACCCGATCCCCAAAAATCCCGGGCGCTCCGATCGGAAATATTTCGTCGGCCTGCCGATTCCCGCCGCGGCCGGAGGGATTGCCGGCGTGGTGTATGCGAGCGACGGGGTACCGCTGGCGGGGCTGGCGCTCGATAACTGGATCGCCTCGGCCGCGTGGCTCGCGCTGGTCGGCCTGCTGTCTTTTCTCATGGTCAGCACGTGGCGCTATCCGAGCTTCAAGGATCTGGCGCTCACTCGTCCGCGATCTCCGCTCACCTTTGTCGCGCTCGCGAGCGCGGTCTATCTGGTCGTCATTTTTTCGCGGCCGGCGCTGCTCGCGATGGCCGCCTGCTACGTGTTGAGCGGAATCATTCTGCGCCTCGGCGGCATCCTTCGCCGGCGATTCAAATCCGCGCACGCCGAACCGGAGCGCCAGGTTGGCTAAGAATCACATGCATCCGGCCAATGGCGTGGCGGACCGGCCGCTGGTGGCGGTGGTGGGCGGCGATACGCTGCTGGCGCGCGAGCTTCGCGAGCTGATCGGCGAATCCAAGCCCGCGCCCCGCATGCAATTGATTTCAGCGACCGCGGATGGAACGGCGCTGCTGACCGAGGAGGACGAGGAAGCCGTGGTCATGGTTCCGCTGAGCGCCCACAGCCTCACGGGCGCGCGGGTCGCGTTTCTCGCCGGATCGCACGCTTCCAGCCGGCGGGCGTTCAAGATCAATCC
>Ga0182024_10018736_pt1 | contig 12851 bp, 14 predicted proteins | sample P32metaG_FD_120480 | JGI IMG/M metagenome (GOLD analysis project Ga0182024, IMG submission 120480) | Permafrost microbial communities from Stordalen Mire, Sweden - P3-2 metaG (Illumina Assembly) | ecosystem: Environmental > Terrestrial > Soil > Wetlands > Permafrost | place: Sweden: Stordalen...
GACGGCGGCCGCACCAACCGTACTAGTCGATCCCGAGTGAAGAAGGTGGAGGCGATGGACTTCGAGCAGATCGAGACCGCGCTTGACGACGGCGTCCTGACGATCACCCTGAATCGCCCCGAGCGCCTGAACGCCTGGACGCCTGGACGCCCACCATGGGCGCCGAGCTGATCGAGGCCTTCGACCGGGCCGACGCCGAAGATGCGGTCCGCGTGATCGTGGTCACCGGCGCGGGGCGTGGCTTCTGCGCCGGCGCGGACCTGGCCTCCGGTGGGGACACCTTCGACTTCGCCGGCCGCGAGCCCGAGCAGGAGGTCCACCGCGACGGCGGAGGACGGTTCACGCTGCGCGTCTTCGACTCCCTCCAGCCCGTGATCGCGGCCATCAACGGTCCTGCGGTGGGCGTCGGGGCCACCATGACACTCCCGATGGACATCCGCCTGGCCTCCGAGGACGCGCGCATCGGTTTCGTGTTCGCGCGCCGCGGCATCGTTCCCGAGGCGTGCTCGAGCTGGTTCCTGCCCCGCCTCGTGGGCATCAGTCGCGCCATGGAGTGGGTGGCCACGGGAGGGTGCTCTCCGCCGGTGTCGGCCGCCCTGGCCCGACGGATGACGTGGACGATGCTCGGCGCCGAGCATCCGATGATCGCCCACCGTGCCGACTCTCGCGGCATGTTCCTGCGGGGCCGGTCCCCCGACGCGGCCGAGGGTGTGCGCTCTTTTCTGGAGAAGCGAGGTCCCCGGTTCAGCGATCGGGTCAGCGATGGGCTGCCGGACATCCTGCCGGGGTGGCAGGCCCCTGGCTTTGAGTAGGCCGGAGCCTCGGCGGCCGCCGATTCGGTATCCGAGCATCGAACCCGGATCGCCGCTCAGATCGCGCGGATGGCACCACCGTCGACCGGGATCATGGCGCCGGTGATGTAGGAGGCGGCCGGAGAGAGCAGGAAGGCGGCGGCCCGCCCGAACTCCTCGGGCTCGCCGTAACGGCGGAGCGGGATCTGTTCAGACAGCCGGGCCCGCACCTCATCGGGATCGCCCCTCAGGGCATCGAGCGCGCGGACCCGGTCGGTGGCGATCCTGACGGGCAGCACCCCGTTGATCCGGATCCCCGCCGGACCCAGCTCGTCGGCGAGCATCTTCACCACGCCCGCGAGGGCCGGAAACATCCCGTTGGAGATCGCGAGCCCTGGGAGCGGCGTCCGTACCGACGCGGCGAGCACGAGGACTATGGAGCCGGTGGTCCCCGTGATCGAGCTGCCCACCGCGGCCCGGTCACCGCGAGCGGCCTCGCCCCCGGCGCTCCCCTCGCCTCGAGCGCCCAGGTCCTCCGCGAGCCCCCGGGCCAGGCGCACGCCGCCGAGAAAGATGCTTTCGAATGCTGATCGCCAGTCCTCATCGGTCGTGGTCGCGATCGTTCCCGCGGGCGACCCGCCCACGCTGATCAGCGCACCGTCCAGCCGGCCAAAGCGCTCTCGGGCGGCCGCGATCAGACGGGCCGGGGTGGCGGGATCGGCGTTGTCGGCGGTGGCCCAGGCGACGGCTCCGGATGGGCCGGCTCCGGACGGGCCGGCTCCCGCAGTAACGGCTTCGGCGGGGTCGGCGCCAGAGGTGCCGGTTCGGACCGTGCTGGCCAGGCGAGCCGCGGCCGCCGACGCCGTGGCCTCGTGAGGAGCGCTGAGCATCACGCGGGCCCCCTCTTCGGCGAGCGCCTCGGCCGCCGCGAAGCCGAGGCCGCGACTGCCGCCGGTCACCAGGTAGGCCCGATCGCGCAGTCCCAGGTCCATGGCCGCCATTGTCCCCCAAACGGCGCTCCAGGAGCCGAGTCGAGAGTCCGCGCAGGGCGCTCGGGCGAGCGAGAGAAAATCGCTTAAAGCTGACGAAGACGCTGCCGATATAGGGATGTGGACTCGGCACAGGCCAAGGAGCAGGCGCGGCTCGCCGCGCTCTACGAGCTTGAGATTCTCGATTCGGCGCCCGAGCCGGACTTCAACGACGTGGTCGCGCTGGCGGCGCACGACGATCGTCCCGCGACCCTCGTAGCCCGGGCGGATAAGGCCATGTACCGCGCCAAGCGTCGCCGCCCATCCGCTCAGCTGACGCCCACCGGATCCTGGACCGGCGAATAGGCCGACGCATCCCCCTTGCGCACCTGGCTGCGCCGACCGTCGATGCCCACCGGTACGTCGCCGGCCAGGGTTATCCGACGCAGCAATCGCGGCAGGTCGTCGTAGTCGTCCACGGCGTAGTGCTGGGTGGACCGGTTGTCCCAGATCGCCACGTCGCCGTCGCGCCAGCTCCAGCGCACGGTGTTCTCCAGCTCGATCACGTGGCGCTGAAGCAGCTGGAACAGATCGTTGGAATCCGTGGTCGAGATCCCGACGAAGCGGCGCACGAAATGGCCGAGCACCAGCGTGCGCTCCTGGGTCTCGGGGTGGATGCGCACCACGGGATGCTCGGTCTCGAACTCGAGCTGCTCGAACTCCTCCCGGTAGGCCTGCTGCTTGACGTCGAGGCCCCCCACCCGCGTCTCGCGACCGTTGACGTAGTCATAGAGGTTGGAATGCACTGCCCACAGCTCGTCGGCGAGCGCCTTGAGGCTGGGCGCCAGGGTCTCGTAGGCGCGCACCGTGTTCGCCCACACCGTCGTTCCCCCGTAGGCGGGAAGCGTGATCGCCCGCAGGATGCTGATCGACGGGATCCGGTCCACGAAGGTCACGTCGGTGTGCCAGCCGTTGGCGCGACTGCGATCGGAGTCGATCGGGAGCACCGCCTCGTTACCGGCCACCGTCGGATGCGGCTTGGTCGGTGTGCCCAGCAGCGACGCGAACGCCTCCTGGTCGGCGTCGTCGGCGTGCTCCTGGCCGCGCAGGAATATGACCCGATGGGCCAGGAGCGCCGAGCGCACCTCGCCCACGATCGCCGGAGACAGATCGCCGCCGATCCGGACTCCGTCGACCTGGGCGCCGATGTTGCCGCCGACCTTGTGGACCTCGATGTGCTCGTAGGCGTCGGTGTGCGTGCTCATGATTGCCTCCTGTCTGGAGTGGGTTGATGAGGTGTCGTGGCGATCACGATCAACCTCCCACTGCCGGGTTGAAGCCCGTGTAGGCGAATTGTGAGAACTTGGGATCCGATGGGATCAGCCCCGCCTTGGAGAAGGCGTTGGCGACCCCCTGCTCGGCCGAGATGATCGTTGGGTTGATCGGCACGACCTTCGCGGTCGAGTCCGCCGCCGCCTTGTCGGTGATCGAGGTCGGCAGGCCGGTGGCCTTGGCCCACAGCGCACCGAACGCCTGCTGGTGGGTGTCGGCCCACACCTGCGCCTGGTCGAGCAGTTTGAGGTATGTGCGGATCTCGCCGGCCGTCGTCGAATTCTGTATCGCCGCGCGGGACGCCACCACGTAGGAGTAGTTGCTGCCGTAGCCGTTGCCGTCGACCAGCACCTTTGCGTGATCCTTGGCCACGGCCTCCTCCAGGAACGGCGACCAGATGTCCCAGGCGTCGACGCTGCCCGATGCGAACGCCGCCAGCGCCTGCGCCGGCTGCAGGTAATCGATCGTCACGTCATGGACGCTCAGCCCGGCCTTGTTGAGCACCGTCAGCAGGTGGTAATGAGCCGAGCTGCCCTGCGCGACGGCGATCTTCTTGCCCTTGAGCTGGCTGATCGAGGTGATCGGCGAGCCCTTGGGCACCAGCAGCGCGCCCTTGGCGGGGTTGGTCGCGGTCGCCGAGACGATCGCGATCTTGCCCCCGCTGGACGCGGAGAACACCGGCGGCGCGTCACCGACACCGCCGACGTCGATCGAGCCCGAGCTCATCGCCTCGAGCATCGGCGGCCCGGACGTGAAGTCGGCCCACTTGACCTTGAACGGGAGCTTGTTGATCAGGCCGGCGGCCTGCAGCAACGCCTCCGATCCCGTGCCGGCCTGGTCGCCGATGCTCAGCGTCGTCGACGACGACGATGCGGCGGCCGAGCCCGAGCCCGAGGAGGCGGAGCTCGAGGACTTGCTGGAGCTCGAGCTCGAGCCGCAGCCGGCGACGACGAGTGAGCCGACGGCGAGGGTGGCCAGGATGACGTTCCAGGTGGTTCGGTGACGATGTGTTCTCATGCTGTCGGGCCTTTCATATCGACGCCCAGCTCGGTGAGCAGGCGGTTCCTGAGGGAGACGAGCTCTGGGTGCTCGCGCTCCCGGGGTCGGGGCAGATCAACGCGGGATTGATGCGCTATGTGTCCGTCGCCGAGCACCAGGACTCGGTCGGCGAGCGCCAGCGCCTCGTCGACGTCGTGGGTGACGAGCAGGATCGCCGGGCGGTGGCGTTCCCACAGGCTCAGCACCAGCCGGTGCATGGTGATCCGCGTCAACGCATCCAGCGCGCCGAAGGGCTCGTCGAGCAACAGCAGGCTGGGGTCGCGGACGAGGGCCCGAGCCAGCGAGGCGCGCTGGGCCTCACCGCCTGAGAGGGTCAGCGGCCACGCCGCCTGGCGCTCTTGGAGGCCCACCTCGGCGAGCGCTCCGCGCGCCATCTCGGTGGGATTGGGCCCGCGCAGGCCGAGGCCGACGTTGTCGAGCACCCGCATCCAGGGGACCAGGCGAGGTTCCTGGAAGGCCACGGCGACGGTCCCGTGAACGCTCACCTCGCCGGTCAGGTCGCGGTCCAGGCCGGCCAGCGCCCGCAGCAGCGTCGACTTGCCCGATCCACTGCGGCCGATCAGGGCCACGAGCTCTCCCGCCGCGATCCGCAGGTCGAGCGACTCCAGAACCCAGCGGCTTCCGAAGGCGCGGCCGAGGTCCGAGACCTCGGCGACGATCTCGCCCGCCTGATAGGGCTCCGGCGAGCCGGCTCCGGCAGGACTCCAGCTTTCAGCCGTCCCCTGGTTGGGCGCCGTCGCCGACGAGCGCCAGGGCACTACCGCACCAAGAAGCCGGGACGCCATGCCAGAGCCCTCCTCTCGAGAACACGTACGAGCCAGTCGGTCAGCAGGCCGAGGATCGTGTAGACGGCCAGCGCGACGAAGATGACGTCGTTCTGCAGAAACTGGGTGGCCTGGTTGATCATGAATCCCAGCCCCGCGTTGGTGTTCAGCTGCTCGGCGACCACCAGCGCCAGCCACGCGACCCCAAGGCTCTGACGCAGGCCGACCAGGGCTTCGGGCAGCGCTCCGGGCAGGATGATGCGGCGCAGCAGCTCCCTTCGCTTCAACCCGAGCACCCGGGACAGCTCGAGGAGCCGGGGGTCGACGCTACGAATCCCGGCGTACGTGTTCAGATACAGGGGAATGGCGGCGCCCAGGGCGATCAGGAGCAGCTTGGGCAGCTGCCCGATGCCGAACCAGACGATGAACACGGGCACCAGTCCGAACAGGGGCAGAGTCCGGATCATCTGCATCAGCGGATCGACCGCGTCCTCGCCGAGTCGGCTCAGTCCGGCCACGATCGCCAATCCGACCGCGACGATGGCCCCGAGCGCGAAGCCCGCCGCGAACCGCTCCAGCGAGGCCAGCAGGGCGTGCTGGAGGGTTCCGTACGCGGGAGAGTTGGTCCGGATCAGGGTGACCGCCTCGCTTATGACTCCGGTGGGTGGCGGAAGCTTGCTCTTGGATATGAGTCCGCCCACGCTGACCAGCTGCCAGATCACCAGCAGGACCAGCGGAGAGATGAGACGTGTCCAGCCGCGGGCGCCTGACCGCCGCCTGCGGGGGTCGAGCGGCTGCTCACGCACGCCTGCCAGGCGCCCACCTGCCGGCACGGCGCCGACCGCAGGGGAGCGCGGGTTGGTGGTGCTCATCGATCCTTCTCCTGGATTGCTGGGATGGAGTGGGCGAACCCGCGTCGTCCACAGTCTTCCCGCGGAAGGCCGCGGCGGCTCATAAAACTACATAAAGCCAATCGACTTTGTCAAATAAAGCCGAGCGGCCGTGGAAAGACCGCGCCGAACCCCGCCAGAGAGCAGCTCAGTGCCTGGCGGGGCGGGCCACCGACAGCCCCCGGAGAGGCTCAGGGACCCGCCTCAGCCGCGGATCGCGGACGCCCTCCGCGATACCGTCGCCGCGAGCTCCGCCGGCTCGCGGACCAGCTCGTCGGCGCCGGCGCCGACCAGCTCATCTCGGGACCCGTAGCCCCACAGGACCCCGATGGCCGCGACCCCATTGGCATGCGCTCCCCGGACGTCGTGCTCACGGTCGCCGGCCAGGGCGAGCGGACGGATCGGGTCCAGCCGCTCCAGGGCCCGGGCGACGATCGTGGCCTTGTCGGTCCCGAGCTCGTGCACTCCTGTCCCCTCCACGAACTCGAACCAGCGCCGCAGGTCAAGACGAGCGAGCTGGGGCTCGGCGACCTCTATGGACTTGGAGGTCGCGATGCCCAGCCGTATGCCGCGCTGGGCAAGCACGCCCAGCAGCTCCGGGATGCCCGGGAATGGGCCGACATCGGTAGCGCGCGCCGAGCGTTGCCGGTAGTCGGCCACGATCGCCGTCACGGTCGCCTCATCGGCGCCGGGCGCCAGCGCCCGAGCGGCGACGCTGACCGGCGGCCCCACATGGGGACGCACCTGCGTGGGAGTGGGCGCCGGCAGGCCGAACTCGGTCAGCGTCTCTCTCCAGCACCGGGCGATGGAGGGGAAGGAGTCGACCAGGCACCCGTCGAGGTCGAAGAGCAGCGCGTCAGCGGTGGCCATTGCGGAGAAGCTAGCCCAGCTCGCGGGCTCTCATCCCTCCCGGCTTCTGCGCTCCAGCGCTGCGGCCTGCTCCTCGTTGAGCTCCCGGCCCTCACGCACGAACTGCAGCAGCAGCTCGAGCTGCTCGACCGTGTAGCGCCGGTAGAGGCGCTCGCCGACCCTGCGGTGCTCGCTGTAGAAGTTGTCCACGGCCCCGATCGCCGGAGTCAGTTCGATGCAGACCCGGCGGCGATCGCCGGGGTCGCGCACGCGGCGCGCGTAGCCGGCGCGCTCGAGGCGATCCAGCGCTGTCGTCATCGCCCCGGTCGACAGCCCTGTCTCGTCGGCCAGCCGACCAGCGGTCATCGGCCCTCCTCTATGGAGGACATCCAGGCAGCGCATGTCTGTCCGGTTGATGCCCGCCGCATCGGCGACGGCCTGATCGAAGCGGGCGGTGGCGTTCTGCGAACGCCGGACCTCGTCCAGCAGCCTCTCGAATACCTCTCGTTTATGTCTTGACACTAGGATCTCTCGATGCTAAAACTATTCGTGGCTCAAGACATTCTACCGCGAGCCACTTCCCACTTCCCAGGAACCGTGCGATGGAACCCTCGATCCGAGCCAGCGAGCTGAGAAAGACCTACCCGCCAGACGTGACCGCCGTCGACGGGGTGAGCCTATCGGTGGCTCCGGGCACCATCTTCGGCGTGCTGGGTCCCAATGGCGCGGGCAAGTCCACGACCGTCCGGATGCTGTGCACGCTCACGCGTCCCGACAGCGGCCGCGCCTGGATCACGGGCATCGACGTGCTCGAGGATCCCGCGAGCGTGCGACGGGCCATCGGAGTCGTAGGGCAGAAGCACGGCTTCGACCCCGAGGCGACGGGCCGGGAGAACCTCGTCCTCCAGGGTGAGTTCTACGGCATCGCCGGCCACGAGCTCAAGCAGCGCGCCGCCGGCTCACTGGAGCGCTTTGGCCTCGCGGACGCAGCGGACCGTCCGGCCAAGACCTACTCGGGCGGGATGCAGCGCCGGCTGGACGTCGCGATGGGGCTGCTGCACGACCCACAGGTGCTGTTCCTCGACGAGCCGACGACCGGGCTTGACCCGGAGGCACGGGTCGACATGTGGCACGAGATCGAGCGCCTCGCCGCCGATGAGCGGATGACCGTCCTGATCACCACGCATTACATGGACGAAGCCGACCGGCTGGCCTCACGGCTGGCCATCATCGACCGGGGTCAGATCGTCGTGGAGGGCACACCCGAGCAGCTCAAGTCAGAGCTCGAGGGAGACGCCATCCAGATCGAGCTCGAGGGGGTCGAGAATGGGAGCGCCCGCGGCGCGCTTGACCGCGTGCCGGGGCTCAGCGACATCGAGCTCGACGGTCGGACCCTGCGCGCGCGAGCGCTGGACGGCGGCGCCGCGATTCCCGCCGTGCTCTCGGCCCTCGAGTCACACGGAACGCGGGCGACGTCGGTCACGCTGGCGCGCCCCTCGCTCGACGACGTCTACCTGCGCCACGCCGGGCGCGTCTTTCGCACCGTCGATGCGCAGGCCGCGGAGGCATCGGCATGACCGCGGCGCGCCAGAGCTGGCAGGTGTACATCCGCGGGCTTCGCGTGCTGCGCAGACAACCGGCCTACCTGGGCATGACCCTGGTTCAGCCGATCATCTGGCTGCTGCTGTTCGGCGCGCTGTTCAAGGCGGTGACGCGGATTCCCGGCTTTCACGGCTCCTACATCGACTTCCTCACCCCGGGTGTGGTCATCATGCTGGCGGTCTTCTCGGCCGGCTGGACGGGGATGGGGTTCGTCGAGGACATCAACGGCGGGGTGATGGACCGGATGCTGACCACTCCCGTGTGGAGGGGCGCGCTGAACACCGGCACGGTCGCGTACGGGTCGTTCATGGTCGCCGTGCAGACGGTCGTGATCGTGATTCTGGCGCTCGTCCTGGGCGCCGATTTCAAGGGCGGGGTGGGAGGTGTGGTCCTGATGATCGTCATTGCGGCCATGCTCGGGGCGGTCTTCGCATCCCTGTCCAATGCCGTGGCCGTCCTCGCCCGTCAGCGCGAGACGGTGATCGGGGCCGTCACCTTCGTTCAGCTGCCCCTCACCTTCCTCTCGGCGGCGCTCATGCAGGGCAGCCTCCTTCCTTCGTGGATTCGCTCGGTCGCGAAGTTTAATCCGGTCGACTGGGCGGTGGTGGCCGCCCGCTCGGCGGCCATGCAGAAGATCAACTGGGGGGTGGTGGCCAGCCGGATCGGACTGCTGGCCGCGCTCCTGCTGGTGGCCGCAGCACTCACCGCCCGGGCGTTTGCCGGCTACCAGCGATCGCTCTGAGCCGCGCCGCTCGGGCGCCGATCCAGTCGACCCAGAAGATCGTTGTGCTTTGGCGCAAACGGGGGATAATGGGGGTGTACCGAACGCCCGGTGGAAAAGGCGGTTCCGATGCCTTGGAATCGAAGTTAGTGCCTAGGCCGGGGCGGGCGCGGCAGCAGTTCGCGCCCGCCCACGGTGCGCCGGGTCACTGGCAGGACGGGTCGGGATCGTAGGCGGCAGTCGACTGAGCGAGGGTCAGCGGGCCGCCGTTGGGGATCAGCTGAACGTGGTTGACCTCGGTGTTGTTGGGGTCGTCCGAGGGATCGAACGGCCGGTAGAGACCGAACTTCGCGAGCTCGGCCTCGCTGATCTGAGCGGCGCTGGAGCGCAGCAGGCTGTTGACGCCGATGTCCTCGGCCTCGCCCTTGGTGTGGGGATCGTCGGCGTAGCCGCCCACGGCGACGCTGTGAGCGGGCGAGCGGTAGCCGCTGATGCCGTAGATCGTCACCCCCAGCGCCTTGCCCAGCGAGTTGAGCTGGGCGGTTATCTCGGGCAGCTGCCCCTCGGTCTGCTGGGTGCCGGGGTCGGCCGCGAAGCCCGTCCCCGCCGATTTGACCAGGGGCGCGGCGTCGGCGGCATCGGTTGTGCCGCCGCACAGGTTGAGCTCGACGAGCTCCCGCTTGACCTGGGCCAGCGACGGGGCGTGGGCGTGGGCGTCGCCGACGAACGGGACGCCCGCCGTCGATGTGGCCGCCGCCTGCTGGCCGGCGGTCGGCTGGATCGCCTGGGGATGGGGCCGAGGGGTCGACACGGTGGCGCTCTGACCCGTGGTCACGGGCGCCGTCGCCGGATCTGTCCGGCTCTGCGAGCCACAGCCGATGATCAGGATCGCCGCCAACGCGGCTGTGGCCATCACCGCGAGGGGGCGCATCAGCGCAGCGATTTTGGCGCACCCGGGCATCACGAGCGCCGCGGCGGACTCGAGTAGGCTCGCCGGCATGCCCGAGTGGTTTGAGGAGCTGGCCGACTTTCTGCGCATTCCCTCGGTGAGCGCCGATCCGGCGCACGGCGCCGGCGTGGTCGCCGCCGGCGAGTGGGTGTGCCGGTTCCTGCGGCGCGCCGGCGGCGAAGGCCGGCTCGTCGACTGGGACGGGCAGCCACTGGCGACTGGAGAGCTGCGTGCGTCCCGTGACGCGCAGCGCGCCCCGACCGTCCTCTGTTACGGCCACTTCGACGTCCAGCCGCCCGATCCGGAGGACCTCTGGCAGTCGCCACCGTTCGATCCGGAGATCCGCGGTGACTACCTCTACGGACGCGGGGTCGCCGACGACAAGGGCCAGCTCTACATGCTCTTGAGCGCCGCCCGTGGGCTCGCCGAGGCCGGCGAGCTGCCCGTCAACGTGCGCTTCGCCTGCGACGGCGAGGAGGAGACGGGCGGGGACTCGATCCTCGAGTTCCTGAGCGCCGACCAGCGGGGTGCCGACGCCGCGGTGATCTTCGACACCGGAATGATCGACCGCGGGCTCCCCGCCTTCAACATCGCCACCCGGGGTCTCATTTACTTCCACCTGACGCTGCACGCCGGCGAGCGCGACCTGCACTCCGGGGTCTACGGGGGGGCGGCGCTCAATGCCGCCAACGCCCTGGCCGGCACCCTGAACGCGGTCGTGGCCCGCGATGGCCTGCTCGCCGAGCCGCTCAGACAGGGACTGCAATCGCCGTCATCGCAGGAGCTGGCGAGTTGGCAGAGCTTGCCGTCAGGCGGGCACGAGCTCGCCGCGCAGGGCGCCCGCGCCAAGGACGACCGCGCCGCCGAGGAGTTCTACATCCGGACGTTCGCCGAGCCGGCACTCGACATCAACGGGCTCGAGAGCGGCTCGCCGCACATCCAGAAGACCGTCCTGCCCGCGCGGGCCGACGCCAACGTCTCGATTCGCCTCGCCCCCGGACAGGAGGTGGAGCCGGTCGCCGAGGCCTTCGAGCGGATCCTGCGCGGGGCCACACCGCCGGGCGCCGAGCTCGAGGTGAGGCTGCTCTCCTCGGCGCGGCCGGGCCTGGTCGCCCCCGACGCACGGGCGGTTGCGCTGGGGCTGACCGCCTTCGAGCGCGCACTCGGCGTCCGGCCGGCGCTGATCCGCTCGGGCGGCACGCTGCCGATCGTCCCCGCCCTGGCCGACCGGGGCATCCCGACGATCGTGACCGGCTTCTCACTGCCCGACGCCAACATCCACTCGCCCAACGAGAACCTGCCGGTCGAGCACGTTGCCCTGGGGATCGCTGCCGCCCGGGCGCTGTTTACCGAGCTCGCCGCCCTCTGAGGGCGCCTAGCAGCCGTCGACGCCGCACGACTCGCCGTCGGCGATCACCGAGATCGGCGCGCGGCGGGCCCAGCCCTGACGCAGGAGCTCGAGCATGGACTCGGGCGGTTGCGCGCCCGAGGTTCCCAGGGCGCGATCGACGATGAAGGTCGGAACCCCGCTGATTCCGATCCGCATGGCCAGCTGCTCGTCGTCTCGGACCTCCTCGGCGTAGCGATCGCCGGCCAGCGTGGCCCGGACCTCGTCCTCCTCGAGCCCCACCTCGACGGCCAGGCGGACCAGCGTGTCGTGATCGCTCATCAGCTCGCCTTCGGTGAAGTAGCCGCGCAGCAGGCGCTCCTTGAGCGCGTCCTGAAGGCCGTGCTCGTGCGCGAGATGAACGAGACGATGGGCATCGAAGGTGGTGCCGCTGCGCGCGATGTCAAACCGGAAGTCGAGGCCCTCGCCGGCGGCGGTCTCGGTGAGCTGCTGCTCGGCCGCACGCGCGCGCTCCACGGTCATCCCGTACTTCTCGGCGAGTCGGGCCGCCCGGTCGCCCTCGCGCTCGGCGGGAGCGTCGGGATCGAGCTCAAAGCTCCGCCAGGTCACCTGCACGTCGTCGCGGTGCTCGAACTCGGTCAGCGCGGCTTCGAAGCGGCGCTTGCCGATGTAGCACCAGGGACACGCGATATCCGACCAGATCTCGACTTCCACGACGACTCCTTCATTGAGTAGACAACTACCCTAAGAGTAGCGGTCCCTAACCGGTCAGCCGATGTGCCCGGCGGCGTATGTGTACGCGCGCTCGAGTCGGGCCAATGCGGCCCCAGGTAGGTGCCAAGCTCAGCGGACTCATCAACCTCGCCGGCGGCGGCGTCGGGGCGAATATTGGGCGCCTAGCTCGCCGGGGCGGCGAGCGCAGCGACCTGGGCGTCCTCCTCCTCCGGCGAGGGAGTGGCGTCCGCCTCCTTCGGGACGGTCTTTCGAGCCAGTGCCCAGTAGATGACCCCGCCGAACAGCGCACCCATGAACACGCTGAAGTCGGCCCCTCCGCTGTGATTGGTCAGCGGGCTCATCCACGCCGGGTACGCGTTCAGCCACGACGCGGCGGCGAGCATGCCGATCAGCTGGGCCACCAGTCCCGGCCGGTGGAGCCCGCCGTTGCGGAAGTAGAGCCCGGGACGCGGGTCGAGCAGGGACCGCGAGTCATAGCGTCCGCGGCGCAGGAAGTAGTCGGTCAGGTAGATCGCGACCCAGGGCGCGATCCAGATGAGCATGAACAGCAGGAAGTCGGTGACGAACGTGTTGAAGCCCGAGGAGAAGATCGCGAACGCCGTCAGCGCCCCGGCGACGCATGTGTCAAGCAGCACGCACTGCCAGCGCTTGATGGTCGGGATGATCGCCTGCAGGGTCAGGCCCGAGGAGTACAGGTCAATCGAGTTGATCGCGAACAGCTGGACGATGATGAACACCAGGTACGGCCACACGAACCAGCCGGCGAACGCGTGCGTCAGCCCGGTGACCGCGGCGCCGTTGCCGGCGGCCACTGCGGGGATCGTGAACAGCGCGGCGCCGAGC
>Ga0182024_10018737_pt1 | contig 12851 bp, 10 predicted proteins | sample P32metaG_FD_120480 | JGI IMG/M metagenome (GOLD analysis project Ga0182024, IMG submission 120480) | Permafrost microbial communities from Stordalen Mire, Sweden - P3-2 metaG (Illumina Assembly) | ecosystem: Environmental > Terrestrial > Soil > Wetlands > Permafrost | place: Sweden: Stordalen...
AGGGTACACGGTATATCATCCCGCGGATGTGGAGCTGGGCGAAACCACGAAGCGGATCCGGACGGAGGTGGATCGGCTGGACCCTTCTCGCGTGGTGCTCGATTCAGTGTCGGAGCTGAAGGTTCTGTCCGAGACGAACGCCCGCTACCGGCGGGAGATTCTGGGGCTAAAGCAGTTTTTTTCCGGCAAGAAATGTACGGTGCTGGTTTTGGACGACCGGACCAGCAGTCACGAACAGCAGCTGCAAAGTATCGCCCATGGGGTGATCGGAATCGAGCGCGAGCGGCGCGACTACGGGAACACCCGGCGGCAAATCCACATTCAGAAAATGCGCGGAGTGCGATTCCACGACGGCGCTCACGACTTCATTATCAAGACCGGCGGCCTCGAAGTATTCCCGAGGATTTCCGCGACGGAGCCGCTCAAGGATTATCCGCGCGATGAAGTGAGTAGCGGGGTGGAGGAGGTGGATGCGCTGCTGGGCGGGGGGCTGGACCGCGGGTCCAGCAACCTGATCCTGGGTCCGGCAGGATGCGGGAAGACCACCTTGTGTTCGCAATTTCTGATTTCGGCTCTGCAGCGCGGGGAAGCTGCGGAGTGCTTTCTGTTTGAAGAAAGCATCCAGACTTTTCTCGAAAGAGCCCGGGGACTGGGGATGGACTTCGAACCGTTCCTGGAATCCGGGCTACTGGCGCTGCATCAAGTGGATGCGGGGGAGCTTAGCCCCCGCGAATTATCTTTCATGGTGAGCCAGTCGGTGGAAAATCGCAACGTGCGGGTGCTGCTGATCGACAGTGTGAACGGCTACCTGAACGCGATGCCAAGCGAGCAATTTCTGATCATTCAGATGCACGAGCTGCTGATGTACCTGGGCAAGAAAGGCGTGGTCACGCTGCTGGTAATGGCGCAGCACGGCATGATGGGAAACGCGATGCAGACGCCCATCGACGTGAGTTTTCTGGCCGACACCGTGGTCCTGTTGCGTTATTTCGAAGCGCACGGCGAGGTGCGGCGGGCCATCTCCGTAGTGAAGAAGCGCCGGACCGGGCATGAGCGGACGATTCGGGAGATGAAGCTGGACCGGGCGGAGTGATCGTGGGCGAGCCTGCGGCAATTCGAAGGCGTGCTTACGGGAGTTCCCCGCTATGTGGGAGCGGTATCGCCTCTGCTCAAGAAGGACCACACCGGCTGATGTCCGCTCCGAACGAGCACGAGACTCGCATCCTGATTCTCGCGCCGACCGGGCGCGACGCGCTTCTGATTGCCGAAACCCCGTCCGGCGACGCGATGAGGACGGCTATCCGCGCAAGCGCCAGCGCGCTGCTGGAAATGCTGGCGCAGGGAGCGGCGGCGGTGATCGCGGCGGACGAGGCGCTCGATCGGGAAGCAGTGGCGAACCTGGGGCGGTGGGTGATGGCCCAGCCTCCGTGGTCGGACATGCCGTTTGTCGTTCTGACTTCGCGCGGCGCGCCACGTCCGTCGACGACGAAGAGAGCGGCGGAGCTGGAGGTTTTAGGCAACGTGACGTTTCTCGAGCGGCCGGTTCGCCCGGAGACGGTGCGCGGTTCCATGCGGGCTGCCGCTCGCGCCAGGCTGCGGCAATATCAGATGCGGGACCGTCAGGAAACGCTGGCCAGGGTGAACGCGGATCTGGAACAGTTTGCGCATTCCGCCAGCCACGATTTGAAGGAGCCAATCCGCAATATTGCGATTTATGGCGAGTTGCTGGCGCTCTATTTCGGCCAGCATTTGGACGCACAGGGAAAGCAGTTTTTGGAATTCATGATTTCCGGCGCGAGGCAGATAGAGGTTCTCGTCAACGACCTGCTGCTGTTCACGCAGGCGGCAAGCATCGTCGAAGAGATTCCCGATCCCTGTCCATCGGAGACGCCGCTCGAAGGGGCGCTGGCCGGGTTGCGGGAGGCGATCCGCGAAAGCTCAGCCGTGGTGACGCGCGATTCGCTGCCGGCCGTCCGGGTGCGGGAAGTCCATCTGCAGCAGTTATTTCAAAATCTGGTGGGAAATGCGATCAAATACCGAAGGGAGGAGCCTCGGGTGCACATATCGGCCGCGGATCAGAACGGCCATTGGGTGTTCTCGGTAAAGGACAACGGAATCGGTTTCGATCCGATTTATAACGAGCAGGTATTCGGAATTTTCAAACGGCTGCACACCAGCAAGCAGTATTCGGGAACGGGGATGGGCTTGGCCATCTGCCAGCGAATCGTGCAGCGGTATCGAGGGCGAATCTGGGCGACTTCAGAGGTGGGGAACGGCTCAGAATTCTTCTTTGCGATTCCCAAGTGAGCGAATGGAATACCGAAACCGGGCTCATTTTTAGAGACATAATTTATGTGGCGCGCGCCTCCTGGCGTGCCGCGTCGGCGGTCATGCCGACGCCCGGTCCGATAATGTCGAGACGAATCTCGACACAGCACGCCTGGAGGCGCGCGCCACGAGCAGTCAGCTCCATATCGACCAGTGAGAACACTCGTATCGGCGACGACGCGTATGGCAATTACTTCGGCTGGAACTTGAAATCGCTGATGGCGATTTCGTCGTTGCCGGGGATGAAGAAGCCGAATTTGCCGTCGGAAAAATTGCGGCCGGGCTCCGTCCATGAGTCGAGCGTCAACCAGGTTTCTCCGTTCTTGATGCGATGCACGACATGGTCCGGCGCGATGTCTACCTGAATGGTGAAGGACTTCTCATTGTCCACCCCGTGTTGAGTTTTTTCCCGATCCTTGCTCTTGCCGTTGGTCACTTCCTTGGCCCAGAAGGTTTTCTTATCGATCTCGAAGACGCCGTAATTCTTGGGGTCGACGTAATCGACATACCAGCGGATGTGGCCTCCGCGGAAGATGTTGCCGCCCTTCAGCAACTGGACCGTAAACGTGTAAGTCCCATGAGACGGGAGTTTATAGGGCAGGAAGTTGCCGCCCTTATGGATCCAGGTTTCGCCGTCGCGCGTCCAGCCGGAGGGATCCTCAAAATCGGCCATGCCTCCAACTTTAGGAGTGGGTGCGGCGACGCGTGCGGAGGCGAGCGTCAGATCGACCACCACTTGCCCGCCGGCTGAGACCTGCACGGGTAACGTCCGATCGGTGAATCCGGGAGCCTTCGAAGTGAACGTGTAACTTCCAGGCGGCAGATCCACCTGATTGCCGGTCAGTTGATGGGGCTGCGCTTCGTTGTCGCGTTTATAGGTTATGGTCGCGGCGCCGGGGGAGCGGGTTATGTGAACCGTCCCGGTGCTGCTCACGACGGGCGCGGGAGTAGCGATGGGCGCGACCTTCGTAACGGCGCTGGTGTCGATCTTCTGGAGTTGGAATTCGACGCGGGCATCGGCGCCCTTCACCACATCGACGTTCTGCGTGGCGGGAGTGATGAAGCCGTCCTTATAAACACGCACGGACACCTTTCCGGGAGGCGTGGGAACCCGTAGCTGGCCGCGCGCGGTATGCTTCTTCTGCTCGCGATTGTTGACGAACACGCGCACATCGTCTTCTCCGGTGACGACGATGAGCGTCCCCAGGTCGCCCATCGCGGGGGAACCGGCTTTATCGGGCCGCAGGAACACGATGAGCGCGGGCGCCGGGCCGAAGGTCTCCTGCATGGTTTTCTGGTTGGGTCCTTCACCGACGGCGATTTCGGCCGCTCCAGGTTGGAACCCCTGCAAGTCCACTCCCCCAGGTGAAGCGTCGCCTTGCGGCTGTCCATTGAGGGTCACTTTGAGGGGCCCGGCGCTGGTGGCGAGGCGCGCGTTGTTGCCGAAGCTCGATACGATGACGGCGAGAAGATTTTTCGCGGTGGCACCGGTGATGGCGGGCGCCTTCGCTTCAGTGGTTTCAAACGAGAATGCTGCCTCTCCGCCTTTGGCGACGATCTTCACGGTGTGCGGGCCGGGTTTCACATTGTCGATGACGAATTGGCCGTCCTGCACTTCACCGGCGGGCTGATCGTCGACCGTGACTTTGCCGCCATCGACCCCTTCGACCAGAATTCTCATCGGCTGCGGCGACGGTTCGAGCGTAAGATTCACCAGCGGCGCCGCGCCGGTGGCGGCCACGGTGACTCCATTCGCGCCAGGCTCATAACCGGGAAGAAACGCGGTGATCTGATAATCGCCGGCGGAAAGAGGAACGGAGCAGGGCGAAGTGCACTTATCCTCGCCATTGACCTTGATCGCGGCGCCGGGCGGGGTGGTGGCAACCTGGACTTCCATCGTCGCCGGGACCACGGTTGCCGCAAGCTTGTTGCGTTTTCGCGCGATGTTCACCAGGAAAGCAATGCCGGCGACCGCGACGATGAGCCCGATAATCGCGCCGAACAACAGGGCTTTTTTCCACGCCACCGGATTTTCGGCCGCCGGTTTTTGTATTGCCGTTTTAGGTGTGGGCAGATTTGGCGGCAGAGGAGTAAGCCCGCTGGGGGGCTTGATCGGAGGCGGTCCGACGGGTGGTGTGGGCGGAATGGCTTGGGGGCCTGTCGGCGAGGTCGGCTGCGAAACGGCAGACGTTAAGACGGACATCGGCGGTGGCGTCGGCTTGGCGCCGGGGACCGGTGGTGGAACCGCATGCGACTGAGAGACCGGCTTGGTGGGCATAGCGACCGTTGGCAGCTGAGGAGCGCCAGCCGTTTGCGGAGGCAGCGGGGGCGGAGTTGACGGAGGCGCAGCGATGGCGGAAGGCGCGGCAATGGTCGCCTCCTGCTCCTTCAGCTTGGTGCCGCGATTCACCAGGTGCTGCTTGATGTCGCCCACCACCAACTGCACTTCGAAGTCGTTGGCGTACTGCTTCGCGATCTCGTCGAGCCGGTAATAGATCGGCTTCAGACCCTCCAGGCTGGCCACGAGGCCGACCTGATGATCCAGACGCTTTAACTCTTCTAGAGGATTCAAATTCTCATCGCCCACGTTAGATATCCTACACTTTCCTTGTAACCTCTGTGATAGCCGCCCTCGATGCCACCCCTCTGACCGTTCCCACCGGAGGCGTCACCCGCTACACGTCGGAGCTGGCGCGCGCGCTGGCGGACCAGTTCAAGGAGGACCAATATTGGCTGTTGTCCGATCAACCGTTTGACATGCCGGCTGCGATTTCGCCGAACCTTCATAAAGGCGAGGGCCCGCGGACGGCCGCCGAGCGTCGATGGTGGCTCTGGGGACTCAACCGGGAGATGACTCGCCGCGGGGTGGAAGTGTTTCACGGCACCGATTTTTCCGTCCCATATTTCTCATCGCGTCCGAGCGTCATGACGCTGCACGATCTTTCCCCGTGGCTGTCCAAGGACGCTTCTACTCGAGTACGCCGCCGCGTCCCATGGCTGCTGCGTGCGCGGATTCCGGCAATCGTGATCACCCCCAGCGAAGCTGTCAGGCGCGCGGCGATATCGCGCTTCGGGCTCGCCAGTGACCGCGTAGTAGCTGTGCCGCTCGCCGCGTCGAGTCATTTCCGGCGTATTGACGCGACTCCGTCACCACGGCCATATTTCCTGTTCGTGGGTACGCTGGAGCCGCGAAAAAACATTGCGCGCTTGATGGAGGCGTGGCGGGAGGTGCGCAAAACGCAGGACGTGGATCTGGTGCTGGCGGGTCGCGCATGGGACGCTGCGCCCCCATCGGAACCGGGTTTGCGCGTGCTTGGCGCGGTGCCTGACGGGGATCTGCCGGCTCTTTATTCCGGCGCGATCGCGTTCGTCTATCCGTCGTTGTATGAAGGATTCGGACTGCCGGTGCTCGAAGCGATGCAGTGCGGCGCGACCGTGATCACGTCTCGCGATCCTGCGATTATGGAGGTTTCAGGCGGGGCCGCGGTGCATGTGGAGGCCACCGACACCCGCGCCTTGGCAGAGGTCATGCGCGCGCGGCCCGCGCGGCGGGAGGAATCTCTGAAGCGCGCCGCGCAGTTCTCCTGGCCGGCCACAGCGCAGAAGACAAGAGAGGTCTACGACGTCGCAGTTCGATTATTCACGAGATAGAGCGTTTTTTTTGACGCCGGAGGTGCCGCAAGCGGGCACTGGCGGAGGCGGACTACGCTCGGCGTCGCTGCTCGAATATTTGCGGACGAAGTACGACGTCCAGGTGGCCAGTTTCACGCTGCCGCATCACTCCCGCGATCTGTGGGCGCGGGCGTGGCGAAACGGTTTGAGGTTCGTGCGCGGAGTTCCTCCGCTGATCGATCGGTTTACCGGTTTCGAAAAACAGCTGGCACTGAATGGACGATACAGGATCGCGGTGGTCGAGCACTTCTGGTGTGCGCCTTATGCCGATGCGCTTCGTCCGCATTGCGATCTACTGGTCCTCAATCTGCATAACATCGAAAGCGAGCTGGCGGCAACGCATGCGCGGGCGGCGAGCGGTTTAGAATCGATCCTCCATCGGCGATTTGCCTCCGCGTACCAGCAGTTGGAGCGCGAGTGGATGCCGAAGTTCGATCTGGTTCTGGCCGCGTCGGAAGAAGATGCCCGGCGGATTCACCATCCGAATATCGTTGTATATCCCAACGCGTTGCCGGTCACTGCAGTGCCGGACGTGGTGGAAGAAAATTGCATCGTCTTCAGCGGCAATCTGGAATATCATCCGAATATCGAAGCGGTGCGATGGTTCGAGTCGGCGATCTGGCCTCGTTTGCGGAAAAAAAACCAGGCCCTGACGTGGAACTTAGTCGGCCGCAATGCGGGCGCGATTGCAGGGTTGGTGAAAGGCGACCCGCGCGTCCGTGTGATCGGGCCGGTGGAGGATGCTGTCGCCGCAATTGCAGCCGCGCGGGTGGTCGTGGTTCCTTTGCTCTCCGGCAGCGGAACGCGGTTCAAGATTCTCGAAGCCTGGGCCGCTCAGCGCGCGGTGGTATCGACAACAATCGGCGCGGAAGGATTGGGAGCGCGAGACGGGGAACATCTCCTGATCGCCGACGAACCTTCGAAGTTCGCCGGCGCTGTAGAGGATTTGCTTGAAGATAGCGGACGCGCTCGCGCGCTCGGAGAAGCGGGCCGTGACTTGTATCTCGATCGATACACCTGGCCCTCCGCGTGGAAGAAGCTCGCGTCCTCAGGGATTTGAAGTTTTTTGTCGGGCGGACGCCCTCGTCCGGCTCTAGTTATTTTTGAAGAAGTGCACGACCTTCTTGCCGCCTTCTTCGGTGTAATATACCGTTACTTTTGCGGCTTTCTCGATTCCTTTTCCGGTGTCCACTACCGCGTGATCTGTGATCCGGTAAGTGACTTCGGCGCCGTCCGCGGTTTTCACCGCGAGCGTCTTGGTGCCGCGATCGATCTTCGAAACGGTTCCTTCCGTGACCTTCAATCCGCCGTCTCCGATGCGGTCTACCTCCTGCGCGGTCTTATCGGCGCCTTTCACAGTGTAGTGAACCACCACGTGGCTGCCCTCCTCCACACCGTGCATTCCATCCTTCGCGCCGGCTTTGGATGCATCCCAGCCGTGGACGGTGGTCTTTGAAACGAAGTGAACCGTATGCTCCGTTCCATCGGCCGTCTTTACTACCACGGTCTTGGTTCCCGCATCTACTTTTTTCACAGTGCCCTCGACTGCCGTCACGACGTCGTCAGCGGCGAACATCGCGATAGCAACGAAACTCATTCCAATAAGCAGTTTCTTGGTCATGTTATTTATCTTGCCTGATTTTCAGACGCGGCGTGCGAGCAGGAGCGTCATATCGTCCTGCAGCTCGTCGGTTGCGGTCCATTCGCGAACGCTTTCGAGCACCACTTCGATAATCTGCTCGTCGTTGAGATGCGAACTGCGGGCGATCAGTTCAATGAGGCGATCCTCGCCGAACATCTCGCCGTACTCGTTCTCCGGTTCGGTAATTCCATCGGTGAAGCAAACGAGAAGATCGCTCGGCTTCAGCTCGACGTGGCTCTCATCGTAGTGGGCGGATGGAAATGCGCCGACGACCGTGCCGTTCACATCCAGGCGTTCGGCGACTCCATGGTGCACCAGCAGCGGAGGCAAATGGCCGGCGTTGGTGTAAGTGAAAATGCCAGTCGGCTCGTCGAAGATGCCGAAACAGAAAGTCGCATACTTTTCGGGCGACGTGTACGCGTGCAGCTGATTGTTGAGGCGCGACACCAGGTGCGAGGTCGACAGAAGCGGCTGCAGCCCTCCGATTCCGCCTCCGTTTCCCGCAGTCGCCGCAATCTCGAGCGCGCTCTGCAACTGGGAGCGCAGCGAACTCTGCAGCGTCGCCATCAGCAGAGCCGCTGAAATTCCCTTGCCCGCCACGTCGCCGATGGCCAGCGCGACCTGGGAATCGCGAATCACTTCATAATCGTAATAATCGCCGGAGCACATGCGCGCCGGATGGCAGACGGCGGTCAGACGCAGCGTGCGCGTCTGCGGCACCACGCGGGGATAAAGCTGGCTCTGCACTTCGCGTGCGATCTCGACTTCCGATTGCAAGCGCTCCTTTTCTTTGGCGACGACCAGCAGGCGCTCAAGATTCTCCGTCATGCGGTTGAAGGATTCGCTCAGGTCGGCGAGCTGGTCTTTGCCCTGCACCTCGATGCGATGGGAAAAATTTCCTTCCATCACTTTCTGGGTGCCTTCGTACAGGCGATGGACGGCCCCGGTGATGGTGCGGGTCATCGAAATGCCCACAATCATCGATACGATTTCGACCACCAGAAAGACAATCGCAAAAAAGACCACGGCCCACTGGAAGAACTGCTGCGTAGGATCGGTGGTGCGATTGAACACGGTCGACAGCACCGCCGAGATGCGGGAATGAACCGCAACAATAGGCTGCTCCCCATCGCCATCCGGCCGCTCCCAGACCGCCGCGGGGATGGTTCCGATCAGGATCCACTCCCGATCGAAGCGGTTCACCGGCTCCGGCAACGTCCTGCTACCGGCGCCGCGCGTGACGCGCTTGGTGGCTCCACCGCGCGATTCGAGGAACTCGACGATACCCAGGGTCGGAACCAATCCAGCTAAGAACTCGCCCGTCAGCGGAGCGGTGATGGTCACGTCTCCGGTCTTCATCTTGCGGTGACTCCACGCGTAAAATTGCCCGCCGCGCACCAGCACCCCGCGCGTATTTTTCCATCCTTCGGGCGCCGGGGGAAGAGTTCCATCGTCGGGATAGCGGATCGACTTGCCGCTGTCGCGGACCAGAATTTCGAGGCCGGGATTGCGCTCGCTGTAAAACAGCTCCGTCATGCGGCGCATCAATATCGGACGGTCCGCCGGCGCGCTGCGCGCGATGCTATCAGCCGCCGTGTCCAGCGATTCCACCCGGCGGTCCAACTCGCTGGTCACCAGATAGACCGCCAGTTGATTAATAAGAATGTAGCCGCCGAGCGAAACCAGGAGCGCGATCAATACAACCGGAACCAGCGCGATAAACATGTACGTGACGATGAGGCGATTGCGCAGGCGCCAGACAGCCTTCCTCAGCAGGCGTATCGCGAGCACAATCGCCGTGACAAACACCCCTAGTTCGGCCACGAGAGTCATCGCGCTCTGAGGCGCGAAGAAATTCAGGACACAGAACAACAGGAGGAACGCAAGAAACACAATGCCGGCGCGTCCCATCCAGCGGAAGATTGTCTGGAGGCTCTCGCGCACGAACGGCTACACCCTCGACTTGGCGATTTCCGGCACCTGCGTGTCCGGTTTGATGTAGTGTTTGGTAAGCCCCGCTTCGAGCAGGGAAAATGCGGACTCCACGTCGTCGGCAAAGGAGAATAAATCCAGATCTTTTTCGGCGATCATTCCATGACGGACCAACGCCTCGAAGTTGATGATCTCTTTCCAAAAAGTCGTGCCGTAGAGAATCACGGTCATCTTTTTTTCGAGCTTCTGGGTTTGCGCGAGCGTCAGGATTTCCGTCAGTTCATCGAGCGTGCCGAATCCTCCTGGAAACACCACCAGCGCCTTCGCGAGGTACGCAAACCAGAATTTGCGCATGAAGAAGTAGTGGAATTCGAAGGACAACTCCGGCGTAATAAAGGGATTCGGCCGCTGCTCGAACGGCAAGCCGATATTGAGCCCGATGGTTTTTCCGCCCGCATCCTGCGCTCCGCGATTGGCCGCCTCCATGATGCCCGGGCCGCCTCCACTACAAACGACGAACCGGCGTCCGCTTTCGTGCAGGGAATCCGACCATAGGGTGATGCGTTTCGCCAATTCGCGGGCTTCGCTGTAATACCGGCCCAGAGGACCCAATTCGAGCGTCCTCGCCGAGCCGAAGAAAACAATGGTGTCCTGAATTTTCTGCTGTCGAAAATGGGAAAGAGGGTACAGATACTCGCTCAAAATCCGCAGTGAGCGCGCATCCGGCGTATCCAGAAATTGTTGATTGCGGTAAGCCAGTGCCGACTTATCCAGGCTTTCATGCATGGGATTTTTTGGCGGGCGCCGCTTCGAGTTCAGCCACCCGTTTTTCTAATTGTCGCATTGTGCGCAGCAGCACCGGCAGTTTGGGGAACGCAGTGATGGCGCGCAGCCACTCCCGCGCATCGAATGCGGGCGAGCCGCTCATTACCGCTCCCGCCTCGACGTCGCCGCCGATTCCCGATTGTGCATAAATCACCGCGTTGTCGTGAATCGTAAGATGCCCCGAGATACCGACCTGTCCGGCTAGAAGCACGTTTTTCTCGAGGATGCTGGAGCCGGCCAGGCCGGTCTGCGAACAGATAATGTTGTCTTCGCCCACCACGCAGCCGTGCCCGACCTGCACCAGGCTGTCGATTTTGGCGCCCCTCTTGACGCGGGTCTCGCCGGTCGACGCGCGGTCGATTGAGGTGAGGGTCTGGATCTCCACATCGTCCTCGATCACGGTGATGCCGCTCTGCACGATTTTGTAATGAGTGCCATCGGCCCGCTTGGCGAAGCCGAATCCATCGCCGCCGACCACAACATTGTTTTGAAGAATGACGCGATTCCCCACGCGGCAATACTCGCGCACAACGGCGTGGGAATGCGCGAGAAACTGATCGCCGATGGTGGCGCCGGCGTAAATCACGACGTGCGGATGAAGAACCGCATCGGCGCCGATGGTGACATTCTCTTCCACCACAGCGAAGGGGCCGATCGAGGCATTCTTGCCGATCCGCGCTGTGGGGGCGACGTATGCAAGAGGATGAATTCCAGCGCCAGCCCCGGGCGGTTGATAGAACAGTTCCAGCGCGCGAGCAAAGTCGAGATAAGGATTTTTTGAGAGCAATTGCGCCGGCGCGATGTCTCCGAGATAAGTCTTAACAAAGATGGCGGCGGCGCGGGTATGCTTAGCTTTCGGCGCATATTTCGGATTGTGTAGAGACGTTATTTCCGTCGCGCCCGCTTGCTCTATTCCGGCGACTCCGGTAATTTCAATCGACCCATCGCCCCGCAATTCGCAGCCCAGGGTGGCCGCGAGATCGGAAAGATTCATGAGACCAGATTAACGCGCTCTGGCCGCCCGAATCCGTTCAAGATCACAAATTGTGATCTTGAACGTGAGAGCCCTACCCCTCCCGCCGCACTATCAAAGTAGTATGCCAGCTCATTCCATCAAGAAACTTCAAGAAGCAGAGGTCATTTCGCTCGATGTTATCGAGCGCCGGATTATAGTGCTGCGCGGCCATCGCGTGATGCTTGACCGGGACCTTGCCACCCTGTACCGCGTGGAAACACGAACCTTAAATCAAGCGGTGAAGCGCAATCTCGATCGCTTTCCCTCCGACTTCATGTTCCGTCTGACACCGAAAGAGGCGATCGGACAGCCGTCTTCAAGATCACAATCTGTGATCTTGAAGCGGGGCGAGAACGTCAAATACCTGCCCTACGTCTTCACCGAACACGGCGCCGTGATGCTGGCGAACGTTCTGAAAAGTGGGCCCGCCGTGCGCGCCAGCATTCAAGTGGTTCGTGCCTTCGTGAGGATGAGGCAAAGACTGGTGACCCATGAAATCCTCGCCAAGCAACTGGCGAAACTGGCTGGTAAAGTCGGCAAGCACGACATCGAACTCCGGCGCGTATTCATGACCCTGCGCACGATCCTGGAGCCGCCCCGGCGCCCCAAACCAACCATTGGATTTCTCGCCAATCGAACGTGATCACGCTTTGAACTTATCCCGGCACTCTGGGGAACAGAAATAATAAGTTTCGCCACCCACTCGTTTCTGGATCGCGCTGGCGGTCGAAATGAACGTGCCGCACACCGGATCCTTTTTCAACTCGCCGCCGGCCGGAACGCCAGGCGTGCGCGGACCCGTTGGAGCAGCTGCAGGCGGCTTGAAAAGATCCGAAAATCCTTTCAACACGATCCCGATAATCGAGCGTACAACGGTGATTACCAGTACGCTAGCGATCAAATAAGCTAACGCCCGGATCATGAGTTTGCTCCAGCTAAGGTGCGCGCTACGGCTTCTTGGTCGTCTTCTTCTTCGCGCCAGGCCTGCTGTAGTCGGTCTCCACCGTGGCGCCCATCGACGTCAGCATGGCTTTCGCCGTTTCGGCATTGGGACCGGTCGGCGCCAGTTCGAGATATTTCTGAAACTCCTCTTTGGTCCCATCTGGAGGCACGATTTTCCCGTCGGCTGCCGTGGTGGCTTTCGCATACAGGGAAAGGCCGAATTGATAGTGTGCTTCCGCGTAATCCGGGTCCGCTTCAATCGCTTTCTTGAACATCGATCCGGCGGAATCGTTTTGGCCCAGGTTCACCAGCACCGCGCCGCCGTTGAAGTAGTATTTGCCCGCCGATGGAGGATCCAGTTGCGCGGCCTTGGTCAACTCCACCAGTGCTTCATCGGATTTCTTCTCTTGCGCCAGCAGCAGGGCGTAATTGTTGTGGTACGCGGCATCGTCCGGTTTCAGTTCGATGGCCTTTTTGTAAGCCTCGATCCCCTTG
>Ga0182024_10018738_pt1 | contig 12851 bp, 16 predicted proteins | sample P32metaG_FD_120480 | JGI IMG/M metagenome (GOLD analysis project Ga0182024, IMG submission 120480) | Permafrost microbial communities from Stordalen Mire, Sweden - P3-2 metaG (Illumina Assembly) | ecosystem: Environmental > Terrestrial > Soil > Wetlands > Permafrost | place: Sweden: Stordalen...
CACCCATCTAAAACCCCGCCCCCGTCCGTAAAATGTAAGCAATGCCCACCCTCCGCATCGGCATCTCCGGCTGGACCTACCCCCCATGGCGCGGCGTCTTCTACCCATCCAAATGGCCCCAAAAGCGCGAGCTCGAATTCGCCTCCCGCCAGCTCAATTCCATCGAGATCAACGGCACCTTCTACTCCCTCCAGCGCCCCGCCAGCTTCCAGGCCTGGCACGATGCCACCCCCCATGACTTCGTCTTCTCCGTCAAAGGCGGCCGCTTCATCACCCACATCCGCCGCCTCCGCGACATCGAGGTCCCCCTCGCCAATTTCTTCGCCTCCGGCCTCCTCTGCCTGGGCCAAAAACTCGGCCCCATCCTCTGGCAATTCCCCCCCAGTTTCCGCTACGACCCCGCCCTCCTCGAGCCCTTCTTCAAGCTCCTCCCCCGCGACACCCGCGCCGCCGCCGCCCTCGCACGCCGCCACGATGCCCATCTCGCCAACCGCTCCTGGACCAAGCCCGGCCCCCTCCTCCCCCTCCGCCACGCCATCGAGATCCGCCACCCCTCCTTCGAGATCCCCGGCTTCATCCACCTCCTCCGCGAGCACAACATCGCCCTCGTCATCGCCGATACCGCCGGCAAATGGCCCTTCATGGAAGACATCACCAGCGACTTCCTCTACATCCGCCTCCACGGCGACGAAAAACTCTACGTCAGCGGCTACACCGATGCCGCCCTCAAAACCTGGGCCAAAAAAATCCGCGCCTGGTCCCGCGGCGCCACCCCAGGATCCGCCAGGCTCACCGCCCCCCGCCCTCCCGCCCGCAAGACCGCCCGCGACATCTACCTCTACTTCGATAACGACGTAAAAGTCCGCGCCCCCTTCGACGCCATGAAACTCGCCAATTCCCTCGGCCTGAAACCCCCCGCATCCAAGCCGGCAAAAGAGCCAAACACCTAGTCTCCTCTCCCCCCTTTCCCCCCTTTGTGTCCTTCTGTTAACCCTCCCTCCCCCCTCAAACAATACGCGCGGTCCCCCGCCGCAAAACGATCTTTCATCGAAGAAAGCCCCTTCTTGTGCAGCGGGGCCGCAACAGGAGATCACCTCATGCCCAGTCCGTCTTATCCCAAACCCCCGCAACCCGTCCACATCCCCGGCACCATGAGGGGCGAGGAAGTCGCCCTCCGCCAAGGCAAGGAGCCCGGCCGCAGGCACGATAACTCCCGCAATTACCGCACCGCCCGCGACTCCACCGGCATCAACGCCCGGCAGCGCCGCCCCATCCATCCCGATATGCCCAGCATCCCTCCCGCCTGAGATCCCGGGACGCCCCGCCCAGGCACCTAAAAAAAAACCTTTCCCAAAAAATGAGCGCGAGTGTGACCAACGCCGGCCCGCTCGCGGCCTTGCGCCGCTTCGCGCAGCCCCGCGCCCCGGAGGAGCGCTGCGACCTCTGCAGCGTCCCCCTCACCCCCGCCCATCGCCACCTCCTCGAGCTCGCCAGCCGCCGCATCTACTGCTCCTGCGACGCCTGCGCCATCCGTTTCCACGGCGTCATCGGCGCCCGCTTCAAGCTCATCCCACGCGACCCCCGCCCCCTCCCAGCCATGCGCCTCGACGATGCCCAGTGGGAAGGCCTCGCCCTCCCCATCAATCTCGCCTTCTTCTTCTTCAGCACCCCCGCCGGCAAGATGACCGCCCTCTACCCCAGCCCCGCCGGCGCCACCGAGTCGCTCCTCCCTCTCGAGACATGGTCGATCCTCGTCGCCGCCAATCCCGAGCTCGCCGCCATCGAGCCCGACGTCGAGGCCCTCCTCGTCTATCGCGTCGGCCAAGCCCGCGACTACTTCATCGCCCCCATCGATCTCTGCTTCGAGCTCGCCGGCCTCATCCGCATCCATTGGCACGGCCTCTCCGGCGGCGACGCCGTCTGGACCCAGATCGCCGATTTCTTCGCCCGCCTCAGGGCGCAAACCGCCCCGGCGCCCCCAACCATGGACACCCTCAATGCCTGACCTCACCTTCCAGATCACCGACGTCGAGCCCGCCACCCGCGGCCTCGTCCCCCTCCTCATCTTCCACCTCGAGGCCACCAACACCCCGCCCGAGGAGACCATCCAGAGCGCGACCCTCCAAATGCAGATCCAGTTCCAATGCCCGCAGCGCCCCTACACCCCCGCCGAGAAGGAGAAACTCCTCGATCTCTTCGGCACCCCCGAGCGCTGGGGCCAGACCCTTCGCAACCGCCTCTGGACCCACGCCACCGCCACCCTCGGCACCTTCAATGGCAACACCACCGCACGCGTCGCCGTCCCTTGCACCTTCGATCTCAATATCAGCGCCGCGAAGTATTTCTACGCCCTCGACCAAGGCGTCGTCCCCCTCCTCTTCCTCTTCAGCGGCACGGTCTTCTACTCCGCCCAGGATGGCCGCCTCCAGGCCCAGCGCATCCCGCATGATAAGGAATGCACCTGGCGCATGCCCGCCACCGTCTGGCGCGACCTCATGGACCACCATTGGCCCAATACCGCATGGCTCACCCTCGAGCGCGATGTGTTCGACCGCCTTTCCGATTTCAAGCGCACCCACGGCCTGCAAAACTGGGAACAAACCATCGAGCGCCTCCTCCAGCACGCCGATGCCCCCGAGCCAATCCTCGAGCTCCACACATAAATGAGCACCCTCGTCGACAAGGTGGCCGAAGCGGTTCTCTACGAAGGTTACATCCTCTACCCCTACCGCCCCTCCTCGCGCAAGAACCGCGAGCGCTTCACCTTCGGCCGCGTTTATCCACGCCCCTACAGCGAGGCCCAGAGCGGCGCCGAGCCCTGCATCATGCAGACGGAGTGCCTCGCCCTTCTCACCTCCCACGGCGGCTCCTTCAATGGCCGCGTCCGCTTCCTCCACCCCATGGCCCGCGACCTCTTCAGCGCCTCCCCCTCCGGCACCCCCGGGCAGCAGCTCGCAGAGCTCCGCGTCGACGGCCAGCTCTACCAGGCATGGCACGAGGCCGTGGAGCGCGATATCGCCATCCCCGAGCTTCCCCTTGGCGCAAAGGGCCGGCGCACCGTCGACTTCTACTTCCCAAGCTCTCAGGTCGACGAGCCGGTCCACGACGCCGATGGCCGCATCGCCGGCATCATCCGCCGCCGCCAGCACGCCCTCGCCGGCGAGATCGAGCTCGCCGTCGAGCCCCTCGAGCCCCTCGACCCCCGCGTCTCAAGGATCACCGTCCGCATCTGCAACCGCACCCCCATGTCCGATGCTCAGCTCTCCGACCCGGAAGCCGTCCTCCTCGGCACTCTCGCCTCCACCCACACCATCCTCCGCGCCCTGCGCGCCGAGTTCGTCTCCCTCACCGATCCCCCCGCCGATAACGCCCTCGCCGTCACCACCTGCGAGAATATCGGCACATGGCCCGTCCTCGTCGGCGATGAGGAAACGCAGGAGCGCGACACCATCCTCTCCTCCCCCATCATCCTCTACGATTACCCGAAAATCGCCCCCGAGAGTCCCGGCGCCCTTTGCGACGGCCTCGAGATCGACGAGATCCTCTCCCTCCGCATCCTCACCATGACCGACTCCGAAAAATCCGAGATGCGCAACGTCGACGCCCACGCCCGCCGCATCCTCGAGCGCACCGAGTCCCTCCGCGAGGAGGATTTCTTGAAGATGCACGGCACCATGCGCGATATCCATTTCCCCTCTTGCGACGCCTTCAACAAGGACCAGAACGACCGCCTCGATACCGCATCCATCGGCGGCGTCTGGCATCACGCCGGCGACCGCGTCCGCATCCACCCGCGCAACCGCGCCGACGCCATGGACATGATCCTCGCCGGCAAGATCGCCGTCATCGAGGCCATCGAGCAGGACGCCGAGCAGCGCATCCACCTCGCCCTCGTCCTCGACGACGATCCCGGCCGCGACCTCGGCATGATGCGCCAGCCAGGCCACCGCTTCTTCTACGGCCTCGACGAGGTAGAGGCCCTCCGCGAAGGCGAGTAAATGCGCATCCTCGTCGCCGGCATCGGCAATATCTTCATGGGCGACGACGCATTCGGCTGCGAGGTCGCCGCACAGCTCGCCCGCCGCCAATGGCCCGACGGCGTCCGCATCCAGGACTTCGGCATCCGCGGCTACGATCTCGCCTACGCCATGATGGATGGCCACGACGCCACCATCCTCATCGACGCCATGCCCCGCGGCCAGCCCCCCGGCACCCTCTTCCTCCTCCAGCCCGATCTCGCCGGCCTCGCCAATCTCTCCGCCGGCCCTCCCGATCCCCATAGCATGAACCCCATGACCGCCCTGCAAATGGTCCGCACCCTCGGCGGCGAGGCCCGCGGCCTCCGCGTCGTCGGCTGCGAGCCCGCCCTCCTCGATACCGAAGAGATCGGCCTCAGCGACCCCGTCCGCGCCGCCGTCCCCCACGCCATCGCCATGGTCGAGACACTGATCCAAGAGCTCTTTCAAACGCGCGAACAGACCCCCGCAATCGAATCAACCTCAGCCCCGCGCGGCACAAGCCGCCACGCACCCGCACCCAGCGCGGCGCCCCGATAAATCAACAACCTGAGGTCATCCCAGATGTGCGCATCATCCAAAGATATGAAAATCGGCCTATTCCTTCCCTTGCTCATCCTTGGCATCGTCGTCGCCATTAATTTCCCCGAGCTTCGCCGCTATCTCCGCATCGAGAGCATGTAACCGGGGCCCCCGCTTAGGGCCTTGTCATCCTTCCGCTGATTGACCCTTCGGTCGATCGCTCCTCGCGCCTCCGCCCCGCCAGCCTGCCTCCCGCGTATCTCCCTTCGCTAAAGGCGCTTGCGACACTCGCTCACACGAGCGAAATACGCCCCCCGCGGGCACATGGCGCCCCTTCCATGCAACCGGCCGCGCCCACCCGCCATCCCCCGCGAAAAAAGTTACAACCGGCCCCCTCGGGACGCGCGAAGCCCTTTCCGAAATACGCCCTGTTTTCCGCGGCGTCTTCCCCCCCCCAAAGAAAGGAAAACTAATTCTCATGACGACCGCACTCCCTCGAGTCGGGGCGGACAGACCGCCGGACGTGAAAGAAATTCACATCGTTTGGATGACCACCGGCCTCGGCTGCGATGGGGACTCGGTATCGGTAACGGCAGCCACGCTGCCCAGCATCGAGGACGTCGTTATGGGCGCCATCCCCGGCCTCCCCAAAGTCCATCTCCACAATCCCGTCCTCGCCTACGAGAACGGCGATGACTTCATGAAATACTGGTTCGCCGCCGCCGAAGGCCGCCTCGATCCATTCGTCCTCGTCCTCGAGGGCTCAGTCCCCAATGAGCGCATCAAGACCGAGGGCTATTGGGCCGCCATGGGCACCGATCCCAAGACCGGCCAGCCCATCACCACCAATGAATGGATCGACCGCCTCGCCCCCAAGGCCCTCGCCATCGTCGCCGCCGGCACCTGCGCCACCTACGGCGGCATCCACGCCATGGAAGGCAATCCCACCGGCGCCATGGGCCTCGCCGATTACCTCGGCTGGAACTGGCGCTCAAAAGCCGGCCTCCCCATCGTCAATGTCCCCGGCTGCCCCGTCCAGCCCGATAATATGATGGAAACCCTCCTCTACCTCCTCTACGAGGTCGCCGGCCTCGCCCCCATCATCCCCCTCGATGATCAGCTCCGCCCCACATGGCTCTTCGGCAAGACGGTCCACGAGGGCTGCGACCGCGGCAGCTATTATGAACAGGGCGATTTCGCCCACGAGTACGGCTCCCCCAAGTGCCTCGTAAAGCTCGGCTGCTGGGGCCCCGTCGTAAATTGCAACGTCACCAAGCGCGGCTGGATGGACGGCATCGGCGGCTGCCCCAATGTCGGCGGCATCTGCATCGGCTGCACCATGCCCGGCTTCCCGGATAAGTTCATGCCCTTCATGGACGCCCCTCCCGGCTCGAAGGCATCCACCGGCATCAGCTCCCTCTACGGCGGCGTCGTCCGCTTCCTGCGCGGCATCACCAATTCCACCCTCAACAAAGAGCCGAAGTGGCGCCACCCGCGCGCCACCCTCACCACCGGCTACACACCCCGCCACTACGGACGCCATTGACCCCTCACCCATCAGGAGAACAAAACCATGTCCACCGCGGTAGCCGAGCCAAAAACAGAAACACCAAAAAAGCCCGGAAACATCGTCGAGATGTCGTGGGATCCCATCACCCGCATCGTCGGGAGCCTCGGCATCTACACGAAGATCGACTTCGAGAACAAAAAAGTCGTCGAGTGCCACAGCACCTCCTCCATCTTCCGGGGGTACAGCATCTTCATGAAGAACAAGGACCCCCGCGACTCCCACTTCATCACGAGCCGCATCTGCGGCATCTGCGGCGATAACCACGCCACCTGCTCCGTCTACGCCCAAAACATGGCCTACGGCATCAAGCCCCCGCCCCTCGGCGAGTGGATCGTCAATCTCGGCGAAGCCGCCGAGTACATGTTCGATCACAACATCTTCCAGGATAACCTCGTCGGCGTCGACTTCTGCGAGATGATGGTCAAGGAAACCAACCCCGGCGTCTGGGAAAAAGCGCAGCACACCGAGGCCCCCCACGCGAAGGATCACGGCTACAGGACCATCGCCGATATCATGACCTCGCTCAATCCCTTCGAGGGCGAGTTCTACCGCGAGACCCTCCAGGTCAGCCGCATGACCCGCGAGATGTTCTGCCTCATGGAAGGCCGCCACGTCCATCCTTCCACCCTCTATCCCGGCGGCGTCGGCACGGTCCCATCCATCCAGATCTTTACCGATTACCTCGTCCGCCTGATGAAGTACATCGAGTTCATGAAGAAGGTCGTCCCCCTCCATGATGACCTCTTCGATTTCTTCTACGATGCCCTCCCAGGCTATGAGCAGGTCGGCCAGCGCCGCGTCCTCCTCGGCTGCTGGGGCTCCTTCCAGGACCCCGATGTCTGCGACTACAATTACCGCACCATGGACGAGTGGGGCAAAGCCATGTTCGTCACCCCCGGCATCGTGGTCGATGGACAGCTCGTCACCACCAATCTCGTCGATATCAACCTCGGCATCCGCATCCTCCTCGGCTCCTCCTATTATCAGGATTGGGAGAACGAGGAAACCTTCGTCACCCACGATCCCCTCGGCAATCCCGTCGACAAGCGTCATCCGTGGAATCAGACCACGATCCCGAAACCCCAAAAGCGCGACTTCAACGGCAACTACACCTGGGTCATGTCCCCCCGCTGGTACGACAAGCGCACCGGCGATCACCTCGCCCTCGATACCGGCGGCGGCCCCATCGCACGCCTCTGGACCACCGCCCTCGCCGGCCTCGTCGATCTCGGCTACATCAAAGCCACCGGCAGCAGCGTCAAGATTCGCCTCCCCAGGACCTCGCTCAAACCCGAGGTCGAGTTCGAGTGGAAAATCCCGAAGTGGAGCAACGCCATCGAGCGCGACCGCGCCCGCACCTACTTCCAGGCCTACGCCGCCGCCGTCGCCCTCTATTGCTGCGAGAAGGCCCTCGCGGAGGTCCACGCCGGCCGCACCCAGACCTTCACCCCCTTCAAGGTCCCCGATCAGGCCATCGGCTGCGGCTTCCACGAGGCCGTCCGCGGCGTCCTCTCCCATCACCTCGTCATTCGCAACGGCAAGATCGCCAACTATCACCCCTATCCGCCCACCCCGTGGAATGCCAATCCCCGCGACATCTACGGCACCCCTGGCCCCTACGAGGATGCCGTCCAAAACACCCCCATCTTCGAGGAAAACGGCCCCGATAAGTTCAAGGGCATCGATATCATGCGCGCCGTGCGCAGCTTCGATCCCTGCCTCCCCTGCGGCGTCCACATGTATCTCGGCAACGGGAAACTGCTCAAGCAGCTCCACACCCCCACCGCGTTCGCCGGCCTCGCCAAATGACCACTCGCCCCGCGCTCACCATTCCCACCATCGAGGCCGTCCCCGAGGAGATCTACGACATCGAACTCGAGCAAAGCCTCCTCGAGGCCAACGCGAAGATCGCCCGCGAGAACCGCGCCCTCCTCGATCGGCACGGCATCACCGCCATCGATTTCATGGGCGCCATCGGCTCCGGCAAGACGACCCTCATCACCCGCCTCGTCCAGCGCCTCAAGGATCTCATCGGCGTCGCCGTTTTCAATGGCGACGCCACCACCAGCGACGACGCGGATGCCATCGCCAGCCAGAACGTCCCCATCATCCAGATCGCCACCGTCAACGGCTGCCACCTCGATGCCAACCTCGTCGGCAAGGCCCTCAACCGCATTCCCCTCGACAACCTCCGCCTCCTCTTCATCGAGAACATCGGCAATCTCATCTGCCCCGCCGAGTTCCCCCTTGGCTCGAAGGCGCGCGTGGTCGTTATCAGTGTAACCGAGGGCCCATGGATGGTCCGCAAGCACCCCCACATGTTCCTCGGCGCACGCATCGTCGTCATCAACAAGCTCGACCTCGCCGGCCCCATGGGCGTCAGCATCGACGACCTCACCCGCGACGTCCACACCCTCAAGCCAGACATCCTCGTCATCCCCACCAGTTGCAAAACCGGCCAGGGCGTCCCCGAGGTCGCCTCCGCCCTCCTCGCCGTCTAGCAACCCGCCCCCCCGGATGCATGAGTTCTCCATAGCCGCGGACATCGTGGAAAACCTCCTCGCCTTCGCCCAGAAGCAGCGCGCCTCCCGCGTCATCGAGGTCCGCCTCACCATCGGCGAGTTCACCCGCATCGAGCACGAGCAGCTCCGCTTCTGCTTCCACGCCATCACCAGGGAAACCCCCCTCCAGGACACCGCCCTCGAAATCGACACCTCCGATGCCGCCGTCCGATGCCCCCATTGCGGCTACGCCGGCCCCCCCAAGTACTGGGATGGCGCCCTCAACGACACCCAGGTCCCCACCCTCCAATGCCCCGTCTGCGGCCAGGCCGCCGAGCCCGCCGACGGCCACGAGTGCGCCATCCGGACCGTCAAGTTCGCCCGCGAGGACGATTCTGATCTCGACCTCCACCAACCCGCCGCATGACCCCCCCTGACCCCGCCGCCCTCAACGGCCACGCCGATCCCATCGAGGACATGAACCGCCACGGCCGGCGCATCCAGGAGCTCATGGAAAAAATCGACGCCCTCCCCGATGCCTCCGCCCGCGACCTCGTCCACGAGTGCGTCACCACCCTCCTCGCCTTCTACGGCCAGGGCCTCGAGCGCACCCTCCAGATCATCAAACGCGCAGGCATCGGCGGCCAGCAAGTCCACGATGAGCTCATCCACGACCGCGTCGTCAGCGGCCTCCTCCTCATCCACAGCCTCCACCCCGTCGCCCTCGAGACCCGCCTCCGCGACGCCATGGACAAAATCCGCCCCTACATGCAGAGCCACGGCGGCAACGTCGAAATCCTCGGCATCGACGGCGATTTCGCACGCCTCCGCCTCCAGGGCGCCTGCAAGACCTGCCCCTCCTCCGGCGTCACGATGGAACTCGCCGTCCGCCACGCAATCGAGGAGGCCTGCCCCGATCTCGCCGGCTTCGAGGTCGAAGGCGCCCCCACCACTGACGAAACTCAGCCTCCCCACCCCGCCGCCGAGTGGAAAACCATCGACGAAGCACGCCACCTCCAGGAAGGCGCCCTCATCCGTGCCAGCCTCCTCGGCGCCACCCTCATCCTCTGCAACGCCTCCGGAAACCTCTACGCCTACCGCGACCGCTGCCCCGCCTGCAATCTCCCCTTGCACCTCGGCACCCTCCAGGCCGGCGTCCTCGCCTGCCGCGCCGGCCACCGCTTCAGCGTCCAGGACGCCGGCCAGAGCCCCGATGATCCCCATCTCCACCTCGAGCCCGTCCCCCTCGTCATCAAGGACGGCGCCGTCCAGGTCGCCCTCGCCCCCGAGCAACCCGCCGCCCCCGCCGCCCTGGTGTGATGTCCGTCAGGCACGATAGAAACACTCACCGCATTCCGGTAACCCCAGAGCAAAATAAATCAAACCCAGGCCAGTGAACGGTTGGACAGCAAAAACAGGATAAACAAAATCAGGCTTGAGCATTTTAAAAAATACCCCCCATGAACCTCGTCTACGGCAAAATCGTCGAATTCCTCCCTCACGGCGCCCTCCGCCAGGCCCGCGTCCGCGTCGGCCGCGCCCTCACGATAGTTACACTTGACCTCGTCGCCGATGCCGATATGGGAGATGAAGTCCTGCTCTGCGACGGCATCGCCATCGCCAAAGTCCGCGACACCCCCCCGCGCCACCCCTAGCTTATGTGCCTGGCCATCCCCGGTAAGCTCCTCGAAATCACCGACGATGGCCACGGCGTCCGCATGGGCCGCGCCAATTTCGGCGGCATCGTCAAGCAGGTCTGCCTCGAGTACACCCCGGAGGTCGTCCCCGGCGATTACATCCTCGTCCACGTCGGCTTCTCCCTCAGCAAGGTCGATGAAGACGAAGCCGCCCGCACCTACAAGCTCCTCGAGGAAATGGAGCAGCTCGGCGAGCTCGACGCCCCAGACTCCGACCCCGATCCCTTCGGCCTCGCAACCCCCGCCCCATGAAATTCCTCGACGAATATCGCAACGAAGAGCTCGCGAACAAAATCGTCTCCGAGATTCGCCGCATCGTCACCCGCCCCTGGGTTTTGATGGAAGTCTGCGGCGGCCAGACCCACACCATCGTCAAATACGGCATCGACCACCTCCTCCCTCCCCAGGTCGAGCTCGTCCACGGCCCCGGCTGCCCCGTCTGCGTCACCGCCCTCGAGACCATCGATAAAGCCCACGCCATCGCCAGCCGCCCCGGGGTCATCTTCTGCTCCTTTGGCGACATGCTCCGCGTCCCAGGCTCGCACTCCGATCTCCTCGTCCTCAAGTCCCGCGGCGCTGATGTCCGCGTCGTCTATTCCCCCATCGATTGCCTCAAGATCGCCCGCGCCAATCCCACCAGGCAGGTGGTCTTCTTCGCCATCGGCTTCGAGACCACCGCCCCAGCCAACGCCATGGCCGTCTGGCAGGCCCAACAGCAGGGCATCCGCAATTTCTCCGTCCTCGTCTCCCACGTCCTCGTCCCCCCCGCCATGGCCGCCATCCTCGCCTCACCCCTCAATCGCGTCCAGGGCTTCCTCGGCCCCGGCCACGTCTGCACCGTCATGGGCTACCACGAGTACGAGCCCCTCGCCCAGCGCTTCCACGTCCCCATCGTCATCACCGGCTTCGAGCCCCTCGACCTCCTCGAGGGCACGCTCATGACCGTCCGACAGCTCGAGAACGGCACCCACACCGTGGAGAACCAATACCCTCGCGTCGTCCAGCGCGAGGGCAACCGCGTCGCACAGGCTCTCGTCGCCAGGGTCTTCGAAGTCTGCGACCGCAAATGGCGCGGCGTCGGCTCCATCCCCATGAGCGGTTACCGCCTCCGCGAGCCGTTCGCCGCCCACGACGCCGAGCGCCTCTTCGATGTCCACGCCATCAGCCCCGATGAGCCCGGCGTCTGCATCAGCGGCCTCGTCCTCCAGGGCGTCAAAAAACCCCACGACTGCCCCGCCTTCGGCAAGCAATGCACCCCCGAGCATCCCCTCGGCGCCACGATGGTCTCCGCCGAGGGCGCTTGCGCCGCCTACTACGCCTACGGCCGCCACCTGGAAGCCGTGCCCCGCGCCGCCGTGGCATGAGCGACCCCACCCAGCTCGATGGCGCCCTCCTCGGCGCCTGCCCCCTCCCCATCTCCAATTACAAGGAGATCGTCCTCGCCCATGGCAGCGGCGGCAAGCTCAGCCAGCAGCTCATGCAAGGCATCGTCCTCCCCCAGTTCCGCAACGATCTCCTCGAGCCCCTCCACGACGGCGCCATCTTCCAGCTCAACGGCGCACGCCTCGCCTTCAGCACCGATTCCTACGTCGTCAGCCCCATCTTCTTCCCCGGCGGCGATATCGGCACGCTCGCCGTCCACGGCACGGTCAATGACCTCGCCATGTGCGGCGCACACCCCCTCTACCTCTCCGTCGCCTTCATCCTCGAGGAAGGCATGCCCATGCACGATTTCGCCCGCGTCGTCTCCTCCATGCGCGCCGCCGCCGCCGCCGCCGGCGTCTCCCTCGTCACCGGCGACACAAAGGTCGTCGACCGCGGCAAGGCCGATGGCATCTTCATCAACACCTCCGGCATCGGCCTCATCCCCGACGGCATTTCGATAAACCCCAAGCGCGCCCGCCCCGGCGATAAAATCCTCCTCAGCGGCCAGATCGCCGTCCACGGCATCGCCATCATGTCCGTCCGCGAAGGCCTCGAGTTCGAAACCGAGATCGCCAGCGACACCGCCCCCCTCAACGGCCTCGTCCAGGCCATGCTGGCCGCCTGCCCAGATATCCACGTCCTCCGCGACCCCACCCGCGGCGGCATCAGCAGCGCCCTCACAGAGATCGCCCAGAGCGCCTCCGTCGGCATGCTCCTCGACGAGTCCCTCATCCCCATCGGCGAGGAAGTCAAAGGCGCCTGCGAAATCCTCGGCCTCGACCCCCTCTACGTCGCCAACGAAGGCAAGCTCCTCGCCATCGTCCCCCCCGCCCACGCCGATTCCGTCCTCGCCGCCATGCGCGCCCACCCCCTCGGCCGCGAAGCCGCCCTCATCGGCGAAGTCACCTCCGCCCACCCAAACTTCGTCCTCATGAAAACCCGCGTAGGCGGCACCCGCGTAGTAGACATGCTCTCCGGCGAGCAACTCCCCCGCATCTGCTAGAGCATTTTCGATTTGATTTGCCGCAATGATATGGGAGCGCCGTGGGTTGGTGCGGAGACTTTTAAGCGCAGCGCCTGTATTGATCAATACAGGCCAAGCTTGAAAGGCTTCGCAACG
>Ga0182024_10018739_pt1 | contig 12850 bp, 7 predicted proteins | sample P32metaG_FD_120480 | JGI IMG/M metagenome (GOLD analysis project Ga0182024, IMG submission 120480) | Permafrost microbial communities from Stordalen Mire, Sweden - P3-2 metaG (Illumina Assembly) | ecosystem: Environmental > Terrestrial > Soil > Wetlands > Permafrost | place: Sweden: Stordalen...
CCCAATCTCTACGAGCAGATAGGCGTACGCCCGCTGATCAATGCCAAGGGCACCTATACGATCATCAGCGGTTCGCTCTCCTTGCCCGAAGTGAAGCAAGCCATGGAAGAGGCCGGGCGTCACTACGTCAACATGGACGAGCTCATGGCGGCAGTGGGTGCAAGGCTGTCGAAGATCACCGGTGCGGAGTGGGGTATCGTGACCGCGGGCTGTGCGGCCGCGATCACCGGCGCCACCGCGGCTTGCATTGCCGGGACCGATCCGGAAAAGTCGCAGAAGATGCCGTACATGGTGAAGGGTGGACTGAAGAGCCAGGTGATCATCCCTAAACACTCGCGCAATCCTTATGACGTAGGATCGCGGCTGCTTGGAGTCGACGTGGTCGAGGTGGAAACGACAGAACAACTCGAGGCGTCCATGGGGCCGCAGACCGCGATGATTTATATCCTGTCTTCCCCTGCCGCAGCGACCGGCCCGCTCAGCATTGCGAACATCTGCCAGGCCGCGAAGCAAAAAAACATTCCCGTCTTTGTCGACGCCGCAGCAGAAAATCTCACCATCCCCAACATTCATCTTGCGGCAGGCGCGACCTTCGTTGGATATAGCGGCGGTAAGTGCATGCGCGGACCGCAATGCGCGGGCTTGCTGCTGGGACGCAAGAACCTGGTACAGGCAGCCTGGTTCCAGGCAGCGCCGCACCACAATGTGGGACGCTCGCTGAAAGTCGGCAAAGAAGAAATCATGGGCATGCTCACCGCCGTAGAGATGTGGACCAAGCGCGACCACGACGCTGAATGGAACACGTGGAAGACGTGGCTCGGGACCATCGAAGCTAAGGTCAAGCCTCTCCCCTCAGTGACCACGGAATACCTGATGCCTGAGGATCTGTCGAATCATTCGCCCAGGCTGCGGATCAAGTGGGATGGCAATGCGCTCAAAATCACAGGCGACGAGCTGGCAAAGACGCTGGACGCGGGCACGCCGCGCATTCAGTTCGATGAGTGGAGCGGTAGTCGTCCGGACGAGATGGAAAGTTCGGTGACCATCATGCCCTACATGATGATGCCCGGAGACGCCCAGATAGTGGCTGATGCCCTCTTCGCCACACTCTCGCATCCACCCATGTTCTCTGCTCCCGAAATTCCGCAGGGCGCCCCGGCAAATGTGGCCGGGATCTGGAAGGTACAGATGAAGTACCTTTGCGGCGAGGGTGGGCAGCGCTTTTTGCTGGAGCAACAAGAGGGCGCAGTCACCGGCGTCCATCAGGGCGAGATCTACAACGGAAATCTTACCGGGAAGGTGTACGCGCAACAGGTGAGTTTTCGCAGCGTCATGCCGGTGGGCGGCAACGAGATTGAATATTCGTTCGCCGGGTCGGTAGCGGGAAATTCAATGAGCGGAACGGTGGAGCTGGGCGAATATGGCCAGGCCCAGTGGTCGGCCGCCAGGGAGACCTCGTAAATCCCTGGCCGCAGGCGCAGAGGCAGATTCATTTTTTCTGATTGCGTTATGCTCTTAATTTGGAGAGCGTTTTGATCCTGCAAAGACGTTGGGCCCGTGGAGTGCTGCTGAGATTTGCTCTGACTTCCAGCTTGATTGCGTCGCCATGGCTTCCTTTGCTGTGCCAGCAAACAGCTAACCCGCCAAGTTTGCCGGCATCTCTCGATCCGGTCTTCAACGACTTTGAGCCGGCAAGCAGCAGCAACTACGGTTTGGTCTATGTGCCTCTCGACAGCTGGGTGTATCCCGCCTTTGAACGGCTCTTCTCGCTCGGCTATGCGGACTCAGCCTACCTCGGTATGCGGCCATGGACGCGCACCAGCTGCCTGCAGATTTTGCAGGAGACTTACCCCAAGCTGCAGGACGCTCCGCAGGACGCGGAAGCATGGAATATCTTCCGTGCCCTGGCAGTGGAATTTGGAATGGACCCCGGGCAGACGACCCCTCAAGCCGAGCTTTCGGATGTCTATACGCGGAATATGTACATCAAGGGCCGGCCGGTCAATGACTCATTCCATTTTGGACAGACCCTGATTAACGACTACGGACGGCCCTATCAAGGAGGCTTCAACGCCATTGATGGGTTCTCGGCGAGGGCCGAGGGTTACCATCTCTCCCTCGATGTGCGCGGCGAGTATCAGCACGCACCCGGCCGTGCGGCGTACCCCGAATCCGTGCAAGCCCTGATTGCAGCGGTTGACAGCACTCCGCTGTTGGCGCCGGAACCTGTGCCCCAGACCAACGTGTTTCGCTTGATCAATGCCAACCTTGCGCTTTCTCTTGCCAACCACGTGATCTCCGTCGGCAAGGCGGATGACTGGTGGGGTCCGACGCAAGCTGGGAGCATGGCGCTCAGCAACAACGCCGAGCCGACCTATGCCCTGCGCGTCAACCGCGTCGTCCCGCTGCGCATTCCGGTAGTCTCCGACGTCCTGGGGCCGGTTCGCTATGAGTTCTTATTCGGCTCGCTGAAAGGGCATCGCTATCCTAACGCCCCCTGGGTTCACGCCCAAAAATTCAGCTTCAAGCCGACCAGGAATCTGGAATTCGGCTTTTCCCGGGTGGTCATCTTCGCCGGAAAGGACCATGTGCCGCTCACCTTCGGGTCGTTCTGGCACAGCTTCACCAGCTTCAGCAACGTGAGCCTGGAGGAAAAGGAGGGTAGAAATGACCCAGGCTTCCGGAGTTCCAGCTTCGACTTTACCTGGAGGCTTCCCTGGGTGGAGAATTGGCTGACCCTCTACACTGATTCCCTCGTTCATGATGATGTGAGCCCTCTTGCCGCGCCGCGCCGCGCCGCGGTGAACCCCGGTCTTTACCTGTCGCACTTTCCCAAGCTTCCCCATGTCGATCTACGGGCCGAGGCAGTCTCGACAGATCCAGTTGCCTCCTCGCAAAGAGGCCAGTTTCTCTACTACGAGTTCGAGTATCCGGACGGCTACACCAACAAAGGCAATTTCCTGGGGACCTGGATGGGGCGGGAAGGCAAAGGCGGCCAGGCGTGGCTGACAGATTGGCTCAGCCCCAAGGAATACATCCAGCTGGGCTATCGCAACGCAAAAGTCTCGAAGAGCTTCATACCCGGGGGCACGACGCAGAACGACATCAACATCAAAGCAGTAGTTCGGCTGAAAGATAACCTGGAGCTGAATGCGTTTGGCCAGGCGGAGTTTTGGAAAGTCCCCGCTTTGGCTTCCGGACAACAGCACGACTTCACCGGTTCGATCCAGCTGACTTACTTTCCCAAGCTAAGCTGGCACCGCTGAAAAATCCAAAAAACAAACAGCCGGAACGCGGTGATCTGCGTTCCGGCTGCGTGGTGAAACCAGTCTTACTTCTTGTTGGCGGCCTAGTTGCCAGTTCCCCGCAACGTGAGGATCGGAGAAGCGATGGCTCCGCTGCCCCCGTTGTATCCGTCGCTATTCACCGTGAGTTGTTGTGTGGTCAGCCCAAGGGTATCCGGCGCGAACTGGACATTGATGTCGCAGGGCACGGCGGGAGCCAGTACCAAGCCGTTGCCGCAGGTCGTGCTACCCAACACACTGAATGCGGCATTGACCCCGTTGGTGGAGTAATACGGCGAACTGAGCGTCAACGGCAGATTGCCGATGTTGTACTCCGTGGCCGTTAGATTCTTCTGGTTTCCAATCTTGACACCTCCGAACGCCAGCGTGGAGCGATTGCCGTTCAGATATACGAGGTTGTTGTCGGGCCCATTCCCCAGGGTCGTCAGTACAAAGCTTTGTCCCCCAGCGGAGATAGCGAAGGAACTGGCAGCGACCAACGCACCGTTATTAAAGGTAAGCAAGTGGGACGCAGTTTTGGTTGGAGAAACGACAGTGATGGTATTGGCATTGCCGTCGAGAACATAGAGTTGCTCAGCCGGATCGAACGCCAGTCCAGTCGGACTGGTTACGCCGTCGATGGGTATCGCGCTTGCGGTCGCACCGTCGGCCGAGACCTGGACCACCTGGCCGACACTTGACGGGTCACCATTATCGCCGATCACCAGAGCGGCAGTAACAGGATCGGTCGCCAGAGACTGCGGGTAAACGATCGACACCGAGGGGATGGTCATTTTAAAAGGAGAGCCCCCAACCGGTACTTTCACCACGTAGCCGGGATTGCTGGAGCTGGCGTAGAACCCCTCAGAACCTGCATCCCCGATATAAAGGTTGCCCAGATAATCGAGGGCCACGGCAATCGGGTGTTGCAAGAGACCGCCGGTGTTAATCACCGACGGTTGGAGACCGGTGGTGGTGGGTACTTCGATAACCTGGGCGTTGGTGAAGTCAGCGATGAACAGGTTGCCGGCTCCGTCCAGAGCCAACCCGATCGGGGCCGAGAGACTGACGGTGCCGGTCGAAACGGGAGTGAGGCCGCTTCCCCCGAGACCGTTAATGGAATAGACTTGACCCCCCTGGGCGTCGGCGACATAGACTTTCTTGTTCAACCCCGATATTGCCACCGCCTCCGGTGCTTCCAGACCGGTAGCGGTCGAAGTCTGATTGAGCGGATAGGTAATTTCTGCTCCGGCGAGACCCGTCTGGTAGACCGGTAAGGAAGCAAGGATTGTACCGTTCGCGCCCCTAACCAGGAGGGCCGAGGTGCGAGTCCCCGGGTAGGTTGGTGTGCCGGAGTAGTTTTCGACGCAAGTGTAAGGGAAAAAGTTAGAAATTTTCGGACCGCCGGAGCCGAGATTGGTGTGTCTCCCGTTGACACAAGTCCCGCCGGTTGCCTGAGTGAGTTCCTGACTCACATCGCCCTGAGAAACGACACGGAACCCGCGGAGGGTGGTTGCGGCGTTGAACTCGAAGTTGAATTGGACCGGCGATCCGGTCCCGCCGACGTTATTTGTATTGCCTACGTTGACTGGATTCGCCGATGTCAGTTGGACAACACTGCCGGCCAAAGAGTCAAGTACGTCGAGGTTCCCGGCGGGATCGAACGCTATGTCGCTTCCGGACCCTATTCCAGAGTTGGGGAGGATGTAAGGAGTAGTGGGCGAAGCGGCTGGGACGATCACCACCTGCGGGCCCTGGTTGTAAATCGAACTGGTCGTGAGAGACGTCAGAATATAGATGTTGCCCGCTGCATCCAGCCTGATACCAGAGGGGTAAGTGGGAGTAAATAAATAGGTCGGTATCTTTTGGGCATTTCCACCAGTGGCTGGCGCTACATATACGCCCCCTATCCTGGACGGGGGATAGCCGTTGTCCGCGATATAGAGATTGGTCCCAGCCCTAGAAAGAGATGCCGGGGTGAACTGGGTGGGGATGCCTGGAAAACTCAAAGGCGTCAGCGTGGTGCCACCCGACGCCAGAGAATAGATGACTCCATTCAGCGTATTCGGGAGGTCGCCGATGAACAGTGTCCCCGCACTATCGACTGTAAGCGCGAACGGAGTCGTCAAAGGAGACCCAGCGAAATACGTTGTTGCAGTACCGGTCAGATTCCCAGTGCCATCGCCGGTCAACTCAACGATCCTACCTCCGATGCCGGAGGGCGAGTCGCCCACGAAGAGATCTCCATTAGCGTCCAGGGCGATTGGGATCGGAAACGACAAGGTAATCGTCCCGGTAGATACGGGAGTGCTCACGCCGGTCTTGGGGTTAAGAGCGAGGATTCGATTGTTCGTCGAGTCTGCGATGAAGACCGTCCCGTTCTTAGAAATTGCGATGTTTTGTGGCTGGCTGTACCCAGTCCCAATCGTCTGCTGGGCATCGACGACGATGGACGGGGCTTGTGCCCAGCCGGTGGAAGCGCAAATGGCGAGCGTGAGGACCGGAAGGCAGAATAATTTCCGCTTCGAAATGAAATCTTTCGCGGAAAACCTGGATGGCTTGACAAACATGGCAGTGGCACTCCTGTACAACTTTAGTTCGGACACCCTTAGTCTAAGGGGACGCTATTAACTTGCAACCCTTTTGCAACACAAAATGCGCGCAGGGGCCGCCCAAGGGCTTGACTTTGCCCATACCACGGAAGTTGCAATTCTGAGCGGGGAGTGGAACCGAGATTACACTTTGGTGTCCCAAAATGCTACAGCTTTTCGAGGAAGCAGAGAGAAAATCGTTCCCCTGACCCTCGGACACAAACGCGCACCCGAGCGAAGGGCGGCTTTGCTCTTTCTAATCAGAGGCTTGCGCGCGCCGATAGAGGAGCACCGAAGTGTACCCTTTCGATTTGTCTGGGGATTAATTGTTCTTGCCAGAAGGGCAAAGACTAGTAGGTTTAGAGCGGCTTCAGGAGCGGTGTTTATGAAAAGGAATTTAGAGAGTGACAACCCGGTGAATGCAATCCGCGCGGAAGATGCTGAACTTCCCCTTGTCATAGCCGCCAAAATAGATAAGACCACCACGACCCTGGCCCGTGCAGGTCAACGCTACCTGGTGGATCGATCGGATGCCTTGCCGGTCTTCATATTCAAGCAGCACGATAGGCTGGCCCGTCATCGGTGTAGACAGGCGGAGATCCGCAAATGCAACCACGTTACTGGTTACTGACTGCGGCGAAGAAGAAACTGGCGATTGAGGCACTGGGTTCACTCAACGATTGAACCAGAAGCAATGTATCCACTCAAGTGACAGATTGGGTCAGGGGTACAACCTTTGTGGAATAAAGGGCTGTTTTGTACATGCATTTGTAACGTTCAAGGGTTTCGACTCGGCCCATACCGCATCTTACCCCTCTGGAGAGAACATCACATGCTCATAGCGCGAGTTCAAGCGCATCTCGTAACCGGCGAAACTGTCGAGCTGCTTCCAGTAAGACATGAGACCGACGTCAAGAAGGAAGTGACAGCGCTGCTGGAGGGTTGGGCTTCCTCGGGATTTCTCATTTGGGAGAAATTCGTCTATCCATGGCACCAGGTGCAAACCATTGAGGTGGCGGTCGAGAATCTCTCCAGCGGAGAGGTAGCGCAACGGATGCTGGACTTGCACGGCACTGATCGCGCGCGCCTGCACGAAGAGTTTTGGCAAGGCACACGTCAGCTCCAGCCCTGATTCTTGAGCAGAACCGTGTAGGCCCGACCCTATTAGCCCTTCCTAGGAGGATCCCAGGTCTCAAAAGCGAGACCCCACGGCACGCCGGGGCAGGCTGGGGCACCCTTCGCGTTTCCAGGGCTGAATAGGTTTGGGGTGCCGAGCGGGGATGAGGGCTTCGGCACTCAGTTACCGGGCATCGGTAGCTTCCGTTTGTAGCCACTGCTTCAAGTTGGGTGCTTGCGCCACCCGCAGGTCTACGCAATCCGCGATGCTGTCGCGGGCCTTGTCGAGAGCATGCGAGGTGGCCGATACGCTGTGCGCGGCAAAGAATTCCGACACCTGGCTACTGCGGTCCGTGCTGCAGAAGCCGCCCATCGACTCGACCAATTCTCCACCCATCCAGGTTGTGACTTGAGCTCGTACCCTGGGCCAGTTCTGTTGCACGTACTGCCAGGTGGCATCCCGCGTACGACGGTCCCTCATTTCGAACTGAACCAGGCGCAGGGCATCCTGGTTCTTTACCTGGCCGGAAAGTGCATAGTCCAGAGCTCGGACCACCAGCGCTTCATCGCGGAAACTCGACAGGGCACGAAAGGCCTGGCTACGAAGCTGCGGATCGCCGCTGGTCTGGCTCACTCGCTGCAACTGATCGAAGAATGCTGCGTCTCCATTTTGCGCCGCAACGTTCAGCGCCGTAGCCGCCAATGTCGGATTAACGGAGGTGGGATCGCTCAGATACTGCTCCGCAATCTGCCGGGCATCGGCGATGATTTTGGGGTCACTGCCGAGGTTGCCGAGGAGGCCAAAGAGCGCGGCTCGCAACAGGCTCTTGTCCGGCGCTTCCCCGGCGACGGGCGCATCCTCGGGGACGGGCGCAAGGCGGGCAAGAGCTGGGGCAAAGTTCCTGCGCACCCACGCCGCTAGTTCCTTGTGCTCTTCGGGAGTAGAGGCCACCTGCTGATCGATGATGCGCAATGAGCCCGATACGGTCGTGATCACAAACGAGCTGTTATCGTCACGAACGGCGGCTGCGAGATTTAGAAAATCGCCAACCGGCGAGATGCCGGCCCGGGCCAGCGCCCATTGGCTGCCTAGAAAAGTAATTCGCTCGGACGGCGTAAGGCTGGTCTCTACCTGACGCAATAGTTGCTGATAGTCAGCGCTGTCATAACGGCTGCGATAGTAGCCCTTGCCGCCGGCGTTGCCGTAGAAAACCTGCGCTGGTGGCGCCTGCAACTGCTGGGTGCCGGCTTTCATAATGGGACACTCTGGTTGATCGGCAGCACTCTTGACGCATACGGGCAAAACCCAGGTCTGCTCCTGAGCGGTCATTTCTTTGGGATTGAGGAAGAAGCGCTTCTGCGACACTTCCACTTTGCCGTCGTGCGCGCCGCTAAAGGTCAACAGCGGCTCCCCTGGCTGCACCACCAGGCTCTCCATGATCTTGTCGACGGGCTTGCCACTTGATGACTGCAAGGTGTTCCAGAAGTCCTCTGCCGTTGCATTGCCATACATGTGTGCCTGCAGATAGCGATGCACACCGGCGCGAAACGCCTGTTCGCCCAGATAGTTCTCCGTCATCAGAAGCACGGCTGCCGCCTTGCCATAGGCGATGCCGTCGAACATCTCGTTGATCTCGGCGGGAGTCTCGGCGGGGGAACGGATGGCCCTGGTTGCCCGGCCGCCATCGAGGTCCAGAGTCTGGTTGAGCTCCGCAGCCTGGCTCTCGGGGATCTGCCATTCCGGCTTCCAGGCGGCCAGCGGCTTGTTCGACATCCAAGTGGCGAAACCTTCATTCAGCCAGATGTTGTTCCACCATTCCATGGTGACCATGTCGCCGAACCATTGGTGCGCCATCTCGTGCGCCACATCCACAGCGACGATTTTCTTGGCGTTGAGAGAGGCGGTTTTCTCGTCCACCAGCATGGCGGTTTCGCGGTAGGTGATGGCGCCGAAGTTCTCCATGGCTCCCGCCTCAAAGTCCGGGATCGCGATCATATCGAGCTTGGGCATGGGGTACTTGATGCCGAAGTAGTCGTCGTAGTAGTGGAGGAAGAACTCTGCGCCGGAAAGAGCGAATTGCGCCAGCTGCACCTTGTCAGGAGTGGCGCAGGCACGGATGGGCACGCCGTCACTCTCACCCGAAAGACATTTGAAATCGCCCACCAGGAAGGCCACCAGGTAGGTTGACATCTTCGGTGTTCGGGCAAAGGTGATGGTATGTTCCCCTGCGATGGGACCGGGCGTATCGGAAACGATATTGGTGTTTCCAATCGCTGTATCTCCCTGGGACACGATCAGGCTGACGTCAAAGGTCGCTTTATACGCCGGCTCATCGAAGGAGGGAAAGGCGCGGCGCGCGTCGGTGGGTTCAAATTGGGTTACGGCATAATTTCGCTTGGGGGTGCGGGAGAGATAGAAGCCGCGCAGCTCTCCGTTCAAAACACCGCTGTACGCGATTTTCAAGGTGATGGGCCCGGCGGGTAGCTTGCGCGCAAAATGAAACGTAGCCCGCTGGAGGCCAGGATCGAGGGTGACTTCCGCGGGCAAGGTTTTGCCACCAACCTGTGCGGTAACTGCACCAAACTTAAGCTGCCAGGCGTTCAACACAATCGAATCCACGGCCTGTGCCAGGGTCAGATCGATCGTTTCTTCGCCGGTGAAGGTGGCTGCCTGCAGATCGGGCGCCAGTTGTAAGGTGTAGTGCAGCGGACGGGCGACGGTGGGCAAGCGTTGAGCGACTACGGTCACAGAGGGAAACAGGAAGACGATAGCGAGGGCGAGGCGACGGGCAAAACGGATTGACACGAACAAAAAAGGATATCTCCTACAACATTCTGACAGTTCTTATCATTAGACGGTCAGGTTTCCCGATAGTTGAGCAGTATCAGCCCCACTGCGGCCAGCAGAAGCGGCCAGGCCCGGCCGGCGATTCTGGATGCGCGGCCGGGGGGCAGGCGCAACTCCAGCCAACGGCTCCATCCGGCAGTCGCCCCCAGCAAAGCAATAGGCGTATGGCTCAGCGAAGCCAGCAATTCTTCGGCGGTATCGCTGAGGGCGTGGTTATGGGTGAGCAGAACTGCCGCGCCCAGGGCACACATCCCGGGAAAAATGAGGGCCGCCCATCGGGCTCGTAATTTGCCTGCCTGCACAGCACATTCAAACCCAGCAAAGCACAGGATGAGCAAGGCGGCAGCGCGATGCTGCAACACGTCGGGAGCAGAAAAACTGGCCCAGAAGGGGCGTGGGCCCAGGGGCCAGTTTTCAGGGTCGGCGCGCAGCAAAATAAAGATCGATAGCCCGGCGAAGGTGAGCGGCCAGAAGCGTGCCCAGCGCAGGCGGGCAAAGCGGCTGGCAAAGGCCAGCAATCCTGCAGCAAGCACAATCAGGCCGGCCCAATGATGGTTGTACTCAGACCATTCCCGGTCGGTCGCGTCGCTGCGACCGTTAGCCTGAAATTCGGTGGCTCGTACAGCAACATCAATCGAAGTGGGCGGAGTGAGCTGCGAAGCGGTTGGGCTCTTCAAACGGGGAGCCTGTGGATGCATACGCGCGGCGATGACCTGGAGCGAGATCTGGTCGGGGACGTCGACCGCAGGCGGCTGCGCGGACATCGAAGCCGCAGCCAGAATTGCGGTGAATCCTAACCCAACCTCGACCTCGGCAAAGCGTCGCAGGTGTGCCAGCAGCGGTTGAGGATCGGTGTCCAGCCTGCCGGTCACCGTCCAGTTCAGCGCGCCCATCATGAGCATCACCAGCAGAAGATAAATCTTGGCCAGCAACAGAACACCGTAGCTTGTTCCATAGAGGCCATTCCAGGTGCCCACGTAGAACCAGGCCATGTAAATCCCTGCCAGAACCAGGACTACGACGCTGAGGATGGCCATTGACGAATAGCGCCTGGCCATTGAGCGGGCTTGCTGGAGGCCTTTGGCGCGCCCCAACGAGACCAGGAGGAAGGGCATCGCACCGATCCAGGCCGCTGTGCCCAGGTGATGGGCCGCTGTCGCCAACGCCAGCGAAAAGCGGTGATCCATCCGGGCTTCCGCATGACTAGTGGAGACAGTGGCAATCAATAGCAGGAGGCTTAGGGGAATCATGGCCGCGCCCGCTTTACGGGTTTTCATTCTGGCGCAGATCCACAAGAGAACTGCAACCAGAGCAGCGCACACACCCGCAACGAAAAACCTGGTGGTGATGACGTCGCGGAATTGCAGATCGCTGTCGCCGAGCAGCGATGCACTGGAAAGGATCACTGATACCAGTTCAGATACCGTGAGGGCGAGGGCGGCCCAGCGAATACCGCGAAAGCAAAAGGACTCGACGGCCGCGGCCGCGCCGGCCGGACGCGCAACCGCCAATAGAAAAATGATGCCGCCCAGCAGCAATGCCTCAAAGGAGAGATTTGCCGCACGCAGGAGCGTGCTTAGTAGATCAATATCCCGCAGCAACCAGATCAAGTGATCATCTCATTCGTATGGAGAGAAACATTTCCAGGAAGGATCTGCAGTTTCCGCGGACCCTTCCTGGAAATGTTTTTCCGACAGAGCGTAGCGTCACTGCACCTGGAAAGGAACTTCACCGCGCGTAATGTGACCGTCGGTGGCGAGAACTTGCCAGCGAAGCACGTAGGCTCCCTTCGCGAGCCCATGGCCGGTTGCCGATAGGATATCGGGGGCGGGCTGAGCAGGGGTGCCGATTTTTTCTACCGTGCCGTCGGGTTTGAGCAGGCTTATGGTCGAACGGGCTCCGTCGACGCGCGAATTGTACTTAAGATTGATCGTAATATCCGGGCCACTGACTGCGGCGTTCTTCTGAGGCGTGGAACTCACGAGCACGGCATGAGCCAGCGCTGGGCGCGAGCCTGCTGCAAGTAAGGCGACAACGAAAAGAATCACTGCGCTTGCGAACCATCGCGGTGATTTGCTGTGCATGACGAACCTCTCCCCAAAAAGATCTGGAACTTAGGATGCTTGAGCAGCTATTTGTGATGGAGTATTTATCTAGGATGGCAACATTTGTACAGATTGGGCGCGCTCGGAGTGTCCGCCTATTTCCGCTGCACGGGCCTCGGCGTAAGCGGCGGCACCCATCAGAGCAGCGCGGCTCTCCAGGATGAGGCGCACCGGTGTTTGCACCAGCAGATCACTCAGCCGGCCTTTGTCAGTGAATGCCTTCATGAAAGTACCGTCCTGCATCTTCTTGAGCAGCTTGGGAGCAATGCCTCCGCCTACGTACATACCGCCGACGGACAGGATCTTCAGTGCCAGGTTGCCGGCTTCCGCCCCGTAGGCAGACACGAAGATGTTCAAGGTTTCCACGCAAAGCTCACTTGCTCCAGATTCGCCCAGCTCGCCAATCACCGCGTTGGGGTCCTCCGTGCGCATGCGATCCTTCAACCACTGCGGTTCTTCGAGACCCTTTACATCGCGACAGTAGGCGTAGACATTGGCCAGTCCGAGGCCGGAAACGACGCGCTCCGAGCTGACGCGGCCGCCCACAGTTTTTTGCAGATAACGCAGCAGGCCAATTTCCTCTTCGTTACGTGCCGCAAAGTCGCTGTGCCCGCCTTCGGAGGCCATGGGTAGATGACTGTGACCGTTCCACACTAGAATGGCCTCTCCCAGGCCCGTGCCGGCGGCAATTAAGCCGCGATTCCCTTCCGCCGCCGGATCGCCTTTGCTGAGCACGAGAATCTGGTCCGGTGTTAGTTCGGCAATACCATATCCATTCGCTTCAAGATCGTTGATCAGGAAAACATGTTCGATCTTGAGATCGACTCGAAGCTGGTCGGAATCGAGTATCCAAGGAAGATTGGTCAGCTTCAGCCGGCCATGGCGTACCGGACCCGGCACTCCAAA
>Ga0182024_10018740_pt1 | contig 12849 bp, 15 predicted proteins | sample P32metaG_FD_120480 | JGI IMG/M metagenome (GOLD analysis project Ga0182024, IMG submission 120480) | Permafrost microbial communities from Stordalen Mire, Sweden - P3-2 metaG (Illumina Assembly) | ecosystem: Environmental > Terrestrial > Soil > Wetlands > Permafrost | place: Sweden: Stordalen...
GCAGACGTGACGTGTGGAAGAGAAGTTTTCCGGCGGGCCAGAAATCTGCCAGCTTATTGCTTCGCTCGTTGTCGTCTGAAATGAGCTGCGCGGCCTCATGTTCTGCGCCGGAAATGTCGATAAAATCGATAGCGCCGGTTCATTGCCATGTCTGCCGGCGTTCGCGCTCACGAGGTGGGAAAATGCGTCGCGCCGGCCTGTGGGTCGTCTTGATTGCTAGCCTCAATGGCTGTGCCACCCATATGGCCTTGCGGAATGACACGGTGCGGACAACCAGCACGTTGACCGACTTGCAATATCAGCAGGTCCTCAACAACGTGGCGCGGTTCCATGACGATCCCGATACGGTTCCTTCCTTCGCAGTAGCCACGGCCGGGACGGTCTCGATAGCCGACACGAAGGGCGCCGGTGTCAGTCCCACGTTCGCGCCGACCCTGCCGTTCGCCCTACAGGGCGGCGGGGCGTTGCCGATCCTCACGCTGCTTTTCCCCCTCAGCGCTCAGCGGGCGGTGACCGAGAACTGGTCGCTGGTGCCGATCACCGACGCCGACAATCTGCGCCGACTCCGCTGCGCCTACCGGCTTCTCGTGATGGGGGAGGCGACCCCGAATCATGAATACTGCGCCAAACAGTTGAAGCAGTTCTTCGCGGGCGAGGAGGCCAACCTGGCCGACTATTTCCCTCCCCGCGGCTGGTACAGCGTGGGCAAGAAGCACGATGTCCCCAAGGGCGTCTGCTACGTCGGCCAGCACGGTTGCACGTACGTCTGGGTGACGCCCGAGGGAAGGAATGACCTGGCGGTGTTCACGATGGGCGCTCTCGACCTCGCCACCGGCAACATGCGTACGCCGCGGCGAACGGTGGTTCGCACCTACAAGGGCGAGCCGAAGAAAGAAAACCTCGTGGAGACCAAGGTGACCACCACCGAGGACGACAAGGAAGCGCTGGAGGAAATCCGTGCCGGGCGAACCGTGCCTCCGGAGCGCCAGCGCATGACCGATTATCCTCGGCTCAATCAGGGGCTGTTTTTTATTCCCCGACCGTGACGTAATTCAGCTACCTGGCCCTTCAATAAACGCATTGGCGATCGGGAAGTCGCGGAAGGTTGCCGCCGGCTTGTTGAAGTTGGTCGCCGGCACATCCACGGGGTTGCCGGCCATCCACTGCGAGAGTGTGATCTCCTCGTAGACTCCGGAGTTTAGCCCGATCAGGATGCGTAAAGGTGTGTCCCCCACGTTCTCGATGGAGTGCCCATACCCCTGCGGAATGTAGCCCACATCCCCTTGCCCTAGCGTCTCCGTCCGAAACCGTCCGCCCGACCCAAACAGGGTGACGCTAGCCCGGCCGGAAAGCACGTACTACCACTCGTCCGCGTTGGGATGCCAGTGCAACTCGCGCAGGCCGCCGCGATCAATCTCGAAGACCATGCCGGTAACTGTCTTCGAGATCGGGAAGCGCTGCGAATCTGCGTGCCAGGCGCGACCCCCTCGTGCTCGTTCCGTTCTGGGCGTGGCAGAGCAACATCAGCAAAGTCATCGCCATCATTAACGAGATTGAAAACACAGAGGATGTCAAGAAGTTCGGCTGGCCGCTGGTCAAGGAGTGCATCAGGCTGTGCAACTGCGTGTTCGGGGATGGCAAGGTGGAGATCAGCCCGCGCTGCCCGCCGATCAGCGTAATCCCGGCCTTCGTCGAAGCGACCCGGAAGATCTACATGACGGCAACGCTGGCGGACGACAGCGTGCTGGTCACCCACTTCAACGCCAGCGCGGAGGCGGTGAGGAAGCCCATCGCGCCAGTTACGGCCAGCGACATCGGCGACCGGATGATCCTCGTCCCGCAGGAGCTGAACAAGGACGCGGGTGACGACGAAGTGAAGGCGCTCGTTCAGAAGATGAGCAGAAAGCACAACGTCGTGGTGATCGTGCCGTCGCACCGCCGCGCCGCGTACTGGGCGGACGTCGCTGTGATGACGCTGGCGGCGTCGTTAAACAACCTGAACTCGGGCATCGCGAAGCTCAGGGCCGGGCATGTCGGGCTGGTCGTGCTGGTGAACCGTTACGACGGGATCGACTTGCCGCAATCGGCCTGCCGCATTCTGGTGGTAGACGGGCTGCCCGACGTACGCCGGAAGATTGAGCGGATCGAGCAGTCGGTGCTGGGCGGGAGCGAACAGATAACCAGCCAGTACGTCCAGCGTATCGAGCAGGGGATGGGACGCGGGATTCGTTCAAACGATGACTATTGCGTCGTCGTGCTGATGGGGCGATCCCTGACCGGGATGCTGTACGCCGACAACGCACTCGAGATGTTCACCCCGGCGACCAGAGCACAGCTCACCCTTTCCGAGCAACTGGCCAAGCAACTCAGGGGCAAGCCCATCGCCGAACTCGAAGGCGCGATGGATGTCTGCTTGACCCGCGAGAAGCGGTGGGTCAGCGCGAGCAAGGGCGCTCTTGTGAAGCTCAGGTCGAAGCCCGAGGGAACCGTCCGGCCGCTGGCGGAGAAGTTGCGACAGGCCTTCGATGCTGCCGAAATCCGCGACTATCAGAGGGCTGCTGGCCTTATTCAGGAAGCGGTCAACGTCACCACGGACAAGCGCGAGAAGGGGTGGCTGAAGCAGCTCCTGGCGGAATACACGAACTACTTCGACCCGGTGGAAGCTCAGCAGTTGCTGAAGGCCGCGCTCGTGGACAATCGCGGCGTGCTTAAGCCGATCGAGGGAATCGCGTACACCAAGCTAATGACTTCGGGGGTGAATCAGGCGAAGCAGTGTTCGGCATACCTCGTGAAGCGCTACGGGGACGGGAACAAGATCATTCTGGCGATGAACGCCATTCTGGAAGACCTCGATTTCATCCCCGACACCTCCGCACGATTCGAGGAGGCGCTCAAGGAGTTGGCGTTCTTCATCGGCTTCAAGGGGCAACGCCCGGAGAACGAAGTCGGCAAGGGGCCGGATGACCTGTGGGAAGTCGGCAGCCTGAGATACTTCGTCATCGAGGCCAAGAACGGAGCCACGACCGACACTATCTGCAAGGACTACTGCAACCAGCTCGGCGGGTCGATGAACTGGTTCACCGGCATGTACGACGGGACCTGCGAAGCCACGCCGATCTTGGTCCACCCGTCAAAGGTGTTCGAGTACGCCTCGTCGCCGCATCCGAAGACCCGGATTATCGACGCGGCGAAGCTGCCCGAACTCCGGGGAGCATGCCGCAAGCTCGCTCAGGCGTTGGCTGCCAACGATGCCTACCGCACACCGGCCACGGTCGCTGGGCTTCTGACGGCCCACGGCTTAACAGCCGAGCTGTTCGTGCCGCGCTTCACGGTGGGTTTCCGGGTCAAGTCGTGATGCCAGGGGACTTACTTCGGTTGGCTGTCCGTTCGCTCTTTCAGGAGGTCGCGCGCTGCCGCAAGTGACATCGCCACATGTCTTTACTACACGGGAATCGACCCCTTCACCGGCAAGCAAGTCCACGTTGCGAAGGGAATGAAAGATCGGAAGATGCAGCGGGCGCTGGAAGCGCTGATTCAGGCGGGGCGGGCAGACCTGATCGGCAACGGGTGCGACGCGCTGATCCCGGCCCAACCGCCCAATCGGTCCTGGGAGCATTGCTACCGCTTCTTCCGAGAAGTAACGCCTTGCCAAACCCTGCTTGTCTAGGCTGCGGGCTAGAGAAACTACTCGTACTTCGTCACGCTCGCGGGCTAACGTGCCGCCCGCAATAGTTTCGCGAAAATGGATGCTTGGGCCTTGGCGTCGTCCAGAGCATTATGCGTCTGGGAGGTGTCCGGTTGAAATTCCTGGGGGAGTTGGCTTGAAGAAGTTTCTGCCCACGGCTTGCCGCTTAAACCCATGAAATAGGATTTGATGTCGATCCCACCAAATCCAAATGGATTCCCCTCGGCGTACGATTCGAGATACCAGTTTACGAATTGCCAATCATAGCAGGCATTGAAGCCTACGAAGACAGCTTTGGAATTTCCTGCCACTTTTTCTACCCAGACTCGGAAGGACCGCATGGCCTCGCTTGGCGACTGGCCCTCTTGCTCAAGACGAACAAGATCGAATCCGGAAACCTGGAGGGCGGCTGGAATGAAGTCTTTCGAGATTGGCTTAAGCTCAACGTAAAACGTCTTGTCAAGATCGCTGACAAGACATGCCCCAAGAGATAGCATGCTGTACTTACCCGGAATGGGGCCAGCTGATTCAACGTCCACTGAAATGTAACACTCGCGTTTCATCTAGCTTCCTTCGCCTTTACAAGGGTAGGCACATTGATGTTGCGCTCCCAATGACGGCCGAGTCTGTCCCGCGTGTCTTTGGGGGCCTCGGTTTCGTTCCATAGAAACGCTTCGAGGGCAAACGAGTCGAACGGAAAACTCGTCCCTTCCTGTGCCGTTACGATGAATCGTTGTTTGTTGCCAAGAGCGTATCCCAATTCCATGAAGCAATTGGGGCGAAGAGCCGTAAGGTCAACGAGCACAACGGAACTGTGGTGGAGTGTGTCAAAGATGGCCTGATTCATCCACGCAAACTCATTCTTGCCGATTCCCATCTGGCATGGTTTGTAACCTAATTCCTCGACAAAGGGATCAACGGCGCGCCGAAAAAACCTCTCGACGGCTGCGTATTCAGGCAGCTTCTCATTGAGAAGACGCACGTAAAAGACTTGTGGGGAAGCGAGTGCTTGCAGCAACTTCACAATCGAGGCGACCACCTGAGCAGCCGGTTTCTCGCCATTCCTGGTTCGAGTTTGATCAAGCAGGTCTGAAGGCGAATTCCCGTCGGTGACTCGGAAGAATTCGGAGGGTTGAGTCAGGGCGCGTTCAAACAGGCGGGACGCACCCCCTGAACCATCGCGTTGGGACGCTCCCAGATTAATATCGAGGGGGATAACTGGCTTGCCTTTGATCGAGTATTCGACAGCCAGATGCTCCACCCCTTCTCCCCCGCTTATGCCGATGAAAATATCACCCAGTTGGGCGAGGCGTTGTCGGCGGAAAGCGCCAGCGCTCCAACCCGGCTCTAGGAATTCCAGGGAAACGGCTTCGCTGGCGCGCAATTCGTCGTAGATAGGCCTTCGATTGGCCGGAATATGAGCATCGGTTTTGCTGGTACCAAGGGCACTGACAAGCCGACCATTCGGTCCAGAAGGTTTGGCATGTCCCCCTTTAAGGGAACCGTGCACGGCCTCGGCCACCGTCCAGTCGAAGATTATCGAAGGGCCACGCTCGTGGTCTTTGAGAAATGGTTCTTTTCCGAAGGGAACGACAAATGCTGCCCCCTCCCGGGCGAGGGTAGTAACTAGGTCGTACACCAGCGAATGAACGTACGCGAGCTTCACCTCATCGGCTTCAGGGTCTGCACTTCCCGCAAGGTGGATTCGCCGGCCAAGAAGTTTCATTGCTGTTCCCCGCTTAAATGTATGGGTGGTGATGGAGCTACTTTGGCGACCGCCGTTACAAGGTCATCACGAGTGACGGCGCGAGTGGGATACGCTTGCGCGAGCGCTTCTGGGAGAAGTCGGGTGCGAATATCGGAAAAAGTGTAGCCAAGCTTATGGGGACCCTTCGGCCCAGTCAGGGTTACAAGCTCCTCTATGGCTGCATTGGCAAGACCCAGCCCGTCGCAATCAAGCTTGAGTAACTCGCGCCTTTCAGAATCATCTGGTCGTCGAAACTCTTCTATGTAAGCAGCGCGGCGCAGAATGGCTGGATCGAGCGTGTCGTAACGGTTCGTGCAGAGAATGACTAGAACACGTCCGTTGAAACGCCTGACATCGTCAATTTTTTGAATGAGAGTGTTGACAGCAACCTTATCTTCATGATGGCTGTGCCCGGTCGATCTACTTGCGGCTAGTGAGTCGGCTTCGTCGATGAGTAGAAACGCCATTTTTGCCTTACCTGCTTCCTTCGCAACGATGTCGAAGGCTTGGTTTATGAGCATGCTCATTTCGCCAACATTGCCGGCACCACGCACGCGTGTGCTTAGTTTGAACAACGTGGCGTCGCGTCGAAGTTCTTTTGCCAGCGCGTTGCCAGCAGCTTCTGCTGTTGCGGTTTTCCCTGTGCCCACATCACCGTGAAATATGAAGAGAGGATATCGATCCAGAAGTGAGTCAAGTAGAGCGACATGCCGACCGTATTGATTCTTGCTCCACCGCTCCAGCCCTTCTTGGTCAAGGAGAAGGACGAGTTCCTGGTGCATTCGCTGATAGCGTGAGGGGAAGCCAATCAATCGCGCCGCCCGCGCCCCAAGCCGCGTGTCGGGAAGCGACACTTCGATTTCAAAAAGGGCTGTATTGCCTTCGGGCATAGTTTCTGAATCCTCTATTGATGGTCTGTACGCGCCCAGCCGTACCCGTTGCTAGCATAGCGCTGCCCAGGTGTCGAGCTAAGACCATTGAAAGACAGGTCCTCGGACGTCGCATCCCAGCTGCTATGCAAGCCCCAGCTTTGTACGAAGGCCGCCTTTTGTGCGTCTGTCTTGCTCCACCAGGCGGCATTCATATTCGCGACGACTTTGAGCACACCGTCGGGTGTTCTCGGCCACATATTGTTGCCCGGCCGGTCGTTTGACCAGCCAATTGCGGATTCCGAAACCTCGTACACGCTGGCGCGAAGGACCTTGCCTTCGTGGTCCTTGAGGATGAGGTTCACATCGATCAGGTAACCGTGTTCAGCGAACACTCTCAGGTCGGTAACTGTATCAGCAACGCTTTCACGGGATCGGAGGCCAGTGGCTTGCGCCTTCATTGAAAAATCGGCGGCAAACCGATCGACAACTTTTCTGATGTCGGCAACAGTGAAGGTGGTTGTGCGCGTAACGCTTGAACTCATTGGTTTAGTCCTTGTCAATGTTGAATGAGCGTCCCATGACTTCCTTCCAATAGTCGAGGGTGTCACCCTTATTTCCTGCCCAGCTGGCTGTTTCGACGGTTTCCCAAGCAGTCTTTGCAGCCGCAACGATTTCCTTTCGCTCCTCGTCAGTCAATCGCATGGTGACATTGTTATCTTTATTCACGGGATCGAGGATCACGACGGGATTCTGTGGGAAGGAAGCAACTTTCCCAAGCTCCGGGAATGAGATAGGTAAAGTAAGCTCGGACTGGGCGACATAGAGGAAGAACCGCTGAAGCCCCGATTCAAGGGAGAGCGCCGCCCCATTCACGTCGTAGAGATGAGCAACAATAAGCTCAATGGCAAAGGAACGCAGTTTGCTTAACTCCTGCTCGTTTCGCCATTTTTTGAGTAGACGAACGAGGGTTCTAAAGCGCCCGTCAGCGTTCTTGCGATTCTTTATGAAGTCCAGCTGTCCTTCAATGGAGGTCTTAATCGGGTCTCCCTGGGCTGACGAAGGTTGCCAGCCATAGCCTGACTGCCCAGGGATCGGGATGATGGGTACCAGATCGACGTCCAAACCGGAGTCATGGAAATGGATTCCGAGGGTGCGTGGCTGTACTTCAAAATCCTCTGACTTCTTTGTGGGATAAACCGCAATCAAAAGTTTGCAGATGATTTCGTGCAGCTTCGCGATGTCGTTCTTATCGGCCTCAGAGAGATCAAGAAAAACGGCAATGTCGGCATCGACTCCATAGTCACCTTTGGGCTTGAGCACCGTTCCCTTTACGAGCGAGCCCGTGGTCTTGAACCCGTTCACTCCGAAGGATGAATCTTCCTCGATTTTTTTCTTCAGGCGACCGACAAGGTAGTCAACCTGAGCGATATACCCCTTCCGTTTGCCAGGCCCGAGGCGGAGCACGTTTGAAACGAACACGTCGATCTGATTGTCGGTTAACTTCATCGTGGTTTTTCCATCCGCGTGGGTGTATCGTGTCAATTCCGGGTCCGAGCGCCGAAGGTCGCAAGACACCAATTGCCGATTAAAGCATTTGGTAGTGTCCTAGCATTGCGTTGCAATTCTGACTGGAAATTCAACGCCGACATTTGGAGAAAGAGCGCGTAAAGCGATTATCACTCTAGCTAAGTTGGCAATAACATTCGCACCGCCTTCAACTGTTGGCAGCGTGAACGGTTTGCCACACAGCGGGCAACATCCGTTTGTTTTATTCATGGCCGCTACGATGCTGTCGGGAGACAGCTCAAAAGCCATGCGGCAATTGTCATGATGACATTCAATCCGAATGAGCTGAAAATTTTGAACGTTAATAAATCCCATGGATTGCCCCGCATGGATTGTGGTAAAATCGTTCACAGCCCCTTCTCCTTGTCAGTTGGGGTACATGGCCCAGGCCGCGTCAACGGTGCTGGGTCTTTTTCTTACTTGCTGCTTTCTTGAGAACTGCCCGAATCCAGTCCGATCTTTCCTCGCCGGCAATCCGCGCTGCTTCATCGTAAAGCGACTTCTCGCCAGCCGTCACCCGAATCTCAAGACGTTCGGATAAAGTCTCGTCGCCACTCTTCGGCGGTCTGCCGATGTTTGTTTTCATGCTGATATTGTACGGACAAATTCATAAATATCAACTCCCAAACCATTGCCTTCCTCTACTTTTGTCCGTACAATACTAGGGCAAGAGGAAACCCCATGACGTTGCTGAAACAACGTCATGGGCAAGACAGATTCAGGCGGTTAGGCCGGAATGCAGTCCCGACAGTCAGCATTCTAGCCGAACCGCCGCAACAAGGGAAGGTGGTTCGTCATGCTCTGCCCCATCTGCCAGGGTGAAACCCGTCGCTTCGGTCGCAACCGAAATGGCTCGCAACGTCATCGGTGCGCTGCCTGCCGCAAGACGTTCACGGATGCCGCGACCAGGCCTCTGGATCGTCGCTGCGTCGATCCCGCCAAGATGCTGACCATTATCCGCTTGCTGCTGGAAGGCAACTCGATTCGCGCCCTGGAGCGCACTTTCGGCGTCCACCGCGACACGATCATCAGCAGCATGGTTGAGGCTGGCGAGAAGTGCGGTGCGTTCCTGCGCCAGACGATCCGCAACGTTCCAGTCAACGACGTGCAGGTTGACGAAGTCTGGGGGTTCGTCAGGATGAAGGAAAAGACCCGCCAACGGAAGAATCGGCCCGAAGAGTTCGGGGACGTATGGTGCTACACAGCCATCGAGCGGGACACGAAACTCATCCTGACCTGGCATGTCGGCAAGCGCACGCCGATGGACACGGCGGAATTCGCGGACAACCTCTACCACGCCACGCAAGGACGCTTCCAGCTGACCACGGACGGCTACCGGCCCTATCTGACGGCCATTCCTGCCATCATGGGCGGCAGGGTCGATTTCGCCACGCTGGTGAAGGTGTACGGCCATGGGGAAGAGGATCGCGGCTACTCGCCTGGCACAGTAATCGATACCGTCGAGACGGTCCAGCTCGGCAATCCCGACAAGCACCGGATTTGCACCAGCCATGTCGAGCGGCACAACAAGACGCTGCGGATGCAGATTCGCCGGTTGACCCGGCTGACGGATGCCCACTCAAAGAAGCTGGAGAACCACAAGGCGGCAATGGCCCTATTCCTGGCATATTACAACTTCTGCCGCGTCCATTCGACCATCGGGACGACGCCAGCGGTTGCGGCTCGGCTGACAGCGGAGACGTGGAGCTTGGCAAAATTGCTCCAGGAAGTTTCTGTTTGACTTGGCCAGTTGATCGGTGTAGACTGCAATTTCTGATGACCTTTGGCCCGCTGATGATGGAGTTAGCCATCCCGGCGGGTCTTTTTATCTTGACAAGACCTGTACAGCGCTCATAAGCTAATAGCGTAGAACTTGGACGGCTGGAAAGGTCATCAGAACACCTTTTGCCATTCGGCAAGTTCCCCACAACAAATTGGCGTTTCATCCAGCGCAAGGCCGCGCGAGGATTCCCGTTTGCACGGATGCGAAAAGCGGAACGGCCAGAGTGTTTTAGACGCACCTCTAGCCGCTCCTTGTCCCTGTTGGAGACTTGGATATGGCTACGGAGTTCAGAGGCAAAATCAAGGAAGAATTGTGGCTTCGTTCTATCTGCACTGATGACGAACCACTGCGCAAGGGACTGAGGGCTCGCCGCGACTTCATGATGCAGAGCAGGGAGGAAGAAGGCGAGATTGGCGTGGCGGCACCAGACGTACTCGCTGAGGCTTTCGACGAACTTGGCGATTCTCGCCAATCCGGTGGTATCGGTGCGAATGGCGAACTGGCCTTCAAGTCGTTGCGCACGTCGCGCTGACGGGTGGAAGGATGACCGCTTGCTTGCGGAAGCGGACCGGGTATAATGGGACCAACTGGAATGGCGGGAGTCATGACCCGTCCACCGCTCGCCCGGCTCTTGCCGATTTACTCCCGGCAAGAATTCGGGCGAGCGAATCCAGAAAAGGAGTTTAGGGGATGAAATGCTGGAACTGCAAAAAAACACTACCGGAACCGGACCAGGACGAGAAGCCGGACATTCAGGCACAATATCAGAAACAGGAAGTGAAGCCAAGAACGTCGAAATCGATAATAATCACTTGCCAGAATTGCTTCAAGGAGAACAAGGTGACATTGAAAACGTAGATGACATTGCGGCTAGGCCAACCGAGAACGACTTATTCTTGGCTAAGCTGGGCGATCAGCTTATCAAAGACACTATTCCATTTCTCAATCAAGTCGTTCGGCAAATGGTGACGCTAAGCGCCGCTCTTCTTTTCGGCACGATAGCTATTAGTGACAAACCAATCTTGCCTTTTCCAGCGACCTTGACAGCTATATTTTTTTTGTTCGCTTCTCTAATAATATCAGTTTGGGCGATGACTGGCACAACAGGACGCTATCGCAGAAATGTGCTGGAAGAAATCCAGGAAGACGTTTCACAAGGCATTGAATCCAAGAAAAGCAAGATTTTCGCTATGCTGCTTCTAATCAGTACAGCGTTGGCAATCTTAGCTTTCGGATTTTTGGCGAAAGTAATCGGCTGATTTTGCAACGCAAAGCTAGGACACTACCAAGCATTTATATAGGCAGGAACGGGTGAAGTCAATGGAGAAAACTCAAGGCAAGTGAAAGGTTGGTGTCACAAACGGTTTGCGGGGTTGACATCCGCGATTCTGTGCTGTAAGATGCCCTCGATGAAGCTCCGTTTGAAAAGAGGAAATTCCAAAGTGGACGACCACCGGCAGTTTTACGAGGAGGTGGGCAGGCGCATCCGGGAAGCGCGAAAGCGCCGAAAGCCGCCCTTTACGCAGGAATCGCTCGCGAAGCTGGTGTCGCTGACACGCACTTCCATAACCAATGTCGAGAAAGGCCGGCAGAAATTTCTTCTGCACACTCTGGCCGATATCGCCGTTGCCCTCCAAGTTGAACCGGCAAGTCTCTTGCCGCAGTCGAACGCCGGATCGGACAGGCGACTAGACGAGGCGCTCAAGAACCGGCCACCGGCCGAGAAGGAGTGGATAAAGTCCGCAGTATCGGCGGCACAACAGGGGAGAAACGACGATGGTGCGTAGAAAACACATTAGGGCACTGGTTCAACGGCTGCTTACTGAACACCATGTCCGGTCCGCGCCTGTCGAGGTCGCGGACATAGCGAAGGCTCTCGGCGTAGAAGTGCAGGAGACGCCCGCCGAAGACGATTTGTCCGGGTTTCTCTACCGGGATCGAAAACGCAAGTCAGCTGTCATCGGTGTGAACGCCGATCACCATCCGAATCGTCGCAATTTTACAACCGCTCATGAGCTTGGACACTACCTGTTGCACGATTTCGACGATGTTCACGTTGATCGCGGCTTCAAAGTCTGGCTGCGAAACGACGCGTCCAGCCAAGGAACCGATATTGAAGAGAAGGAAGCGAATCTGTTCGCTGCCGAACTGCTGATGCCAGCCCTTTTTCTTGCGCGCGATGTTGATGAAATCGGCACGATTGATCTTATGGATGAGGAGGTCCTTCAGGAGTTGGCCTCGAAATACGGGGTGAGCACGCAAGCGATGACCTTTCGGCTTGCGTATTTGGGATACATACAGCAGTAACCTGGTGGTTCGATGGCATTCAGAACAGAAACCTATCGAGTGATGATCGCCTCGCCATCCGATCTGGCGGAGGAGCGGCAGGCCGTAACCGATGCAGTGAACGAATGGAACGCCCAGCATGCTGCTGCTGAAGGCGCCGTGCTGCTCCCGGTCAAGTGGGAGACGCACGCAACGCCGCAGGCGGGAGTCAGGCCACAGGAGGCAATCAACCAGCAACTTGTGGCTAATTGCGATATTCTGTTGGGCATGTTCTGGACGAAAATCGGCACAAGCACCGGTGTCGCTGAATCTGGGACTGTCGAGGAGATTGACCAGTGCGTCGAGGCCGGGAAGCCGACGATGCTGTATTTCTCAAGCCGACCGATTGATCCGAATAAGATCGACCTGAAACAGCATAAGAAACTGAAGGTCTTCAAGGCTGACACCTACAAGAAGGCGCTTGTCAGCAATTTCAGCCAGGTCGAGGAGTTGCGCCAGGCGGTCCTGCGCGACCTGATGAACCAGGTTCGCAAGCTGAAACCGGGCCGGTCTTCAGCCGCGAGCGATAAGCTCGATCAGGCCGCAAAAATCACCAAGCTGATCCGCACGCATAAGCGGCACAACATCACCCCGGAAATGTTCAGAACGTATCGCGATGAGTTGCTAGGGCGAGGGCGTCGCACACCTGCCCAGACCACGGACCCGGTGCCTCCGGGAGAAGTCGGGCCGAACGGGCACAGGGTCGGGTACAACGATGCAGGTGACAAGGTGGAGTGGATACCGGACGAGGAGCGGCCCGGCGAAGGGTCTGACCGCTGTTCCGCAAACCCTCATGCTTTGAATTCCTTGTAGTTTTTGACCAACGCCCTGTGCGGATGGAGCCGTTTGGCCTCTTCCGCTTGCCTCCAGC
>Ga0182024_10018741_pt1 | contig 12849 bp, 3 predicted proteins | sample P32metaG_FD_120480 | JGI IMG/M metagenome (GOLD analysis project Ga0182024, IMG submission 120480) | Permafrost microbial communities from Stordalen Mire, Sweden - P3-2 metaG (Illumina Assembly) | ecosystem: Environmental > Terrestrial > Soil > Wetlands > Permafrost | place: Sweden: Stordalen...
CCTGCTGGTGAACGGTAGCCTCGGCCATTGTGGAAAAGTTCTTGCGGATTTGCTTACCCTTCGCGGTGTATCCTGTGACGCGAAAGGACTCTGTGCGGCCGCGATTTATAAATTTCACGATGTTGAACCGGGTTTCTGTTCTCACGGGACGATTTAAGCAACCGGTTGCTCAAAAATCAAGCAATATTTACAAAACATTGAAAAATAAGGGCTTATTTGATGTTGAACCGTGGTCTCATAAGCCCGAGGTCAGTGGTTCGATTCCACTCGCTGGCACCATTTCATTAACCAATAATCAGCCTTAGCCTTCGAATCATGCGTCACAAATCGATCGGGGGAATCATTTTGGCGTTGATCGCGCCAGTCGGCGCGCTACGCGCGGAGACTTCACTGCCATTCGTTAGCCCGATGTTTGGAAACAACATGGTTCTTCAACGCGGCAAGGCGGACCCAATATGGGGCTGGGCCAAACCGGGCGACGAAGTCCAGGTGGAAGTTGGCGGACAGGCCGCGAAGACGTTGACGCCCGCCGATGGGCGTTGGGAAGTAAAAATCCCGGCGCCGCCTGCCGGCGGACCATACACGATCAAAATCGATGGACCGGAACACGTCGAGTTCCACGAAGTCATGGCAGGCGATGTGTGGCTTTGCGGCGGCCAGTCAAACATGGAGCTACCCTTGAGCCGGACGCGAAACGGGGCCGACGAAATCAAGGCCGCCAATCACCCGGAGATTCGATTTTACACGGTGCATTCTCATCCGTCCTATTCACCGACGGCCACTCCCAAAGGTGAATGGAAGATTTGCTCGCCGCAAAGCGTGGAGGCGGAGGGCGGGTTTTCCGCGGTAGGTTACTACTTTGGCCGTCGCTTACAGCAGGACATTCATGTGCCCATCGGGTTAATCGAGGATTGCCTGGGTGGAACTCCTGCGGAAACGTGGACCAGCCCGGAGACGTTGCGTAGATTGAAGGACTTTGACGCCGGCCTCGCTGAAATGGAACGGCTGAAAGCCAAAGGCGGTCCCGAGTACGGCAACTACATCATGCATTGGTATGATGATTATGACCTTGGCTCGAAGGGCGCGACGTGGGCTGCGGTGGATTTCGACGATTCCACTTGGAAACCGGTGCATATCCCCGGCGGGTTTCAAGAATTAGGCGTAGGAGACGTCCCGAGCGTGTGTTGGTTTCGCAAGGAAATCGATTTGCCTGATCCGTTGCCGACTGGCGCCGCGACCATTTATTTAGGTGTGATCGAGAAAATGGACACGACCTATATCAACGGCCATTGGGTTGGCGCCAGTTCATGGGTTGAAAATCCTCGGGTGTATCATGTGAAGGATGGTGTTTTGAAGCCGGGCAAAAATCTTATCACCATTCGCGTGTTTAAGCTCAAGCCGCAAGGCGGCTTTATGACCAAGGCTGACGGACTGCGGCTTGCGGTCAGTGACAGCCTTGTGGTCCCACTGGCGGGCGAATGGAAAGGGGCTGTTAGTGTCGATGCGCGTCCGCCGCATCCTTTGCCGCTGGGTTTCGAGAATTATCCGATTATGCCATCGGTTCTCTATCAGGGCATGCTGGAGCCTGTCGCCCCGCTGGCCATTACCGGCGCCATTTGGTATCAAGGCGAGGCGAACAGTGAGCGAGCCTATCAGTATCGCACGTTGCTGCCCGCAATGATCGGAAATTGGCGAAGGCTTTTTGGGCAGGGCGACTTTCCGTTCTACATTGTCAGCTTGCCGGCGTTCATGCATCACCAGGACCAGCCGGTTGAATCCGCGTGGAGCGAGTTGCGCGAGGCACAAGCGTTGACCGCCCGCACTATTCCCAATTCCGGTCTGGCTGTGACGATTGACACGGGTGATCCGGACAATATTCATCCGATGGACAAAGAGATTGTTGGCGAACGATTGGCGGCTTGCGCGCTGGGACAGCATTATGGCGAGAAAATTTCCTATCAAGGGCCGACGTTCAAATCGATGCAACTGGTTCGTGGCGGGTTAAAGCTTCGGTTCGATCATGCCGACGGCGGATTGGCAGCCAAAGGCGATAAATTGGGGGAGTTTTCGATCGCTGGGGCGGACCGCAAATGGCATTGGGCGGACGCGAAGATTGAGGCGGACACGGTGGTGGTGTCGTCGGCAGATGTGGCGGATCCGGTGGCGGCGCGCTACGCGTGGCAATCGTTTCCCATCGCCACGCTTTACAACGGCGCGGGTTTGCCGGCGGTCCCATTCCGGACGGACACGTGGCCGGGGGTAACGGGCGGCAATTAATGAAGGACGGCGCGGTAGAATTTCTGGGGAGAATTCGAGTTGACGTCAGAGATGGAGATGGAGCCGTCGGTGTTGGTGGCGGTGGCGAACAATATCCAGTCAAGTAGATTGCTGGAAACATCAATATCGTAGGCCTGGAAGGGAGCGCCCTCGAGGCTGAACTCGATGTTGGTCGCTGTTTTCACCGGGGCGGAAAATTGAACGGGATATGCGCCGCCGGTAAAATTGGCGGTGATGACATTGTTGGATCTTATAACGAGGTTATTCAACGGGTTATTCGAGGTGGTGACACTGCCAGTCCAAAAACAGAACACATTCGTGCCTGCGGGAGTCGCGGTAATCGAGACCGTGCTGTTGCTGGTGAAGGAGTTCCCCGCCGGATTGATTGAGACAAGGCCGTTCCCATTGGGGATGACCACTAGGGAGAACTTGCCGGCAGGCAACGCGGCAAAGAGCGCGGAAATTGTCGGATTCGGGCTGGTAATATTCATGACATATGGGTTAGTGACGCCGCTCGCGCTTCCGCCCCACAGCCCAAGGAAATAGCCAGTCGCCGGCAACGCGCTGATCGCGATTTGCGATCCATAGGGGAAGGCGGGCAAAAAGGGATTAAGATGAAAGGAACCGTTTTGAACTGGTGAAAAGGCAATGGGAGTTCCGAAAACGGCTTGAAGATTTTGGTTGGTTAACATTGAGACTTCGATGACGGGGCTGGAACTGGAAACGGAGCCGGACCATTGTAGGAAAGTCCAACCGTTGGTCGGCGTGGCGGTGACCTGGACAATTTGATTGTTGAGATAAATGCCTCCGGGAGGATTCAGGGTGACCGTTCCGCCGCCCGGATTGATGATTGCCAGCGAATTGCTGCGCAGCACGTTGATGTCCACGGGAAAACTGAAAGCGGCGTTAAAACTTTGATCGTAGGCGACAGCTTGAAGCATAACCGGCTGCGTCACGGCGAAGGCGCCGTTGTAGGGTGTTGAAGCCACGCCGGGGATTGAGCCGTCTAAAGTGTAGAAGATGGTAGCGTTGGAAAACAGGGAAGATATCTGCACCTCGGCGGATGGAACATTGGTGAAGCCGAAATTGGTTCCAAGCTGGCCGTTGACTGTGATCTGTGGATTAAAGGCAAGGAGGGCGGAAGCCGTGGCGCTTGACCAGGGATTGCTGACCATGACGCTATAGGATCCAATATTCGAGAACGTGACGTTGCTGAGGACGTAGTTAAAATTTGTGGCGTTGGGAATGTTCGTGTCGTCAAAAGCCCACTGGTAGCTGAAAGGCTGTGTTCCTGAGACACTCACGGAGAAAGTGGCGGGCGCGCCGAGCGTGGCGGCAATGTTGCTGGGGCCTGACGAAATGGACACAGGGGTGACAACGGTTAAGACGGCGTTGGAACTAAAGACTTCACTTGAATCGCCGGAAACAATCACCGAATACGTGCCCCCGTTAACCGGCTGAACATTGGCGATAATAAGGGAGGCGTTGGTGGCATTGGTGATGGCAGCCGAATTGAAAATCCACTGATAACTCAGGGGCGGCAGGCCATAGGCGACGACATTGAAGGTATTGGACGCGCCGACCAGGCCGATTTCGTTGGTCGGTTGCGCAGCGATGGACAGAGATTCGCACTTGCCACCGCTGCCTGCCTGATAAATCGCCTGGATTTCGCTTGCGGACAAGGCGCGATCATAAACCGCCAGTTCATCGATCAGGCCGTAGAACGAGTTTTGCTTCAAATCGCCACAAGCGCCAATGCTGGCAGGAGTATCAAATATAAATCCAGGATCGTAGGACGACTGACCGGCATTTACTCCATCGATATAAAAGATGACCACCGAATTGGTCTTGGTGACGGCGACATGATGGAAGTTGGTGCCGGTGACCGTGCCCGTGCTCAAAACGCCGCTGGAATCGAGTGCGGTGAGGACGAGGGTGGAGCTTTGCGACACTTCGAATCCATAGCCATTGGCGCCATAGCTGAATATGGCGCCGTCGGTGTCGTTTGGATCCACCGTCAAAACCGACGCGCTTTTGCGTCTGATCCAGGCCTCGATGGTGAAATTCTGGAGTTGGAGATTAGTGGCATACCCGACGTCCACCGCCGCCATTTGATTGGTAAACAAGAACGCCTCACCCGATTCACCAGCGCCGTAGCTGGCGTTGTTGATAGGAACGCCGTTGTTCGCGCCCGTGAAATCAATGGCGGAGCCGTTGGCGGGCCACCAACTTAACAGCCCAGCCGGCGGCGGCAGGCAAAACTGCACGAATGCAATATCGACAGGGAAATCAGTCGAGGAATTAAAACTTTGATCATACGCGATCGCCCGAACAATCGCGGACTGCGTCAGGGCGAAAGGTCCATTGTACGAGGTGGAACTTAAACCTGGAGGCGATCCGTCCAAGGTGTAGAAAATGGTGGCGTTGGAAAAGAAAGAGGAGATTTGCACCAAGGCTGATGGGACATTGGTGAAAGCGAAGTTGGTCCCAAGCTGGCCATTGACGGTGATTTGCGGATTGAAGGCAAGGATGGCGGCGCCGGCGGCGGAGGTCAAAGAATTGGTGACCACAACACTATAGGTTCCAATATTGGAAAACGCAACGGCACTGATGACATAGCTTGAATTTGTGGCATTGGGAATCTTCGCGCCGTCGAAAGCCCACTGGTAGTTAAAGGGCTGAGTTCCTGAGACATTGACGGAGAAAGTGGCCGGCGCACCGAGCGTGGCGGCAACGTTGCTGGGACCTGATGAAATGGACACAGGAGTGACAACGGTCAAGACGGCGTTTGAACTAGAGGCCTCGGTTGAGTCGCCCGAGACGATCACGGCGTACGTGCCGCCATTATCCGGTTGAACGTTAGTGATGGTAAGGGAAGCGTTGGTGGCATTGGTGATGGACGCCGAATTAAAAATCCATTGGTAACTCAGAGGCGGCATGCCGGAGGCAAGCACGCTAAATGTATTCGTTGCGCCAACCAGTCCGATTTCATTGGTAGGCTGAGCAAGGATGGTTAAAGATTCGCATTTGCCGCCGCTGCCTGCCTGATAAATCGCCTGGATTTCGCTCGCGGACAAAGCGCGATTGTAAATGGCCAGTTCATCAACCAGGCCATAAAATGAATTTTGTAGAAAGTCCCCGCAGGCGCCGATGGCGGCAGGAGTATGAAAAACAAATCCCGGATTATAGGACGACTGACCAGCATTTACTCCATCGATATAGAAGTTGACCACCGAATTGCTTTTGGTGACGGCGACATGATGGAAGTTGGTGCCGGTGACGGTCCCCGTGCTTAAAACGCCGCTGGTATCGAGCTTGGTTAGGACAAGGGTGGAGCCATGCGATATTTCGAATCCATAGCCATTGGCGCCGTAGCTAAAAATGGCGCCGTCGACATAACTTGGATCCACGGTCAGAACGGAAGCGCTTTTTCGTCTGACCCAGGCCTCGATGGTGAAATTCTGGATTTGAAGGTTGGTGGCATAACCGACATCGAAGGCCGCCATTTTGTTGGTAAGCAGGAAAGCTTCTCCGGCCTCACCAGCGCCATAGCTGGCGTTGTTGATAGGGACGCCGTTGTTCGTGCCCACGAAATCAACGGCGCTACCGTTGGCCGGCCACCAACTCAGCAGTCCGACTGGCGGCGGCAGGCAGTATTGCACGAAGGCAACGTTGACAGGCAGGCTAGTTGAGGAATTAAAACTTTGATCGTACGCAATCGCCCGAATGATGGCAGACTCCGTCGCGGCGAACGGGCCGCTGTACGGGGTGGAACTTAAACCTGGGGCCGACCCATCCAGCGTATAAAAAATCGTGGCGTTGGTGAACAGGGAGGACACTTGCACTTGCACTGACGGAACATTAGTGAAAACGAAGTTGGTCCCCAGTTGGCCATTTACCATTATTTGCGGATTCAAGGCGAGGACGGCGGAGGCGGTGGCAGACGACCACGGGTTGGTGACCATGACACTGTAGAGTCCAAAATTTGGGAAAGCGACGCTGGCAACCACGTAGCTGGAGTTCGTGGCGTTCGGTATATTCGCGCCGTCAAAAGCCCACTGGTAACCCAAAGGCGCCGTTCCCGCGGCGGAAACTGAGAAACTCGCTGGGGCTCCCAATGTGGCGGAAAAATTGGTGGGAGGCGACGTGATGGAGACGGGCGTAACAACGGTCAATACCGCATTGGAACTGAGAACCTGTCCCGAATTATTTGAGACCGCGACGGCGTACGTCCCGGCGTTGGTAAACTGTATGTCAGACAGGGTGAGGACAGAGTTGGTGGCGTCGGGGATGGGGTTCGTGTTGAAGAGCCATTGGTAAGTCAGAGGTGGCAATCCGAAAACAGACACGCTGAAAGAGTTTGTGCGGCCCAGAACGCCAACTTCATTAGTGGGTTGTGAGGAGATGGAAAGGCTCGTGCATTTCCCGGCGCTGCCTGCGGCATAAATCGACTGCACCTCGCTCGCTTCCAAAGCCCGGCTGTAAACGGACACTTCGTCGATCGCGCCGTAGAAAAAATTAGCTGCCGCATCGATCCGACCGCCAATTCCAGCGTCGCTGGTGAAGACGTATCCGGGATTAAGAAAGCCACCGCCAGCGGCGACGCCATCGATGTAAATTATTACGGTTCCTCCTGAGGTTGTCACGGCAAGATGATGCCAGTTGATATCGGTCAATTGTGCGGTCGCCGGGGCAGAACCATCTCCAATTTGGTTTAAAAACGGAGTGCCAGAGCCGTCAATGACAAGGGCATAGCCGCCCTCGCCGAAGCCGAATATGACGCCGTCACCTGACGTGTCGAAGGAAACGACGCTGGGACTAGCTCGCTTCACCCAAGCCTCGATGGTAAAATTTTGCAGCTCAAGATTCGTGGCCGGGCCGAGGTCCACCGCAGCCGAACTGCCGTTAAAGAAAAACGCCCTCCCGACCTCGCCATTGGTGAAAACCACCCCGCTTTGAACTGTGCCGTTGTTCAGACCGAAAAAATCGGCGGCAGTGTTTTCGCCGCGCCACCAACTGAGCAGCCCAGAAGGCGGCGTGGCGCAGGATTGGGCGGAGGCGCGCATGGCAAAGCCAAGCAAGGCGGCGGTAGCGAGAGACTCGAAAAAACTAGAACGAGGAAATCGCTTTAAAATCTTCGGAATCATGAGGATGGATTCGGTTTTCTTGCCGGTGGTTGACTGTTGGAGAATGAGACCACGATTCTTGCCACCTGTCAAGACGGCAAGCTTTGTTTGCCATTGGAGCCTCGCGCGGGGATTTCGTTTTAGCCTGAGTTAGCATCAGTTAGTGTGAGTTAGCGTGAGTTAGGGGAATATTTCGCTCGCTGGAAATCGCTGGATTGCAGCTCAAATGAGTTAACAGAAGAAAATGGCGCGGCGCGGTAGAGCGGCCCGAGGGCGCGGGCAGGGATACAGGAGGTGGAAGAAAAGAGGACATGGCAGGTGGATTTGTTTTTAAGCAAATTTATGTTGAAAAAGGCAATCTGTCAAGGGGCATTTTGCCCTGAAGGCTGACGCGCCCCGGCGCGGCTTGCCAAGGGCGTCCCGATTCCGATAAGCTTGGCCCCCACCTGTCATGACGACCGGGCGCCAATACTTATGAGTGAGCCAGAAAAGCAAGAGATAGAAATAGCGACAAGCAAGCCGATAGGCCTGTGGGAGAAAATCATCTGCCGGCTCCGCAGCCCGCTGGCATCCATCCCGGAGTGCAAGCATCTGGTCTCGACGCGCGAGAGCATCAAGTACGGATTCGATTCTGTCTCTTACCGGGGTATCGCCGAGAACCTCGTTTTGGGAGTGGCGTACGCGGTGCATTCGGCTGTGCCTGGCGACATTGCGGAGTTTGGGACACATACGGGCCGCACGGCGAGGGTGATTTCGGCGGCCATGAGGCTGTATCGGGCCAACAAGGAGCTGCATTTGTTCGACAGCTTTGAAGGTTTGCCAGAGGCGACGGCCGGGCCCGACAAGGAGAATGAGCACGTGAAAGCGGGGGTTTGGGGACAAGGGTCATTGGTGGGAATTTCACCGGAGGCGCTCCGCCGGCAGTGCGGCAAACAAATCGGCGAGTCAGCGGTGCGGATTTACAAGGGATGGTTTTCGGAAACCTTGCCGAAGATTCCCAAAGGAACCAAGTTTTCCATGATCCACATCGATTCAGACCTGTATTTATCGGCGCACGAGGTCCTGGATTTTTTGATTGGCCATCGAATGGTTAGCGACGGCGCAATGATATTGTTCGATGACTGGCAGTGCAACCGCGCTTCGAACGAATTTGGGGAACGAAGAGCATGGAAGGAAGTCGTGGAGCGGCACAAGGTGGACGCCGAGAACATGGGCTGTTACGGATGGGCCGGGCACAAGTTCATTGTGCACGGTTACACTCCGCAGGCAAAATAATGGCTGAGGCGCCTATTGCTGGGTGGCGCGGAAGAACTCCATTGGTTGCCTCTTAATTCCCAAGTCAACCGGTTGGGACGCGTTAGTAATCGTCACGACGGTGACCGTGGTCCAGGAAAACGGATCACCCAAATTGGTCGTGGAACTGATTTTATACGTTCCCGGCTGGAAGCCGTGCGGCATAAATACGAAATGCGAGTTTGGTCGCAGCATCAAAGAGGTCTTAACAAAGGGGACAGGCGGGGGGCCTGATGCAGAGGAGATCGTCACGTCGTCCAAACCCAAATCCACCGCAACCGTTTCGGTCGAGGTGTCCTTCAGGATAACCGTCGAATTAGTGGTTGTCGGCGTGAAGGCCAATTGGAAGGCGCTCCAAGTTGTCGATGGGAAAAACTGGTTACTGGCCAGGATAGAGCCATCGGAGGCGAGCACCGTGGCGGTCAAACTCATGGCGTTGGACGAGGCCGATCCAAGCTGCATGAGATACAGGTTTAGGAGATTGCTTTGCCCCACGACACTGGTAAAGGGCTGGCTCAAAAATCCTCCGGGAGCGCTATTGCCGCCATTGAAAGCAATCCACTGACTTCCAGAAAATGCAACCGAATCATTGTTCAAATCGATGTCACCACCGGGACCGCCGACAGTCCATCCGGTTAACCAAGTATCGCCCACATTGACAGGCTGAAAGGAGTTCGACGAAATGACGGGGCTTTCAAAATCGCCATTCACGAACGGGCCGATGACTGGAGGCGGTGGGGGTGGCGGAGGAGCCGAATTTGTGGCATTGAGCGCGACGTCATCCAAACCCAAGTCGATGCCCACAGTGAGCGTGGAAGTGTCTTTCAAGACGATGGTCGTATTGGTAGTCGTGGTGGTAAAGGACAAGTTAAACAATGTCCATGCTGTGCCGGGAAAGAACTGATTGCTGGCGAGGAGAGAGCCGTCGGAGGCTAGAACGGTGGCGGTCAGGCTCATGGCGTTGGTTGGGCCGGGCTCAGCCTGAAGAAGGCGAAGGCTGAAGTCATTGGATTGGCCAATAACGCTAATGAAGGTCTGACTCAGAGTCCCGCCTGGAGGGCTGTCGCCACCGTTGAAGGCGATCCATTGGTGGCCGGAAAACGCGCCTGAGTCATTATTCAGATCGATGTCCCCACCGGGGCCGCCGACAGTCCAGCCGGTCAGCCAAGAGTCTCCCACATTGACGGGAGTGAATGAGTTTGCCGCTTCAACCGGTATCTCGAAATCGCCGTTGGTGAATGGCCCGACCACAACAGGTGGAGGAGGTGGAGGAGGCGTGACTGTTCCGGGGCCGATGGTCAGATCATCCAAGCCCAAATCCACCGCGACGGTTTGCGCGGAAGAATCCGTCAAAACAATGGTTGTGTTGGTGGAGTCGGCGACGAAGGAGGTTTGGAACGCGATCCAGACGCCCAAGGTTTGAGGAGCGAACCAGTTGCTGGCGAGCAAGGCGCCGGCGCCGTCAAATATCGTCACCGTTAAACTGACTGGGTTGGGTCCGTAACCCGGACCGCCGGTTTTAGCCAAAGCCATAGTGACCAGATTGGTTTGACCGGGCACGGTAATGAAAGTCTGAGTCAACGTGCCTCCGGGCGGGGTGTCACCGCCGTTGAATGACATGCGCTGAGCGCCGCTGTAGGCGTTGAGGCCGTCATGCACACCATTGTCCAGGAAGACATCAGTTCCAGGGCCGCCGATGATCCAGCCGGGGACATTGGTTGAACCTGATGGCAGCTGCTCATAGGCTCCCGCCGAAATGACATCGAATTCAAAATTGCCGTTGGTGAACGGTCCGGCCGCGACGGGCGGCGGAGGCGGGGGAGGTGGCGAGTTGGTAGCATTTAACTCGACGTGATCAAGGCCCAAATCGACGGCAACCGTTTCCAGAGAAGTATCTGCCAATACTACTGTCGTATTGGTTGTCGTGGAGGTAAACGCCAGTTGAAAAGTTTGCCACCAGCCCAGCGATGGTGAGAACCGGTTGCTGGCAAGCAGTGAGCCGTCCGAGGCAAAAACGGCGGCGGTGAGGCCCATGGCGCCGGCCGGAGCGGCGCCGGTTTGGATGAGGCTCATGCTTAGAGTGTTCGACTGGCCAACGGCGCTGGAAAAGGTTTGGCTGAGAGTTCCGCCGGGAGCGCTATTTCCTCCATTAAAAGCAATCCATTGGCTGCCGGAAGCTGCGTAGGCGTCATTGTTAAGATCGATGTCACCACCGGGTCCGCCGACTGTCCAGCCGGTCAGCCAGGAGTCTCCGACGTTGACGGGCGTGAAAGAGTTTGAAGCCTCGACAGGGTTTTCAAAATCGCCATTGGTGAATGGCCCAGCGGCCACAACCGGAGGCGGCGGTGGAGGCGGCGAAACAGGTATGGCCGGTGGAGGATTTGTTGAATTGAGTCCAACATCGTCCAGCCCCAAATCAACCGCAACCGTTTCAGCCGAGGAGTCTGTCAAGACTATTGTTGTGTTGGTGGAAGCCGCCACAAAGGACGCTTGAAATCCACTCCAGGCGGCCTCGATTTGAGGCGCACACCAATTGCTGGCGAGAAGAGCGCCGCTGCCATTGCCGTCGAAGACGGTGACGGTCAAGCTAACGGGGTTGGTCCCGGAACCCGTTCCAATTTTGGTCAGCGCGAAGCTTATCACATTGGTTGCGCCTGGCGCCGTTGTGAAAGTTTGCGTCAATGTGCCGCCCGGCGGTGTATTACCACCGTTAAAAGACATGCGTTGGGAGCCGCTGTAAGGGGCCAGGGCGTCGTGAATGCCATTGTCGAGATAGACGTCATTTCCGGGGCCGCCAATAGTCCAGCCGGGCAGAACTGTTGAACCGGGTTGGAGCAGTTCGTAGGTCCCGGCGGCGATGACATTGACTTCAAAGTCGCCGTTGGTGAACGGTCCGGCAACTGTAGGCGGGGGTGGAGGCGGAGGAGGCGAGTTTGTGGCATTAATCTGCACGTCATCCAAGCCTAAATCGACGGCGACAGTTTCGGCGGAGGAGTCTGTCAGGACAATCGTGGTGTTAGTGGAGGCCGAGACAAACGAGGATTGGAACTCAGTCCAAGCGCCTTGGATTTGAGGAGCAAACCAATTGCTGGCGAGTAGAGCGCCGCCACCGTCAAATACTGTCACGGTTAGGCTGACTGGATTAGGCCTGAAACCCGTTCCGACTTTGGTTAGAGCGAGGCTAAGTGAGTTGGTTGTGCCTGCGATGGTTGTAAAAGTCTGCGTCAGCGTGCCACCCGGCGGCGTGTCACCGCCATTAAAGGACATGCGCTGGGATCCGCCGTAAGGCGCCATCCCATCATGGATGCCATTGTCCAGATAGACGTCGTTTCCCGGGCCGCCAATGGTCCACCCGGGAAGAACGGTTGACCCTGGAGAAAGCAGTTCGTAGGTTCCGGCGGCGATGACATTAACTTCGAAGTCGCCGTTAGTGAATGGGCCAACAACCGGAGGTGGCGGTGGAGGCGGAGGGGACGAGTTGGTTCCATTAAGCTGGACGTCATCCAGGCCTAAATCGACGGCGACAGTTTCGGCGGATGAATCGGTTAAAACTATCGTAGTATTGGTCGAGGCTGCCACGAATGACGATTGGAACACCGTCCAAGCGCCTTGGATTTGTGGGGCGAACCAATTGCTGGCGAGCAGTGACCCGCCGCCGTCGAAGACCGTGACGGTTAGACTGACGGGATTTGTGCTGAAACCGGAGCCGACGATGGTCAGGGCCAAGCTTAACGAATTGGTTTGGCCTGCGATAGTCGTGAAAGTCTGCGTCAACGTGCCGCCGGGAGGGGAATCTCCACCATTGAATGACATGCGCTGAGATCCGCTGTAAGGGGCTAACCCATCGTGTGTTCCGTTGTCGAGATAGACGTCGTTGCCGGGACCGCCAATCGTCCAACCGGGTAAAGCGGCTGAACCCGGCTGAAGCAGTTCGTAGATCCCCGTGGCAATGACGTTGGACTCGAAGTCACCGTTGACGAACGGACCAGCGAAGGCGTGAGTGGCTAGCGCGAGGCAAGCGGTTGCAGAGATACACCAAGTCCACCGAGAAAGCCTCTTTTGGTTCATACGCCAAATAGTAGAACAAGAACAACCTAAAAATGCAAGCCTTATTAGCCTGACAAAAGTTGCGATTTGCAGGGCAAAGCCGGGC
>Ga0182024_10018742_pt1 | contig 12848 bp, 13 predicted proteins | sample P32metaG_FD_120480 | JGI IMG/M metagenome (GOLD analysis project Ga0182024, IMG submission 120480) | Permafrost microbial communities from Stordalen Mire, Sweden - P3-2 metaG (Illumina Assembly) | ecosystem: Environmental > Terrestrial > Soil > Wetlands > Permafrost | place: Sweden: Stordalen...
CAAGACGGTAGGTCTGCACTACATCGCTGTTTTCAGATTCCAATATTGAGGCAAAAAGACTTCTCTACTAAGAACAGCGCAAAATAGCCTCAATCATCCATTTCGTGACGAACTTCGGCTAGATTGCGCCATCTATGAAAAGGTTGCGGTTCTGGCAATAAAAAAGGCCCCGATTGCCGGGGCCTTTCCTTTTTGTAATCGCTTCGACCTCGCTAGATCTTGACGAAAACGATGACCAGGGTGAACAGCGTAAGAGACTCGATGAGCGCCAGACCGAGCACAAGGAAGGTGAAGATCCCAGCGCGCGCGCCAGGGTTGCGGGCAAGTGCTTCCACGGCAGAGCCGACGGCTTTGCCTTGACCGAGTCCGCACAGACCGGCCGCGATTCCCATGCCGATGCCTGCGCCGATCGGAGCAAAGCTGGCTGCTCCTGCTCCGCCGTCCGCAAACACCGGAACCGCAAAACAGAGAATCGCCAGCGCCATAAACACGTATTGAAGTTTCTGCATAGTTCTCCAGCTTCCCTTTGGATTGGCTGCCAGTGGGTGGTTGAGGCTCACCGTGCTGGCCCCCTCACGCTTGCAGCCTTCCGTTGATCCGAAGCGGAAGCACTCTTCGGCGGAATCTTTTTGTTAGTTCACAGTTCGTAGTTCATAGTTCGTAGTTGTCAGCGGCGTAACTATGTTGCCTGCTCGTCTCGTCTTGCTGTGAACTGAGAACCGTGAACTGCGAACTGTTCGTCAATGCTCGTGCGATACTGCCAGCGACAGATAAATCATGGTCAACAGCATGAAGACGAATGCCTGAATCACCGACACTGCAACGTGCAGTCCAATGAAGAGGGCCGGAATCGCAATCGGGATAAGCGAAAAGAACACCAGCGTCACCAGGTCGCTGGCAAACATATTGGCGTAAAGACGAATCGTGAGCGACAGCACTCGCGCAAGATGCGAGATGATTTCAATGGGGAAGATCAGCCACGCCATCCACCACACAGGCCCGGCAAAATGTTTGATGTAGCCCACCAATCCCTGCTCGCGAATTCCGTGAAAGTTGTAGTAAAGAAACGTCAGAACCGCCAAGCCCAGCGGCACAACGGGATGCGTCGTTGGAGCCGGAATTCCTGGAATCGCACCCAGCAGATTGTTGATCAAAACAAATAAAAAAATGCAGACGACAAACGACTGGAAACGCTCATACCCGTGCCCGATGATCTGTTCCGACTGGCCGCCAATCGCCTCATGAATCATCTCCGACACTTGCTGCACTGCGTTTGGATTTTCTACCGATAGGCTGGCACGCACGATGATGAAGAAAACGATCAGACCGAGCACCACCAGCAGCTCCAGCGTAAACGGGTTATCGATTGCTGTGGCCGGTGTCGATTGAATCCCAACTGCATGCTGCAACGACGAGACAGGTCCGCCAAAAAGGGCATTCAACAGGCGGGTAATCGCAAAGGAATCCTGCATGAATCGTGAGTTCTTTCTGCTTCCGCTAGGGATTTCGTGCAGCCACGCATTTCGGGTGCTGGACTCTTACTCCCGCAACAAACGGATCACTTCCCAGCCTATCGACATAACCGCCAAAGCGAGGCCGCAAAGAAGCGCGACAACCGATCCCTGGAAACACTTCAGGCTACCATAAATGACCCCTGCGAAGACGGCGAGCCGTATCACAAAGAAGATCACCACCGCAGCGGCGCTGGTCGGTGTCCGCTGCTTGTCCATCCGCGCATTGAAGAGGCGAACAAGGTGCCGCCACTCCAGAATGCTGGCTGCCGAGATCGCCGCGCCGGTAAGCAGCATGGCGCCGTTGCGCCAGTTCGATCCAATCGCAACGGCAGCCGACGCGAGCGCACCAAGCACAACGGTGATCCAAAGCGCCCGCTTCAACATCCCTTGCAGCGCTTCATCGGTCAGATTACCTATGGAATGAGTTTCCTGAGTCGTCATTTGGGAACGCTAGAACCGTTTTCTTTCTTGCTTGATGCGTCCGACGCGCCCGCGCTCTTTTCTGCATCCATCGCCAACCGAATCACGTAATACAGGCCCGCGACGCAACCAATGATCACGCCGGCAATTGTCATCCACGACTGATGCAATTTACTGTCGGCCCACGCTCCGGCCAACCATCCGATGATCATTGCCGAAGGAAGAACGAAAGCGACCTGCAAGAGCTTTTCAGCCTGGACGAGACTCTGAAATCCACTGGCCGTCTTACTGCGCGTCTTGTTGTCGGGAACTGGATTTTGGAACGGCATCGAAGCTACCCACAAGCATACAGTGTCATTGGATCAGCGGGTATACTTCCCTTTTGAGCTGTTGCTGTTGGAGTGGAAGGATACTCTGTGTTCGATTCAGAATTCGAGCGTAGTCTTTTCGAGCTACGCAAGGCAAAGCTAGTCGAAATTGAAAAGCTGGGACAGTCGGCATATCCCAATCAATTCCCCGCCTCGCACACCATTCCCGAGGTGCGAGCAAAGTGGGGCAATGCGACAAGCGAAGAGCTCGAGGCCCATCGCCTAACCATCGCTGTCGCGGGACGCCTCATGGCCGTGCGCGCCCAGGGCAAGGCTGGATTTGCCACGCTGCAACAGGGTGGCGAACGTCTCCAGATTTATGTCCGTCTTGATGCGGTCGGCGACAAAGCCTTCGCGTTGTATAAGCTGCTCGATCTCGGCGACCACATCGGTGTGACCGGCTATCTCTTCCGCACCCGCACCGGCGAGCTCACGGTGCATGTGGAGCGACTGACGTTCCTCTCCAAGGCAATGCTCTCGCTGCCGGAAAAGTTTCATGGCCTGGCCGACGTCGAACTGCGCTATCGCCAGCGCTACGTCGACCTGTTCACCAATCTCGACAGCCGGGAAGTCTTCGTGAAGCGTGCGAAGGTGCTCAAGGCCCTGCGCCAATTCTTCGACGACCGCGGCTACCTCGAAGTAGAAACGCCGATGATGCAGCAAATCGCCGGCGGCGCAGCGGCGCGTCCCTTCCGGACGCATCACAACGCCCTCGACATGGATTTGTTTCTCCGCATCGCACCGGAGCTCTATCTCAAGCGCCTCGTCGTCGGCGGCCTCGACCGCGTCTACGAGATCAATCGCAACTTCCGCAACGAGGGTGTGAGCACCCAGCACAATCCCGAATTCACGATGCTGGAGTTCTACCAGGCCTATGCGAACTACCACGACATGATGCAAATCACCGAGGACCTCATGGAGTTTGTGGCGCGCGAAGTGAATGGAACCACCATCGTCGAATTCGATGGCAACACCATCGATCTCGCGAAGTGGCAGCGCCTGACCATGCGCGAAGCCATCCGCGAGTTCTGGCCACACGAGGCGGGCTCAAAGCCCGCGGATGCGGCGCTCTCCTCAGCGCAGGTCTTGCAATCGCGGCTCCACGCAGCGATGAGCTCGCTGGAGAAGGCCGCCGGCCAGACAGCGACCATAAGTCCCGAGCGGCTGGGTGAACTGAAAACAATCCACGGCGCGATCACGGCGGTCTACTACGAATCGATGAAAGGCGGGCCGCTGGGCAAGTCGATCTACAACTTGTTCGAGGCAGTCGTCGAGCCGTTTCTGATCCAGCCAACGATCATCTACGACTACCCAACGGTCGTTTCCCCACTTTCCAAGGCCAAACCGGACGACCCCGAACATGTCGAGCGCTTCGAGTTCTTCGCCGGAGGCTTCGAGCTTGGCAATGCTTTCAGCGAGCTCAACGACCCGGTCGAACAGCACAAACGCTTCGAGCAACAACTCGGCGAGCGTACGCGCGGCGACGACGAAGCTCACCAGATGGACGAGGACTATGTCCGCGCCCTGGCCTATGGACTCCCTCCGACGGGCGGCGAAGGCATCGGCGTCGACCGCCTGACCATGCTCCTCACCGGCTCCAAGTCCATCCGCGACGTAATCCTCTTCCCGCTGATGAGAAGTACAGGGAATAAGGATCAGGGAGCAGGAATCAGTGGTGACACTGCGCCTGCAGAGCCATCGCCAAAAATCGAACCGTCTGAATCTCAGCCTGGCCGAAGAATCAAACAATAGGGACCAATTGCTCGCCCGAACTCTGTCCACTGTTCTCTGGAGTTGAATGAACATCCTCTTCGTCGGCGACATCTTCGGCAGCGCGGGACGCAGAATTGTGCGCGAGCACATCGGCCATCTGCGCGAGGCCCACAAAGTCGACCTCACCATTATGAATGTCGAGAATGCCGCGGGCGGTTTTGGCGTGACCCCGCAGATCGCCGATGAGCTCTTCGACCTCGGTGCCGACGTCATGACCACCGGCAACCACGTGTGGGACAAGCGCGAACTGCTCGACTACCTCGCCGCGCCAGCCGACAGCCAGGAACGTCCCCGCCGCATCCTCCGCCCGGCAAATATGCAACCCGGACTCCCCGGCTACGGCGTCTTCGAAGGGACCATCGCCGACGGCCCGAACAAGGGTCAGCCGTACGCAGTGCTCAACCTCATGGGCAAGGTCTTCATGAGCGGGACCAACGACCCTTTCCATGCCGCCACCGACCTGCTCTCCAGCATCAAGGCCAAAGTCATCGTCGTCGATTTCCACGCCGAAGCCACCAGCGAAAAAGTTGCCATGGGCTGGCACCTCGACGGCAAAGTCACCGCAGTCCTCGGCACCCACACCCACATCCCCACCGCAGATGAACGCGTACTTCCTGGCGGAACAGCGTTCCAAACAGACGTGGGAATGAGCGGCCCGTACGACAGCGTCATCGGCGTGGACAAGGACTTGGTGCTCCACAGGTTCCTTACTGGAATGCCTGGCAAGTTCGAAGCTGCCAAGGGTAATCCAAAAATCTGCGCTGCCCTGGTGACCTGCGATCCAACATCGGGGCGGGCTACAAAGATCCAAAGAATCATGCTGGGCGAATAGGCAAGATTCACCTCTCAAGTGTGCCTGCCGCAAGCACATTCACCGCACAAAAAAAGGGCAACCTTATCCAGGTCGCCCTTCGTGATTCCCAGGATGTGCGAGACTGAGCGCCGCTCTTATCGGGCGCTCAGTTGTCTCTCACTGCGAGCGTGCTAACCCGCCTTCTTGTGCACAGGCGCATGATGCACCGGCGCCTTCTTTTTCTCCGGCTGGGCGAATGCATCTTTCAGCACGATTTCCGCTCTCTGTGCAGTAGCAGCGACAGCAGGTGTGGTGGCTGTAGCTGGCTGGGCATCCGCGGCCGGAATCTGCGTGTAGGTGTCGTAGGTGCCGTCCAGCTCGGCCGCAGGCTGCGTTTTGAATTCGAACCCGGGTGCAGGGATCTCGCTATCCTTCAACGGCTCCTTCAGATTGACGATGAAGTCGGCGATCTTCGCATCCTTCGCGTCTTGAGTTACAGCGACCTTGATCTGCGAAGCTGTCGCCGCAATCACGATTCCCGGAACCGGCGTCTGTTTGCCCTGAAGCAAGCCCCATAGCTTGTCCGCGTCTTCCTTGGAGCCAAACGCCAGGATCGTTTCCTTATCGGCCAGCGCCAGCGTCGTCAAGTCAGGCGTCGACACAATCAGGTCGTGAATCTGCTCCTGCGGGCTCTTTGCCGGGTCGATATGGAGGTTTGCCGGCGGAAAAACCGACGCCTGAGCCTGGCTCTTGATGGCGTCCAGCCCGTCAAGGGCCCCGTGGTACTTCTTGTAGTAATACTCGAGTTTCGGTTCAATCTGTGCCTTGTAGTTCGCCGGCGCAAAATCCCAAACGCGCGCATAGAACCAAACAGCCTTTACCAGGTCCTGGGCGGCGCCGGGCTGGCTGTACGCCTGGGCCAGCAGCAGCGTGTCGCTCAAGCCGGCAGTCTTGCTCTGGTCGTCCGTATACAGTTTCAGTTCCGCCTCGTATTCGGCTTGAGCAGCCTTGAAGTCCTTCTTGGCGACGGCGTCGTCCAGCGCGATGGTGGAATCGAAGAGCGGATAGGTCGCTCCGGTCTGCTTCGTCCAGTCGTCGGCGGAAACCGCAGCGGGCTTCTGGATCTGGAGTCCGGTGTTCGCCAAGGTGGCGGCATCGTCGCAGGTCTGCTTATCCGATGTCTTTGCACACTGGCCCTTCTTGATAAAGACCGAGATGAAGGTGGCCTTCATATTTTTGCCATCGAGCTGCAGTAAACGGCTCGCGGCGCTCAAAGTCTTATCCGGATCCTGGACCTGTTGATAGGTGTCGATCAACATATCGAGTACCGCGCTCTTGACGACACTTTGAGGATACTGGGTGAGGAATTGTTCGAGGGCCGCTGCCTTGGCCTTGGGATCGCTTTGGGTGGTTGCCATTTGATAGGCATTGAACTCGGCCGGATCCTTAATCTGGATCGTGCCGCCCGGTTGGTCCTGTGCGTGCAGCATTGGGGCAACAAGGCTAATGCTTGCCAATGCCATCACAGTTGCAAAGACTATCTTCTTCATTCATTGCTCCTGGGAGATACGTAAAGTGGAATGAATATTCAAGCACTCTTTCTCGAAATGCACAACCCTTCTTCTTGGCGGTTGCACACTGATCATGCGGACGGAACCATGCCTCGGCTTCCGGTGCGACGTTGGAAGGATTATAGAAACCGGAGGCCCATGTGACAAGCAAAGTTCTTGCTCGCCAACAGAAAGCCGTCGACAGTTTCGGCGGGTGCGCTTCAGGCACGGCATCGGGCGGTCACAAGGCACTGGTTCAAGAATCCCAGGCAATTCCCCCTCCCGGCGCACCTTCGCAACAGCTGGATGCGCCGCCGGCGAGCAGAGCATACCGCCTTAGACACAGCATGAGGGAAAACTGTTCCAGGCCGGTTTGTGGACTTGATTAACAGGCTAATGCAGTTTCAGAAACACTGTTTCCCAAACTGCAGCATCCGAGTCGACGCTGCCAACCTGGGGTTTCGCAGAATACTCAACTGGACATGAACCCAAGTTCCGCGTTGTCACTGAAGGAGGCGAACCAGTTCCGCCTGCTCCGCCAGGAAGGCATCGTGCCCATGAGAGCTGATCATTTCTCGATAGTCTGCGTCGACCCCGGTTGATCGGATGGTCTCGGCAAATTGACGGACCGACGATGGAGGAAAGAGCCAGTCCGAACTGATCCCCACAAAGTTGAGCTTGGCTCTGATCCTGCCAAAGACCTGCTCCAAAGTCCCGCCCCCGCGCAGCGGGTCCCAGTTGTCCATCGTCCGCAGGATGGCCAGGTACGCGTTGGCGTCAAACCGATCGATGAACACCTGGCCTTGATGGTCGAGATAGCCGGCAATATCGAAGCGGCCGCCCACCAGGCCGCCTCCTTGATCGTCCAACGCCCAGGGGTCCTCACCATTCCGATTTGGATTCCGCCCGAAACGCTCTTCGAGCAGCTGTGCGGACTTGTAACTGATCATGCCGATCTGGCGGGCCAGCGCCAAACCCTGTTTTGGCTGCCGCTGGGGCAGATAATAACCTCCGTCCCACTCCGGGTCGTTCTGAATTGCGTGCCGCTGCAGATGGTTCAGGGCCAATCCCATCGCGGACAGAGGCGCAACCGCGATAATGGCCGCACTCTCAACCCGGTCGGATTCATACATCGTCCAATCCAGGGCCTGCATTCCTCCGATCGACCCGCCCAGGACCAGCCGCAGCCGCCGGATTCCAAGCGAATCCAGCAACTGGGCCTGCGCCCGCACATTATCTCGGATCGAAACCAGCGGAAAATCCGGTCCGTAAACCAGCCCCGTCTCCGGATCCACCGAGCCCGGCCCCGTCGACCCGTAGCAAGACCCCAGCATGTTGATGCAGATGACGAAATCGTGCTCCAGCGACAGCACTGCACCCGGCGCAAAGATTTCAGGCCACCAGGAGCCCACCAAAGCCGACCCCGAGAGCGCGTGGCACACAAGCACAGCGTTGTCGCGGGCGGCATTCAAGCGCCCATACACTGCGTAATGCAGTGTCGGCTTCGCCAGAATTCGCCCGCTTTCTAACGGCAGGAGATCGTGGAGCACAAAATCGCCTTCGTAGGTCGGCTCCAACGCGCACGATCCCGGCTTTCGAGTGCGCGCTTCGGTTTGTGCGTCGGTCATAAGACTCATTGTGCGCCAGCGCCCACCTTTTCCGGAGCACCTGTAAAGGTATGCCCGTTGGCTGTTTCAATCGCCTGGTCGAGATCCGCAAGAATATCGCGAATATCTTCGATCCCCACAGACAGCCGAACCATCTCCGGCGTCACGCCCGTCCCGGCCTGTTCCTCAACCGACAACTGCTGGTGCGTCGTCGACGCCGGGTGAATCACCAGTGACTTCGCATCGCCAATATTCGCCACTAGCGAGAACAGCTCCAGCGAGTCGATCAGCTTCTTCCCTGCCTCGTAGCCGCCTTTAATCCCGAACGTAATCAACGCCCCATGCCCGTTGGGCAAATACTTCTGCGCGCGTTTGTAATACTGGCTCGACTCCAGACCTGGATAGTTCACCCACTCCACTCCAGGGTGCGCCTCCAGATGCTTTGCCACCGCCAGTGCGTTCTGTGAGTGCCGCTCCAGACGCAGATGCAGCGTTTCGATTCCCTGCAACAGCAGAAACGCGCTGAATGGCGACAGCGCCGCGCCCGTGTCGCGCAAACCTTGAATGCGCGCCTTCAGGATGAAGGAAATCACGCCGAACGTATCCCAGTACGACAAGCCGTGATACGAAGGATCGGGCTCCGTGAAATCCTTAAAGCGCCCCGACTTTGCCCAGTCGAACTTGCCCGCATCCACAATCACGCCGCCAATCGTCGTTCCATGGCCGCCCAGAAACTTCGTCGCCGAGTTGACCACGATGTCCGCGCCCCACTCGATCGGCCGCACCAGTGCCGGCGAGGGCGTCGTGTTGTCGATCACCAACGGCAACCCATTCTCATGCGCAATCGATGCCATCCGCTCAATGTCCACCACATCCAACTTTGGATTGCCCACCGTCTCGGTATAGATCGCGCGCGTCTTCTCATTGATCGCAGCCCGCAGCCCGTCGAAATCGTCTGCATCCACAAACTTCACCGTGATCCCCAGCCGCGGCAGCGTGTAGTGGAACAGGTTGTACGTCCCGCCATAAAGCGAAGTTGTTGAGATGATCTCGTCTCCAGCCGACGCCAGCGTTGTCAGCGTCAGTGTCTCCGCTGCCTGTCCCGATGCCGTCGCCAGCCCCGCCACACCGCCTTCAAGGGCGGCAACGCGCTTTTCAAATACATCGGTGGTCGGATTCATGATCCGTGTGTAGATGTTGCCGAATTCCTTCAGCGCAAACAGCCGCCCGGCATGGTCAGCATCCTGAAAAACGTAGGAAGTAGTCTGGTAAATAGGCACCGCGCGCGCGCCAGTCGCCGGATCGGGCGATTGGCCGGCATGCACGGCAAGGGTGGCAAACTGCAACTGCTTTTCGTCTGGCATGGATAGCTCCTTCGGTCTGATTGGCTGATTTGTGCGGCGGAGGCTTGAGGGGTGAAGAGCCCTCGCCAAAAATGAAGAGACCCGGATCCTATTCGGGAGCCGGGCCGTTTGTTTCAAGATCGGTTGCGCTTAACGCATTCGCCGTTCCAGAACCGCACGGACAAGTCCGCCTGCACAACACATGCACATGGCCATGGCCTCAATTCCGTACTCTTCCAGATTCAGCATTGAAGGCAGTATCGGGGTTCAGGCGCAGAAAAGTCAACGATTGCCTTTCGGGCCGCGTCATCCCCACGACCCTGGGTGCCCCAGGTCCCTGCTACCGTGACCCGTGAAAGCGAGAAAGCATCAGGGTTTTTGCATCTCTCAGTCTTACTGTTCCGCCTTCCACACATAGGCTCCCGGCTGCGGAAGCCCGACATGTGCCAGCACCCGAAACACAAACTGCCGCGCCATTTCATCTGAATCGACGGGCTTGTTATAAAACGCCGGAATGACGGGAAAAATGGTCGCGCCCGCCTCCGCAGCGAGCGTCATATTTCGAAGATGAATGCGATTGAACGGTGTCTCGCGCACGCAGAGAATCAACGGCCGCCGCTCTTTGAGGGTCACATCGGCCGCGCGCGCGATCAACGAGTCCGCCAGTCCATGGGCGATATGCGCCAGCGTACCCATCGAACACGGCAGAATGATCATTCCGTCGGACGGATGGCTTCCGCTCGCAATCGCCGCCCCAATGTCGGAGTCAGAAAACGTCACGGTCTTCGCCGGCTTCGCCCCGAGCAGTTTCTCGACAAGGTCGTTCCGCCCGGAGACGCCCAACTCCTCGGCGATGACGCGCAGCGAGTTGTCCGAGGTCACAAAATGCACCCGCTCGACGCGCGCATCGGATTCGAGCGTCCGCAGCAGTTCCCTGCCGAACACTGCCCCCGAAGCTCCCGTGATCGCAACCGTCAAATGCATCGTTTCACTCGTGCCCCACTGCACAAATCAAAGCAATTTTTCGCAATTTCTGCGCAACACCTGTGTCCGTCAACACAATTGTTCCACGTGGAACAATTTTCGCGTCCGATGGGGCCAATCAGCGACGCAAAGCCACTGTCTGGACCGCCAATTCCTGGAAGTAGGTCCCAGAATTGTTCCACGTGGAACAATTTTAGGCGTGGAAGAATCCCTAACTACCCAGAACGCGCTTGAAGATCGCGTCCACGTTCCCGAGCTGCCGCGTATAGTCGAAGGTCCGCGCAAGCTTTTCCCGACTCAAAAGCTTTGTAATCGCAGGGTCGCGCGCAACTTCCTCGCAAAATATAAGGTCCTCTCTCCAAGCGCGCATCGCATGCGACTGCACCAGCCGATACGCGTCCTCCCGCAACATCCCAGCTTCAGCTAAATCCAGCAGCAACTGCCCGCTGAAGATCAGCCCCCCAGTCGATTCGAGGTTCCGCTTCATCCGCTCCGGATACACCAGCAGCCGGTCAATCAAATCAGTAGTTTTTGCCAGCAGATAGTCGACGAGGATCGTCGAGTCTGGAAAGATGACGCGCTCCACAGAAGAGTGGGAAATGTCGCGCTCATGCCACAGTGGAACATTCTCAAACGCCGCTTGCGCATTTCCACGCAGCACCCGCGCCAACCCGCTGATCTGTTCTGAAGTGATGGGATTTTTCTTGTGTGGCATCGCCGAGGAGCCCTTCTGTTTTTCGCTAAAGTACTCCTGCGCCTCGCGCACTTCAGTGCGCTGCAGGTGGCGTACTTCAACGGCAATTTTGTCGAGAGTGCTGCCGATTAAAGCGAGCGTTGTGATATAGGCAGCGTGCCGATCACGCTGAATCACCTGCGTGGCCACGGGAGCGGGCTTGAGGCCGAGACTCGCGCAGATGCGCTCTTCGTGCTCGGGCTTGAGATGACCGAATGTCCCGACAGCCCCTGAAAGCTTGCCGACGCGCATGTCCTCGGCTGCCGCATCAAAGCGCGCGAGGTTGCGTTCCATCTCGGCATACCAGTTCAGGATTTTCAGGCCAAACGTCGTCGGCTCGGCATGGATTCCGTGCGTGCGGCCAATCGTCGGCGTATGCTTGAACTCGATCGCACGCCGCTTGAGCACCGCGAGGAACGCAGCGAATCCTTCACGAATCAAGATCGATGCGGCCTTTACCTGCAGTGCCTGCGCCGTATCAACTACGTCATTCGAAGTGAGCCCATAATGCAGCCACCTGGACTGCTCTCCGAGCCCTTGCGCCTTCAGGGTTTCAGCGACTGCTGTGGTAAAGGCGATCACATCGTGCTTGACCTCAGCCTCGATCTCCTGGATGCGGGCCACTGAAAACCCAGCCTTGGTCGCGATGGCCTCAGCTGCGTCCGCGGGAATCACGCCGTCTTCGGCCAGCACGGCGCTTGCCGCCGACTCCACCTGGAGCCAGCATTGGTATTTGTTCTCTTCGGTCCAGATGCGCCCCATCGCCGGGCGTGTATAACGTTCGATCAAGGGCGAGCTCCCGGCTCGAGCCGTCTTCTGGCACTCGAACCAACCTCTGATTGTAAGGGGTACAACTGCTCAGGACCGCGAAATACCAAGGCGCTGCTCAAGCTCGTCGTAGAGAAGACCGCGCCCAGGCCTGTAGGGCTGAAACCATTCTCCATCGATGACCAGTTGCGGGATGGCTCTCTTGCCGACGTGCCGAATCAATTCATTGGAGGCAGCAGGATCGTTATCCACATTGATCTCGGTGTATGCGATTCCGTGAGAATCAAGAAATTGCTTGGCAGCCCGGCAGTCGCGGCACCAGGCGGCCGTATAAACTTGCACAACCATGTCCCCATTTTAGCGTTTTTTGCGCTGCTACCATCGAAATGGATGACTGCCGATGAGATCAAAGTAATGCTGAAGCTGGAGCCGCATCCCATTGAAGGGGGCTGGTTCCGGCGAACCTATACGTCCAGCGATACAGTGCAATTGCCGAGAGGTGTGCGGGCCCAGGGCACCGCGATCTACTATTTGCTGGAGCCGGGAACATTTTCCGAGATGCACGTCCTTGAGTCGGACGAGATCTTTCATTTCTATCTCGGCGACCCCGTCGAGATGCTGCAACTCTACCCGGATGGACGCTCCGCCGTTTTGACCCTAGGCACTGATTTGCAGGCCAGCCAACATCTACAGCTCGTCGTTCCCGCCGGAGTCTGGCAAGGGACGCGCCTGATCGGCAACGGGAAACTGGCACTGCTCGGATGCACTGTCACGCCGGGTTTCAACTACGCCGACTACCATAACGCCAATTATGGAGATCTTGCCGCGAAGTGGCCGGACCAGGCTGAACGCATCCGCGCACTGACCAGGAGCTAGATGGACCGCCGCTCGCGAAAGAAACTTCGTAACAACTCTCCCGCCTCATCGGCCATGATTCCCTGCTCGACTTGCATTTTGCGGTTGAGCTGCGGGTGGTTCAGCACCGACAGGACAGA
>Ga0182024_10018743_pt1 | contig 12848 bp, 12 predicted proteins | sample P32metaG_FD_120480 | JGI IMG/M metagenome (GOLD analysis project Ga0182024, IMG submission 120480) | Permafrost microbial communities from Stordalen Mire, Sweden - P3-2 metaG (Illumina Assembly) | ecosystem: Environmental > Terrestrial > Soil > Wetlands > Permafrost | place: Sweden: Stordalen...
TGAGTGGGCCTCGGCCGCTGATCTTGGGCCTTACATGACTCAGGGCTGGCGTGAGCTGCTGGTTGATCGCGCGCTAAGCGGGGTCGCTGCGAAGGAGGGCACGAGATACTCCACTCTTCGGTGCGGTGGCCGAGTGAATACATTCACGATCACATTCGCGTGAGTACGCAACCCCTCGAAGAGAGTCCGCATGATGTCGGAGCGACGCTCGCTCTACTCTCGACCGTGGACTGGCTTGAAGATGTCTTGTGCTTTGCTAGTGATCATCCGCATGCGACGTTGGACTATCCGGACTACGTAGCAAAGTTGCTCAAGGGCTCTTGGGCAGCCAAGGTCTTGTGTGATAATGCCTGCGACGTGTACGGGTTCCCACGACCGCAGCAAGAACTCGACACGACGGCCACTGTGGCGACACATGGTTGAGCTCGGAACGCTGGACGAACTCGAACCCGGAGTCGTGAAAAGCGTCGTTGTTGGCCGCCGCTCGATCGCGCTCGTGCGCTGGGGTGAAGAGGTGTTTGCCGTGCGGAACATGTGCCCACACGAGTCGCAGCCGTTTGACGGGGGTCAGGTCGTTGCACTCGTGCGCTCCGAGCGAGCATTAGGGGATGTGTCGGTCGCGCATGACGAGCCGGTCGTCACTTGTCCCGTCCACAACTTTTCTTATCGCCTACGCGACGGCCGATGCCTGGCAACGCCGCTGCTGCGCGTTCGGTCGTACGACGTCGAGGTGCGTGAAGGTCGCATCTACGTTGATATCGGCCAGCGTCGGGTACGAAGCGAGCAATGAGAGGAGGGCGGATAGAGAGGGAGAACCCATGAGCAAAGAGTTGGTGTAGGGGTGCGGGCCGTGGGCAAGTCGGCTCGAGTGACAGCCGCTTTTGGTTACGCTCGAACGGAGCCGCAACTCGACTGGCGCAGGGGTTGATGTCGCACAGCGCGTCAATGTGGGCGCGGTGCCGGCGGTGAGCGGGCCCCGCGAAAACGAGGAGAGGATGAACGAGGAGAGGATGACGAAATGCTGAACCTGAGAAGGTTAACAGCGGTACTTGCAGGGGTATCAGTCGCAGTTGGGCTCGCTGCAGCAAGTGGCGCGGCAGCTGCCAGCAGAAACGTTAAGGCAAAGACGCCCGGGTCAGTATTCAAGGTGATGGTGATTACGGGACTCAACACGACGGAGAACGAGACGCCATCGCTACTCGCGGGTGTTCAGGCTGGGGCCAATGCGGTCAACAAAACTGCGGTAAAAGGACTCGGGGGATTGAAAGGGCACCGAATCAAGGTAATCTCGTGCTCACCAAACTCTACGCCCGCAGGTTCGGCGATGTGCGCTCGCGAGGCCGTTGCAGACAAGGTGGGCGACGTAATACAGCTGGACACATATGCCGGAGATGACGTTCCGATTTTCGCTGCGGCAGGGATTCCACACATTGGGACGGAGGAGACGGGGACTAGCCAAGAGGCGAACGGCAAGCTGTGGTATCCGCTCATCCCGGATTCTTTGCCGGAGGGAGTCGCAGCGCTCTATTACACGATGAAGCACAATCCGAGCGTGAAGAAGTGGGCGGCTATCACCGTCAACGCTCCGGCGTCAGCGCTGAACATTGCTCCGGTGGCGAGTCTTGTACCTCGGCTAGGGGGTACATGGCTTGGTACGACGTTCGTCACGGGACTCGATGTTGATCTGAGCGTGCCGGTTGCGAAACTTCAAGCTGAAGGAGCCCAAGGGGTTTACGTACTAACAAATCCATCACAGGCCCAGGCGTTCACCACCGCGGCCGCCGGCCTCGGATATGACCCGGACATCATTGGGGTGTCCCCGACGTTCCCGGCGACCAACGTCGCTGGCTTCCCGAACGGGGGTAAGAACCTTGTGATCGGCGCCGAGACGCCACCGCTGAACTCTCCGCTTCCCGGTGTCAAGAAGTGGCTTGCAGACATGAAGGCGGCTCACGTGGCCACGACAGCGAACGAAACACCTGATGGGGTTACCGGGTGGCTGGCCATGTGGGCACTGCAGAAGCTGTCGCAACGGATCAAGGGCGCCGTGACAAAGGCATCGCTCATCGCGGAGCTCCACAAGGTGGGAGCTAAGAATCCGATTAACCTCTTTGGACTAGTCACCTGGGAGCCGGGCGTCAAAGGCCCGGAATCTGAGTTGGCACCGCATCTCGCAGTCGCCGACGTGTGGGTCCTGGGGTTCGCGAATGGTGGCTACAAGCTCTTGTCCTCAAAGCCATCGGATGCGTGGACGGAGCTCGGGGTCAGCTAGGGGCTACCGGGACTAGAAGCGGTTCGTCGTAAGGGAACGAAACGGCCGGAGGGTGGGCGGTCTGCCCCTCGTCGCCCTCCGGTCGGCACTTGAGTGAAAGGGAACGCAACTGTCCATATTCGGAGAATTTGTCGTACTCGGTGTCGGGCTAGGAGCGGCCTACGTGCTCCTAGTGCAAGGCCTGGTTGTCACCTACAGCGGATCTGGCACGCTCAACCTCGCCCACGGTGCGGTCGCAATGGTCGGCGGGTATCTGTATTGGCAGTTACGCTTCGTCGATGCTTGGTCCACAGGAACAGCCATCCTGGCAACTGTGGCGGTATGCGCGGTGATTGGCGGCCTGAGCTATCAGCTAGTGATCAGGCCATTGGCCCGGGCGTCCGAGATGACCAGGGTTGCCGCGACGGTTGGGCTGCTTGTGATGCTTCAAGGCATCGTGGAGCTGTTATGGGGTACCCAGCCGAAGGAGGTCGTTGAAGTCTTCCCGGTAACTCCGTGGCACTTAGCCGGCGTTACGGTTCCGCCCGCGGACATATGGATGCTAGTCACGGCCGGAATATTGACAATCGTTCTGGGTGTGGGTTTGCGAGCGACTCGATGGGGGCTCGCGATTCGCGCAACTGCCGACAGTGTGCAGGGAGTTGCGACGCTTGGGTGGTCGCCGCACATGCTTGCGACGGTGACCTGGAGTCTCGGCGGCGCGCTTGCAGGGGCAGCAGGTCTGCTCATTGCGCCGCTGGTGGGACTGTCAGTCGACGAGATGCCGCTGCTGATCATTCCGGCGCTAGCGGCCGGACTAATTGGGAGCTTCCGATCGTTGCCCCTGACGTTCGTGGGCGGTATTTGCATTGGGATTACGCAGTCGTTGGTTACCGGATATACGAGCACGATTGGGCTGGACTGGACAATCCCGTTTGCGGCGATTGTCGTGATACTTGTCGCCAAGGGGAAGGGTGTCCCCACAAGAGGGCAACTATCTGAGCGGCGGCCGGCCGTGGGCTCCGGCAAGCGGAAGTGGTGGTTAGTGATTCCGAGCGTCGGCGTGAGCTTGTTCTTGCTCGGGAACGTATTCGGTCCGCTGCTCTTGAGCGCATTGACCGTGTCTCTTGCCTCGGCGATCGTGATGCTCTCGGCGGTCGTGTTACTTGGGTACACAGGGCAGCTTTCGTTCGAGCAGATGGCTATGGCCGGACTTGCGGCTTTGGTCGCTGTGCGGCTCGAGAATTCGGCTGGCGTTCCGTTTGGGCTTGCCGCGTTGGGCGGCATTGCAGCCGCGGTTCCGGTCGGAGTGGCGTTCGCGCTGCCCGCCTTACGCACACGTGGCGTGAATCTGGCCGTCGTTACACTAGGCCTTGGAACGGTGGTGTATGAGGTGGTGTTCAGCAATCCGACGTTGACCGGCGGAGGGGGGATTCCCGCCGCCGCGGCGACCAGCCTGTTCGGTATTGACATCAACCCTGTTACTAGAGCGAACGCATACGCCATACTCACCTTCATTGTTTTCGTGATATGCGTCCTGGGCGTGACGAACATACGCCGCGGGCGCGCTGGCAGAGCGATGATTGCGGTTCGCACCAACGAGCGCGCTGCGGGGGCGATGGGCATCAATGTTGTGCAAGCCAAGTTGTTTGCGTTCGTTGTTGGTGCGACGGTGGCTGCAATCGGCGGAATCCTCTTGGCCTTTCAGAACACGGGTGTGGATTTCGGCACCCTGTTCACACCTTTCCAGTCGATGCTGGTCGTCGCCTACGTCGTCCTTGGCGGGGTTGGCTATGCGATTGGACCGCTTCAGGGCATGATGCTTGTCATCGGAGGCTTTGGCAGCTGGGTACTTTATGAGATCGACTCTGGCACTGCGTCGGGTTCGTACTGGCTGGTGCTAATCGCAGGCGTGTCGGTGCTCTTGACGATTGTGCTGCACCAGGATGGCGTGGTACATCTTCAAACTCGAGCAGCGTCTGAGATCGCTGAGCGGATAGGCCGGAAGCTCAAGGGGGCACGCGGCGCAAGGATGACGACGGCTCAGCCGGACCCAGCGCTTCGAGCGTTACCCCTGCAACGACTGGCCGTCGTCAAGCCGCGGTCGCTGGAGGTGCGGGACGTCGTAGTGAGGTTCGGCGCTGTGATCGCCGTGGACGGGGTATCGCTGGTGGTGAACCCAGGCGAGGTGGTCGGCCTGATCGGCCCGAACGGTGCAGGCAAGACAACCGTGATGGATGCGGTGAGCGGTCTGGTGAGGCATGCACGTGGCGAAATCCGTCTCGGAGGTGAGCGGATCGATACGTGGCCGCCACACCGCCGGGCTCGAGCCGGACTTAGCCGGTCATTCCAATCGCTTGAGCTCTTTGAAGACAGCACTCTGTTCGACAACCTAATGGTTGCGACAGACGGCCGCCGCTTTAGCGGGTATGCGGCAGATGTGATCCGCCCGCGCTCGATGAGGTTGCCCGCCGCTGCGGTGGCGGCGGTCGAGAAGTTCCGGCTCGGCGTCGATCTGGACAAACGGATGAGTGAACTCTCCTACGGGCGACGAAGAATAAGCGGGACCGCGCGAGCGGTGGCGGCGGAGACCTCGATCCTGCTCTTAGACGAACCGGCCGCCGGACTGACCTCCCAGGAGCGGCATGAACTGGCAGCGGAGGTACGTGAGTTGGCGCGGGAGAGGGGCCAGGGCGTTCTCGTTGTCGAGCACGATATCGGCTTCGTCATGAGCCTATGCGAGCGGATCATAGTGCTCGACTTCGGCCGTGTGATCGCGGAGGGTTCGCCCGACGAAATACGTAGTAACCCAAAGGTGATTGCAGCGTACCTAGGCGCGACAGATGACGCGCACGCGATGAGATCGGCGGCGCGCGCGCAGTGAACGATCTCGGGAGGTCAGAGCAGTGCTCAGATATGGCAGCGAAAAAGGCGGCGCAATCTGGGACCGACTTCCACGACCTAATCGTGGTCGAGACGGGAACAAATCTTGCGGGGCCAATGGTGAGCCGGGCGCTGGCCGATTTCGGAGCGCGCGTCCTGAAGATTGAGTCGCGCACTCGCACCGATCTCGCCAGACACCGGCCGCCACCTCCTGGTATGAGTCGCGCGGAGGTAAACGACACGAGCCACAACATGGGCGCAGGGAAACAGAATGTCTCACTGAATCTGAAGACAGAGTGCGGACGGGTCATCTTCATGAGTCTCCTTGAGCGTGCCGACATCTACGTTGACTCCTGGGCACCCGGATGGCTTGAGAGATTGGGAATGAGTCATGAGCAGATGATGCAGCAGAACGAGCGGCTAATTATTGTGGCGCAAAGCGCATACGGTGCCAGCGGGCCGGGCAGCTGGCAACGAGTCTTTGCTCCGATTATGACCGCCCTGGCCGGCATAGAAAGCCTGGTTGGGTACGAGGATGGACGTGTCGTCCCACAAATCGGGAGTGCGATTGGCGATCTGGTGGCCGCATTTACAAGCATCTCGCTCGTCCTTGCGGCGCTGCATGAACGCCCACGGACGGGCATTGGCGTTGTCTTAGACATATCCCAAATCGAATGTTCGGCGGCTCTGGCCGGGATCGCATTCGCCGAATGGGGGCTGGGTGGGGACATCCCCGGGCCGCGCGGCAATACTCATCCATCGTGCGCGCCGCACGGCTTATACCGTTGTGCTGGGAACGACAAATGGATCGCGCTTGCAGTGTGGTCCGACCAAGAATGGCTCGAGCTGTGCGACGAGTTGGATATCGACGACGTTGCGAAGGTTCGGTTCTCCAAACGTTCAGCGCGCTCGGCATCTCGAGCAGAGGTCGATGCCGCCGTAGAGAGCCGGACTCGGAGTGAGATGCGCGACGAACTAGTGCGCCGTTTGCAGGCACGAGGCCTTGGATGCACCCCAGTCCTGGATTGCTACGAGGCAGATCTTTTCGAAGCTTTCGCGGAAAGGGGTGGGCTGTGGGCACCGTTCCAAAGTCAAGATGGGCGAGAGCAGCACATATCTCGTCTGCCCTGGCGCTTCGACACTGTCCCCTTCGGACCGCGCGCAACCGCGCAGTCACTCGGCGAGGCCACCGACGATGTCTTGACGACCATGTTGGGAGCGACTCCTAACGAGCTCGAGCGTTGGCGGGCTTTAGGGGCGCTGACATGAGGGAGGAGCTATCCGGCGTTATGGCCAAGCCGCGGCCTCTGGACGATCTCACAGTGGTGGAATATGGCGATGGGGTTGCCATGCGATTTTGCACGCGTCTTTTGGCGCGCTTGGGTGCAAGTGTTACAAAGCTGACACGACCGAGCGGGCCGGCCGCACAAGACGACTCGGGTTCTCTTCGCACGCGGGCCGAGACGGTGTACCTCGATCAAGGCAAGGAGGAGTTGCGGCTCACGACCGATCCCAGCGATGCCGAGGTATTCGCTCATGTCAGAGATGCCGATATTGTTGTGCGAGGGCTTGCCAGAGGCGGAGCCGAAGCGAGAGCCCTACGAGCCGAATTTGACAACTGGGTGCAAGCGAGAACGGTGCCGCTCGTCTACGCGGCAGTGACGCCTTTTGGCACCTGGGGTGCCTCGGCATCCTGGAAAGGCGGGGACATCAACGCGCAAGCACTGAGTGGGTGGCCTTCAATCACTGGCAATCCCGGGGAGGAGCCGCTCACGATGAACTATGGGGTCGGAGCCATGCTTCACGGGGTTCATGCGACGGCCGCTGTGCTGGGGGCCATCGTCGGCAGACCGGATCAAAGTAGGAGTGAGTTCGTCGACGTGTCAGAGGCGGAGGCAGTCGCGGCGTCCATCCATCTCTACGCGGCTACCTACAGGTGGGCGCGCATACCGCTGGTTCGTGACGGGTTTCGGGCACCCGGCTCCAGCGGACGCTATCCGCACACCGTCTTTCCATGCAAAGACGGTCTCATCGCGATTATCCTGCGCTCCGACGAGCAATGGGACAGGTTCATCGAGATGCTAGGTCGCCCCGAGTGGTCGCGCGACCCCCGTTACCAGGACTATTACGCTATGGGCACGGCTTATCCGGCGGAGGTCGACGCGTTGGTGGTGCCGTGGTTTAGGGCACGGACGAAGGCGGAGATCAGCGAGATCGCCCGGAAGTATTCAGTTCCTCTTGGGGCGGTCCGCACTTTGGACGAGGTCTTAGAAGATGAACAGCTCGCATATCGGGGTTTTTTTGAGACTTGTACTGTGGCGGGACGTGAGGTGAGCCTCCCAACTCTCCCTGTATGGTGGCGGACTGCAACTACGCGCGACAGCGGACAGAAAGGAAGTTGATGCACGTGTCGGGAGCGCTTGCTGGCTTACGAGTCCTGGATCTGAGTTTCTATGCACCTGGCCGCTGGGCGACCATGATCCTCGCGGATCTGGGGGCGGATGTTTTGTGTGTCGAGAGGCCCCGCGCGCCGCGTGAGGTTGCCTATGAGACATTCGATAGCGATACCCACGTTCGGTGGTTCTACTATCAGAGGAACAAGCGCAGCATAACTCTCAACCTGAAGTCAGCGGAGGGGATGGATGCATTCCGACGTATTGTCCGAACCGTCGATGTCGTAGTCGAGTCCTTTCGGCCGGGGGCGGCCGCTCGTCTGGGCGTAGACTACTCGGCAGTCGAGAAAGTGAACCCGCGTGTCGTATACTGCTCAGTCAGTGGATTTGGCCAGACCGGACCGTACCGGGAGTTGATCGCACACGAGCCGAACTATCAAGGCTTGTCAGGCGCGCTCGGGACGAATCGAATCCACGGGCAGGAACCTCACATATTGTCAGCGATCCTTGGTGATACAGGGGGTGGCTCAAGTCACGCCCTCTTCGCGATTCTGGCCGCTTTGTACCACCGCGAACGGACTGGAGAGGGACAGTACATCGATGTGGCAATCACGGCAGGTGTCCTGCCTTATCTTGGCTTGTTTCCGTACATAGGATGGTATGGCGACGCGTATCGCAATGTGCTCAATCCCACCAATCGTCGGCCTGATTTTAGGGCCTACCTCACGAAGGACAGTAAGTACGTTGCTATAAGTCCTGGCGAACCGTGGCTGTGGGAGAAGTTCTGCCGCGTCATAGGGCGACCCGATTTGATATCGCAGTACCGGCCGACCACTGACCCTGAGCGAGACGCGCTGATCGATGCCCTTAGTGCAGTGTTTTCTCGGCGCACACAAGCCGATTGGGTCGCGCTCAACGAGAAGGAGAACGTGAGCATTACCGCGGTGTACACGTCGATCGAAGAGGTTGAGGCCGACCCCCAGATGGTCGACAGGGAGATGGTTGTCGAACTGGAGTACGAGCCGCTTGGGCGGGTTAAGCAAGTTGGTATTCCGTATCGGATGTCACGGACCCCGGCGTCAATTCGCTGGATGCCCCGCTACGGCGAGCACACGGTGGACGTACTAAAGGAGGTGGGTTTTAGCGAGACCGATATAGGCTCGATGCGGGCCGCCGGGGTGTGTGAATGAGACGTGAGGGAGCGGGCCGCAGCGCGGCGACGGAGGCGGTGCTAAGGCCGGAAAGACCGAGTCCAAGCCGAATTTGGAGCTGACCCATGAGTAACGGATATCCGACCGCGGGGCGAATCCCGACCCTCGCTGAACGCGACGTGATTCCGGCAGATGAACTCGACGACTACGAGCGCACGATGGCGTTTGTGGTGAAATACAGTGCAGGTAACAGCGTGTCCGACGCACGAAGGTATGTGGACGGTGAGCCGTATGCGTTGAGCTACAGAAAGGCATGGACGAACGCTCCGCGGCTTAAGGCGACTCTACTTGACGCATCGTATGCACTGACGGCCTACCAAGGTAAGCGGGGCTGGTTCAGTCCTGCTGACCACGAATGGATCGACCTGGTTCTGGGATTTGACTCCGGGTACTGGGCCTTTCACGCAGGCCACACTGCCAACGCAATCAGTGCGGGAATCAGACTTGAGGCGATGGAGGCCATTCGAGACGGATGCGAGGATCTCCTTACCGAGGACGAGGCATTCGTCGTGCGTTTCATAAGAGGGGTACGAGATGGAGAGATAACGGACGACATTTGGAGCGCTATGAGCATCCGCTTGGGTTCGGTGAAGGGAACCATCGGGTTCGCCTACTTTGTCTGCGTTATGTGGACTCACCACCGCATGATGTGGGCTATGGGAGTCCCAGCAATGGGCGCGACCGAATGGGGACAGATGGTAGATGCGTATCGCAGCGGTGCACAGGATCCTCAGGCCGCGACGCAGGATTATGTTTGGTCGACCCTGCGCGATAGCCGGGAGTGAGATCGCGACCACTCGGATCGCTCCGAGAGGGCGTAGTAGGGAGGCTCAGCCGCGATCCGGGGAGGGATGAAAAGGGGCGCGCTCCGGCGGGCACGCACGAGCACGAACGCTTGTCTAGGGCGGAATCGACGATCTCGAGAGCCCAGGGTGCGCTCCTGGGCGGCGCCAACCGACAGCGTGATGCGGTCGGCGAGCGTGGTGGCGGCCGCAATCGTCTTCGGTCCGCTAGATATGACCTCCAATGGCACCGGCTCGAATTCCGGGAAGCCATCGCCATTCGATGCGACTCTCCCAGTCATCAAGTTGAATCGTCTCGCCGCGCAGGTCGGTGCCGAGCGCGATAGTTTTCTCCACGAACTCCGCGTGGCATTGCGGGCCACGTCCGATGACTCCCATCGCCGAGTCTCCCTTGGCCACGCCGTAGATTGCCCGTTCCGCCCGATAGGATCTGGACGGCAGCCATGGCCGTTGCCACGGCCGGCGGGATGCCTGGTGACCGTGTTCGTGCAGCCCGTTGCGATCTTGATCCGCGTTGTCGCCTCGGCTGCTCCTTGCAGCTAGGTGAACGAGTCAGAGGCGAAGCAGGTGCTGTCTCCGAAATAGCGGATGTCGAAGCCCAGGCTCTCGTCCTCCGTTGGCAAGCGTCGCTCCTTGGGAACGGCGGGCACACTGATCCACGCTCCCGATGGCCGAAGCGCTGCGGGTCGGATGCTACGGCGAGCGGCGGCCTGTCGAGCTCGCGTGTCGCTGCCTCCAAGGCAACATCCGACTGTCAGCGCTGTCCATGACCGAGAACAGAGCGAGAGCATCGAGTACTATTTCCCGAAGACCATAGGTTGTTGATCATCGGCTAATGAAATCATTGTGGTAATGCTCTTCATCTGATTCTTGCCATGTGTGTATGTATATAAGGCGGAAGGAAAGAGAGCGCAATATAAAGAGAGAGCAATATATGAGCGTGGAGAATGGCTCCGGGTACGACGGGATCTCGTTCGCCGGACAGGTGGCGGTCATCACCGGCTCGGGACAGAGCATGGGCCGTACCCATGCACTTGACATCGCGTCGCGCGGCGGGACGGTAGTCGTCAATGACATCGTACGCGATAAGGCCGACGCGGTCGTGGTGGAGATCACGGAGTCCGGTGGCGAGGCCATCGCCTCGTATGAGTCGGTCGCCACACCCAAGGGGGGCAAGGCGCTGGTCGATCTCGCGCTTGACCGCTTTGGCCGCGTCGACGTGTTTATTCACAATGCCGGATTCTTGCGGAACCACCTCTTCGAGGATCTGACGCCCGACCAGATCGACGAGGTTTTCGCCGTCCATCTGGGTGCTGCGTTTTACGTGGGTCAGCCGGCGTACAGATCGATGAAGGAGAACGGTTATGGACGGATCGTGCTGACCGGCTCGACGTCGGGCATGTTTGGACGTCCTGGACAAGCGAACTACTGCGCCGCCAAGACCGGTCTTTTCGGTGTATGCAATGCGCTGGCGCATGAGGGGCCGCCGCACGGCATCCTCGCCAACTGCGTGTTGCCGAAGACGGTGAGCAGCATCGCCCGCGATCGTCAGCAGCCCGGTTTTGCGGGCACCGACGACGAGCGGCGGAAGTCCAAGGCGCTCGACGTACGCAAGACCGGTCAACAAGTCACGGCGCTCGTCAGCTTCCTCGCCAGCCGCGCCTGCTCGGTGACAGGACAGACGTTCTCGGCCTGTGCGGGGATGTACTCCCGTGTCTTTGCCGGCCTCGCAGCCGGCTGGCTTGCTCCCGACGCAACAGCGGTAACAGCTGAAGACATCCAAGCGCATTTCGAAGAGATCGAGGATCTCCGATTCGACGGTCTCGTGCCTCGCAGCCCGTGGGAAGAGATGAGCTACGCATACGACAGGCTGGTCGAAGCCGGCTACATGAAGGAGGTCTAGGCTGAAGCCTGGATCCACCAAAGCGCCGCATTCCCGAACTGGGTTCGTTCCGCGGTGATCGGTGAGTCTGGTGCGGGAATCGCCCCGTGGATTGCGGTGTTTCGATCCGAGGCGGATAGCGAACAGGTGTTGTTACGCTGGAGGGTGTCGGCCGTGCGCTTTGGAGGGATCCCGCTTGATCGGACAGGGGATTGGTTTCTTGGCTGGTGGTTGTTGTTGCTGATTTTGATGGATAGGTAGTGGTTCAGAACTGAGCAGCGTCGAGAGCTTGGTTCTCGAACTCGATCGGGGAGAGCATCCCGAGGGTGGTGTGCCGGCGCCGTCGGGTTTAGAACGCCTCGATGTAGTCGAACACGGCCGTCTCGAGCTCCCGGCGGGTTTGCGAGGAGTGGCGGTAGACGAGCTCCTTCTTGAGGGTTGCGAAGAACGTTTCGGCGACGGCGTTGTCCTAGCAACACGCCTTTGGATCCCATCGAGCGGCTGATGCCCGCCTTGGCGGCTGCCTGGCCGAAGCCCAGTGACACGAACTGCGATCCCTGGTCGCTGTGGTGAATGAGACCGGGGTCGGGGCGCCGTTGGCTGACGGCTATCTGTAGCGCGTCGACGACGAGCTCGGTGCGCATGTGCTCTGCTATCTGCCAGCCGACAATCCGGCGGGAGAACGTGTCCTGGACTGCGGCGGGGTAGAACCAGCCTTCCCAGGTGCGCAGGTAGGTGATGTCGGTGAACCACATCACGTTCGGTGCTTGTGGTCGGAACTGGCGCTTGACGAGGTCGTCGGCGACCCTGACGCCCGGCACCCGGATCGTGGTGCGGCCGCGCTTCTTCGCGACAAGCCCTGAGATCCCGGCTGGCGCATCAGTCGCGAACCCGCTTCTTGCCGACCCGGATGTCGTGAGCCATCCGCAGCTCCGCGTGGATTCTACGAGCACCATAGACACCACGGTTAGCGATATGGATCTCCCTGATCTTCTCGGTCAGCCACGCGTCACTGAGCTCCCTGTCTGAGGGTGAGCGGGTCTCCCAGTCGTGAAAGCCAGAACGGCTAACGCGCAGCAGCTCGCACGGATGGAGACTGGGAACCCGGTGGCCTTCTCCACCTTGATAATCCTGTAGACACTCACCGCTGATCGGTCTCCCTGGCAAGAAGGCCGCTGCTCGTTTGAGCAGATCGCGCTCCTGCTCAAGCCGGCGGACTTTGCGACGCAACTCGCGCAGCTCCTCCCGCTCAGCACTGGTTAACCCATCGTCTCGCTCATGGCAATCGAGCTGCTCCTGCCGGACCCATTATGTGGACTTCGGGGTTATGTCGACTGGGGTGTCGGGGGCTGTTTGGGGCTGGCGCTGGGCTGTTGGCTGGTTCGGATAATCCGGGTGTTCACTGGCTTGGTCGCGTGAGCTGAA
>Ga0182024_10018744_pt1 | contig 12848 bp, 7 predicted proteins | sample P32metaG_FD_120480 | JGI IMG/M metagenome (GOLD analysis project Ga0182024, IMG submission 120480) | Permafrost microbial communities from Stordalen Mire, Sweden - P3-2 metaG (Illumina Assembly) | ecosystem: Environmental > Terrestrial > Soil > Wetlands > Permafrost | place: Sweden: Stordalen...
CGAGTGGGTCGGCGCCTGCACCGACGTCACCGAGCGCAAGCTGGCCGAGGCGGCGATGGAACACGCGCGGGACGCGGCCGAGGCGGCCAACCGCTCCAAGAGCGAGTTTTTGGCCACCATGAGTCACGAAATTCGCACGCCGATGGGTGCAATCATCGGCATGACCGGCCTGGCCCTCGACACCGACCTCACCGCCGAGCAGCGCGACTACCTCCAAACCGTCCAGTCGTCGGCCGAGGCGCTGTTGGCCATCCTCAACGACATCCTCGACTTTTCCAAGATCGAGGCGGGCAAACTCGAAATGGAGGCGGCGCCGTTCTCCCTGCGCGAGAGCGTGGGCGACGCCCTGCGGACGCTGGCCTTCCGCGCCCACACGGCCGGGCTGGAACTGGCCTGCCGCATCGACGCCGCCGTGCCGGACGCCCTGGTCGGCGACCCGACCCGCCTGCGTCAGGTGATCGTCAATCTGGTCGGCAACGCGATCAAGTTCACGGCCAAAGGCGAGGTGGTGGTTTCCGTTCGGGTGGAAGCGGAAGAATCGCACGCAAAGACGCAAAGACCCAAAGAAGAATCAAAGGAAGGGTTTTCAGGTCCTCCTTCTTCTCTTCGCGCCTTTGCGCCTTTGCGTGAGATTCTTCCGCATTTTGAGGTGCGCGACACCGGCATCGGCATCCCGCCGGACAAGCAGGCGGCGATCTTCCGGCCGTTCGAGCAGGCGGACAACTCGACGACGCGCGAGTACGGCGGCACCGGCCTCGGCCTGACGATCTGCGCCAAGCTGGCGGCCCTCATGGGCGGCCGCATCTGGGTCGAAAGCGTCCCCGGCCTGGGCAGCACGTTCCATTTCACGGCCCGCTTCGGCCAAGGGGCCGCGCCGGCCGCCGACGACCGCGGCCGGTTGGCCGGGCTGCGCCTGCTCGTCGTGGACGACAACGCGACCAGCCGCGACGTCCTCCGGGAAATGCTGGCCGAATGGGGAGGACGCCCCACGGCGGTCCCGGACGGTCCCGCGGCCCTGGCGGCCCTGGCGCGGGCGGCGGCCGAGGGCGAACCGTTCGCGCTGATGGTGCTGGACGCCGGGATGCCGGGGATGGACGGCATCGCCGTCGCCCGGCGCGTCCGTGAAAGCGCCGAGATTCCCGGCCCCGCCGTCATCCTCCTCACGGACGCCGGGCGCCGCCTGGAAGACGAAGGCGCCCGCAAGGAACTGGGCGTCCGTCGCTGCCTGACGAAGCCGATCAAGCATTCCGACTTGTTGCAGGCCGTACACGACTCGCTCGGCGCCGCGAAGGCGTCGGGGGAGGCGCCTTCGCCGGTCGAGGGACAGGCGACTCCGGCGCGTCGTCTGCGCATCCTGCTGGCCGAGGACAACGCGGTCAATCAGAAACTGGCCGTGCGCCTGCTCGAAAAGCAGGGGCACGTCATCGCCGTCGTGGGCAACGGCCGTGAAGCGCTGGCGGCGCTGGAAGCGGGCGATTTCGACGCGGTGCTGATGGACGTGAGTATGCCGGAGATGGACGGTCTGGAAGCGACGGCACAGGTCCGACGACGCGAGGGCGAAAGGGGCGGCCGGCATACGCCGATCATCGCCATGACCGCCCACGCCATGAAGGGCGACCGCGAGCGCTGCCTGGAGGCCGGCATGGACGGCTACGTCTCCAAACCGATCCGTCCCGACGAACTGGCCCGCGCCCTCGCCGACGCGGCGCCGGCCGACCGTCCCGCGGCCCCGACGGCCGGTTCGGGCGACCCCGGCCGCTTGCTGGCCCACTTCGGCGGCGACGAATCGCTTCTCCGCGAGGTGGCGCAAATCTTTCTGGAGGACTCGCCGCGCGACATGCAAAACCTGCGCGACGCGCTGACGGTCGGCGACGCCCGGCGGGCGCGGATGGCCGCCCACACGCTCAAGGGCGCGATGAGCAATTTCGACGCTCCCGGCCCGACGGCGGCGGCCTGGCGCGTCGAACAGCTGGCCGCCGCCGGCGATTTGTCCGGCGCCGCGGCCGCCCTGCCGGACATGGAAAGGGGGCTGGAACAGGTGCGTCGGACGCTGGAGGTTTGGGCGACCCCCCCGCCGGCCCCCGCCGTCTAAACACCCCGCCCGCGTTGAAGTCGCCGATGTCGCGCGTTCGTGATGCGGCCGAAGTCCCACCTTTTCCCCTTTCATCATTCGGACTCGGCGGGTCGGGCTTTCCGGCCCGACCCGTGGGGATAGAATCACCCGGCGCCCATTCGTCCCCGCAAGGAATCGGCTCATGACGCAGGAGACAGGGCAATCGGCTGGCCCCGCCCGCATGTTCGGGCCCGAAATGTTGGCGAATCCGTATCCCGTATATAACCTGCTCCGTTCGATGGACCCCGTCCACTGGCACGAGGCCATCAACGGCTGGGTGCTGACGCGCTACGCCGACGTGGCGGCGATGTTGCGAAGCCCGAACGTCTCTTCGGATCGCGCGACGGTCGCCCGGGCGCGGGGGCCGGAAGAGTTCCAGGAACTGTATACGTTCCGCGCCAACTCGATGCTCAATTCCGACCCGCCCAAGCACACGCGGTTGCGGACGCTGGTGAGCAAGGCTTTCACGCCGGCTGCCGTGGAACGGCTCGCCCCCATCATCCAGAAGGTGACGGACGAGGCCGTGGACGCGGCGCTGGCCCGCGGCGGCATGGAGATCATGCACGATCTCGCTTACCCGTTGCCGGTGACGGTGATCGCCCACATGCTCGGCGTGCCGCCGGAGGACCGCGACCGGTTCAAGAAGTGGTCCGACGACATCACGGCCACGGCGGGCAACATCATGGCCAACCTCACGCCGGACCATTACCGGCAGGCCATCCGGAGTACGCGCGAGCTGACGGCGTACTTTCACAAAGTCGTCACGGAACGGCGGAGTCAACCGCGCGACGACTTGTTGACCGCGATGGCCAAGGCGGAGGAGCAGGGCGACCGCCTCAGCGAACCGGAGCTGTTCGCCAACGCCGTACTGCTGCTCAACGCCGGCCACGAAACCACGACGAATTTGATCGGCAACGGGGCCTGGGCGCTGCTGCGTTTCCCGGACCAGAAGCGGCGGCTGCGCGAAGACCCGTCGCTGGCCAACACGGCGGTGGAGGAGTTGCTGCGCTTCGACAGCCCGGTGCAGTTCACCAGTCGGGTGCTCAAGGAGGACGTGACGGTGGGCGGCAAGGCGTTGAAGGCGGGGCAGCTGGTGCTGTTGTTGCTGGGGGCGGCCAATCGCGACCCGGCCCAGTTCGCGGAGCCGGATCGGCTCGACGTGGGCCGGCAGGACAACAAGCACGTCGCCTTCGGCATGGGACCGCACTTCTGCCTGGGGGCGCCGCTGGCCCGGCTGGAGGGCCGCATCGTGCTGCAAACGCTGTTGCGCCGGCTGCCCGGCCTGCGCCTGGACGGGCCGGAGCCGGAGTACCGCGACAACTTTAATTTGCGAGGCCTCAAGGCGCTGAAGGTGGCGTTTTAGCAAAACTTGTTATTGCAAAGCCGCAAAAGGGCGCCATTCAGGCTCAGGCAGGAGACAACGGATCATGCCTTCTCTTCTGTGATCCACGGGGAAGAACTCGAATGTCTCTCGGCCTGGAAAACGGGTCGCCGTATATCCGCATGTGGGATGAGACTGGAACGTTGATCCGTCAAATTCGGTAATTGACTAGTTACTTTGTCGTTAGCCTACCGGGCGATGAACCGAAGCGAGATACGCCCGACGCACTCTCGAAGGCGACCATTCCTGACCCGTTGCGGTCTGTACGCGGCGCCGCAGTAGGTGCGTGGCGATGGCGGCCCAGGCGAAGCCGCGATCCCGCCATTCGATGATCTTGTCGATCACCTGCTGTGGGAGGAGGGGGAGCCAGCGCCGCGCCCAGGGCTTCGACAAACGAGCGGCAATCGGGATAGCGTTGGTCCGGATCCTTGGCCAGCGCCCGCAGTAGGACGCCCTGTTCCGCTTCCCCAAGGGGTTTCAGGTCCGGCGCGGCCGACGTGTGCTGGAGACACATCTCCATGAAGTCGCCGCCGGGAAAGAGAGGCCGGCCCGTCCGCATCTCCGCGTAGGCGGCCGCCAGGCTGTACTGGTCGCTCTGGGGGCAGACCATCTTTTTCCAGGTCTCGGGCGCCATGTAACGCGGCGTCCCGCACAGCGTGGCGGTGACCAGTTGCTGCGACTCCATCATCCGCGCCAGGCCAAAGTCCGCCACCTTGGCGTGCCCTTTCAGACGCAGCAGGTTCGCCGGTTTCACGTCCCGGTGAATGACGTTCATGGCGTGCAGGTAGTCCAGCGCCTCGGTGGCCTCCCGGAAATAGGTCAGCAACTCCGCGACCGGAATGCCGGTTTTTACCTCGTCGTTCCACTCCGCGAGGCTGCCGTCGGCCAACTCCATCACGATGACGAGCCGGTCTTCCAGCGACCAGAAGGCCTGCGTTTGCAGCAAGAAGGGGTGGCGCAGCTCGCGGATCAGCTGCAGCGATTGCAGCTCGCGCTGGCTGGACTCGTCGTCGAGTGAGCGGAAAATGCGTTTGACGGCCACGTTGACGCCGCCTGGGGCCTCGGCGAGAAACACCTCGCCGAACTGACCGCGGCCGAGCCGCCGGAACAGCTTGAACCCTTCGTTAACCGGCAACACCTGGGAGTAGGCCGAGTGAGAGAGGCTCGGCGGGGCGCCGGACGGCGGGGGGCGCCCGGCATGGTGTAAGGATCTGTCGCAGAGCCGCCGGACGGCGGGGGGGCGCCCGGAAGCGTATGGATGTGATCGCCGGTCGCGCCCACGTCGGTTGGTTCCGGCGGGGTCGTGGCGGGCAGCGGCGGATTCCGTTCGAGACCGGGAAGAGTCCCGTTCTGGTCTCCCGTTTCGGCGTCGGCGGCGATCAGGCGCATCAATTCCGGGAACTGTTCGGAGAAGCGACGGCGGTATTCGTCGACCGTCACCGGTTCGCCGGCCCGCGACCGGGCCTGATATTCCGCGAACACCAGTGCCGCCGGCAGGTCTCGCTTGGGGCCGAGTTCCGGGTACCGCTTCAGGTACGACTCCAGCAACCGGGCCTGTCGCCGCCGCCAGGAGATGTGTAGGTCGCGTTCAATCAATCGGTGCAGCGATCGCAGCCGCGACGGCACCCCAGGCGGTGGAAGAAACGGGTCAAGATCCGGAGCCGGCCCCGCACTCCAGGCGGCCTCCAGGCGGCCCGTCAGTTCGTCGAGCTGAGAGGGGTTGTCGGCATGGGGGTGCGTGGATTTCACGGACGGCCTCACGGAGAACTCGCCTCAGCCGGTGCGGTTTGTTCCTTCGATATTGTACCACCGATTGCGAGGGATGAAATGCCTTCGGGGTGCGCCTCCGGATTGAGGCGAGCGGGGGGCGTCAGCCCCCTGATTCGTCGCCCGTCCCGACGCGCTAGGCTAAATCAGGGGGCTGACGCCCCCCGCTCGCCCGCGCCGCTGTTCTGGATTGGCAGCGACAGTCATGGGCCTTACACTCAAAATGGCTACCTGACATACCAACCCGCCCGCGCGAGGGACCGCCGGGCAGTTTCCCGGTCGCACCGGAAGGATCGGCCCATACCCCCGCGTCCCACCTTCTTGCTCCTGCTCCCCCTCTTGCTGGCCGCGCCGGCGTCCGCGGCCGACGAACCGCTCGTGCCCCCCGCCGACGACAAGCCCATCCTCCAGCTCGACGCCGGCGGGCCGATGGCGGCCGTGACCGCGTTGGCCTTCGCGCCGGACGGCAAGACGCTCTACGTCGGCGGCTTCGACAAGGTCGTCCGCGTCTGGACCCTCGATGAGAAATCCGGCGCGTTCACGGCGCGGGCGACGTACCACGTCCCCATCGGCCCCGGCATGAACGGGCTGATCAACGCGCTGGCCGTGTCGCCGGACGGCCGCTGGCTGGCCGTCGCCGGCAGCGGTGCCATCCGCGGGACGGCGGGTTTCGGCGAAACCGGGCTCATCGTGCCGCTGCCCGGCCGCCTGTCGCCGGCCATGGAACACGATTGGGGCGCCATCTACCTGTTCGATCTGAACAAGGACAAGGACGCGGTGACGCCGCTCCGGGCGCATCGCGCCCCGGTGCTGGCCCTCAAGTTTCTTCCCGCGCGCCAGGGCAAGCCGCCGCTGCTCGTCTCCCTGGGCCGCGAGGGGAAGGAGTCGATGGCGGTTCGGTTGTGGGACGCCGCGGCCGGCCGGCTGTTGGCGGAGCACGTCGATCTGCCCGACCCCGGCGGGAATGAGCCGCCGGGGCTGGAGGCCTGGCACACCGGGCCGAAGGACAAAGACGTGGGCGTCGCCGTGCCGCTGGCCCGCGACTTCGCGCGCGGCAAGGACGCGCCCCCCGGCCGTCTCCATTACTGGGATGTCGCCAATAACCGTCTGCAAAGCACGGAACTGGACCCCGCGTGGCAGTTCACCAATACGGCGGCCTTCCGCCCCGGCAAGACCCCCGACGGCGGCGTCCTGTTCACCGGCGGCCTGTGGCTCAAGAAAGGCGATGCGGCGGCCGGGGCTTACGTGTCGGGCTGGCCGGTCGCCGACGGCAAGCTCACGAAGGATGGCGACCTGACGGAGTTCGTCAACAAAGGCGCTCTCAAGACGCTTGCTTTCCTTCCCGACCCGGACGGCGGCCCCCCGGACCTCGCCGCCGCGGTGGAGCAGTTCCCCGGACGGTCTCCGCCCTATCGGCTGCTCCTGATCGGCCGGACCCGTTCCGGCGGCTTCCGCGACGAAAAGGCGTCCGTCCCGCTGTGGGAATCCGCCGGCCCCGTCGCCGTAACGGCCGCATCGCCGGACGGCGCCCGTCTGGCGGTCTCGGGCGGGGCGGACCACGACGTCTGGATTTACTCCGTGGCCGACCTTTTGAAGGGCAAAGCCGAGCCGCTCCAGAGGATCGCCAGTACCGGCGTCCGGGCGACCGGCGTCGCCTTCGTCCGCAAGGGGGCGACGCCGGGCTTGCTGCTCCGGCAGGACCAGCCGGGCGGCCGGGCGCCCCGCGAGTGGGTGTTGGACGCCAACGGCGCCGGCGTGCAGGAGGGCCGGAAGGGCTGGGAGGACGACGGCCCCGACCTCGACGGCTGGAAGGTCGCCTCCGGCGACGGCATGACGTACTCCGTCGCCAAGGACGGCGACAAGGTGGGCGACGTCCACCTGGCGGCCGGCCAATCGAAGACGTTCCGCCCGCTGCTGCCGTGCTTCGCCCTGCTGCCGCCTTGCAAACCGCTGAACAAAGCGCTTCTGGCCGTGGGCTACGTCGAAGAGGGCGTTTCCTACCTGGAGTTGTTCGACGTGGCCGCCGACCGCCGGGTGCGCCGCTTCTCCGGCCACGTCAACGTCGTCCGCGGCCTGGCGTTCGGCAAGGACGGCCGGCTGCTGGCGTCGGCGTCGGACGACGAAACCGTCGGGGTCTGGAGTTTGACGGACCTGGATAAGGTGGTCGGCAGGGGCGGCGCGATTCCCGGCCTTGTCGTAGAGCAAAAGGGCGAAAAGGTGGTCGTGGCCGCGCCGGACGATACCCTGTCCGCGGACAACAAGAAGGCGTTGGAAGAAAACAAAGTCGGCGTGGGCGATACTGTCGAAGGCGTCGTTGCCGGCAAGACCCTGAAAGCCTTCCGTTCGCCGCAGGACCTCTACGACGCCATCCCGCAGACCGTGTTCAAGTTACGCTTCGACTCCGAAGACGGCATCAACCAGTTCGACCGCGCCGACTACATGTTCGGCACGTGGCGGGAAGGGAGCTTCCACACGCACGCACTCGTGGGCGGCGGCGCCGTCCGCGGGACCTTTCTCGACCCGAAGGCGACCGGCTCACAAATCATCTCCAATGCCGTGGACGATAAGCTCCTTTCCGCGACCATGGAATACGCGTTTAGCCAACGGCTGTCCGTATTCGTGGACGTCCCGTTCCAGTTCGTGCATTTCGGCCCGAACATCGAAGACGGCCCGGCCGATCAGACGAAGGCGGAACAGACCCAATTCCCGGAATCGGAGGTCCGCAACGCGAAATCCGACCCTGACGGCATGGGCGACGTCCAATTCGGTTTCAAATACGCTTTCGTCGCCGAACCCGATTGGCGCTACCTGACCTTCCAGTTCCGGACCTACGTTCCATCAGGCGACTCGGGTCTGGGCCTGGGCACCGGCCACGTGAGCGTGGAGCCGGGCCTGCTGGCTTTCCAGCGCCTGACGGATCAGCTGGTGATCCAGGGAGAATTCACCGACTGGATCCCGATCTCCGCTGGCCAGGGCGCGGGCAATGTCATTACCTACGGCGGCGGCATCGGCTACGATGTGATTCAGCGCCCCAACCTCCGGGTCACGCCGGTCGTGGAAGTCGTCGGCTGGACCTGTCTCGGCGGGACTGAGGGTTTCGATGGGACGGTTCCTGGGACTCCCGTACCGGCCGTGCCCACCGGCGTACAATCGATCAACGTCAACGGCACTTATGTGCCGCCCGACCACGGCTTCATGGAGGCCAACGGCGACACCATCGTCAACGCGAAGTTCGGCGTCTGGACTTACTTCGGTCAAAATAGCGACGTGTACGCCGGTTACGGCCGCTCGTTGACCGGGGACCGCTGGTATCGGGACATATACAGCCTGGAATACCGCCTCCACTTCTAAGCGGCGGGCGGAACGAAATCCCGTCGATATAACGACATGAGCGGGGAGGGGCCGAACGAATCGGCCCCTCCCCGCTCACGCCGTTTTTAGGCTACTGTCCCCACGTTCGGCGGCCCGTACAATGGATTCGACTGCTCCGGGAGTGTTTGCACGTCTGGTGGCGGCCCTGGTCTTCAAAACCAGTGGGGGGTTTGAACAAAGCTCTCTGTGGGTTCGATTCCCATACACTCCCGCTTCCGTTCGCCGGCGCGACCGTCAACCCCTCTTGCGTCCATTTCGTCGGCCGTGATACGCTCCGCCCGGCGAACTGGTCAGGGACGACGAGGGCGATGCTATGGGCATACTCAAGGAACTCTATCGCCGTTTCGAGCTTCTTCTCCACAAACCTCGCCACTGGCAGCTCCGGCCGGATACCATCGACCGCCGCATCTTCCGCGAGGTCGTGATCCACAACGAATACGAGCTACCCGCCCGCTTCGACCGGCGCGACGTGGTGCTCGACGTGGGCGCCCACATCGGTTCCTTCGCGCTGGCGGCGCTAAGACGCGGGGCCGGCAGCGTCTACTGCTGCGAAGCCAATCCCGACAATTTCCGTCTGCTGCAAGCAAACCTCCGGCCGTATGCGAATCGTGTACGCACGTCCGAATTCGCCGTCTGGCGTTCCGACCGGCCGGTCGCCTACCTCCATTTCCAGAACCCCACGCCGCGCAACACGGGCGCCGGCGCCGTTTCCACGGAGCCGGACGGGCTGATGGTCGCCGCGCGGGCTTTCGACGACCTGATCGCCGGGGCCGTCGCCGACGGGCGGCGCGTTCGGCTGGTGAAGCTGGATTGCGAAGGCTCCGAATGGCCCATCCTGTTTACGTCCCGAATGCTGCACCTCGTGGATTCGCTTTGCGGCGAATACCATTGGGTGGACGCCGCCGGCCCGTTCGCCGTCGCCGGTCATCCGCAATTCACCCCGGCCGTGCTGGAGCGGTTCCTGTCCGAGCAAGGCTTCCGGGTGCGGACGCGGCCGATGACCAAGGACCCGAGCGCCGGCCTGTTCTTTGCCGAGCGCGACGCCCGACGGGCGTTTGCCCTACCGACGCCGCCGAATGGGACGGAGACGGGCAAGGCCGTTCCGGCCGCCGCATCGCAGCGTCTTTCTTGACCGCCTTCCTTCATCGTTTCTATAATCCATACTCAGGCGCCGCCGTGGGACGGCCCGCCAAAAGTATGGCCGGCCCACTCAGCGCCGCCCCATGCGTCCGCGGAAAGAGAGGCTGCCGTGCCGGTCCACATGGAGTTGAAGCGGATCATCATCAGCGAGATCCACGAACAGCAGGTGATCTTGCTCAAAGAGGTGGAAGGCGATCGCAATTTCTCCATCATGATCGGCATCTTCGAGGCCACCAGCATCGACCGCCGCGTCAAACGACTGCCCTCGCCGCGCCCCCTCACGCACGACCTCGTCGTCGGGACCATCGACGCCCTCGGCGGCGAACTGCGCGACATCTACATCAGCGAGTTGAAAGATCACACCTACTACGCCAAGCTCCGCATCCGCATGAACGGCGAGATGGTCGAGGTCGATTGCCGGCCCAGCGACGCCATCGCCCTGGCCGTAACCGCCAGCGTGCCGATCTACGTCGCCGAGGACGTGCTGGAAGAAGTATGCGGCGACTGAACGCGACCAAGCAGGCGAGCGGGGGGCGTCAGCCCCCTGATGACTACTTCATTCGCTGAAACTTCCATCAGGGGGCTTACGCCCCCCGCTCGCCCCGGAGTATCCTCTTTCCATGCAACTCGCGTTCAGCACCAACGCCTACCTGAATTACTCCTTCGCCGAGGCGACGCGGCGTCTGGCCGCCCTCGGCTACCGGGGCGTGGAGATCATGGCCGACGTGCCGCACGCCTGGCCGGCCTACATGCTCCCCGAACAGAAACAGGCCCTCCGCGACGCCCTCGCCAAAAACCACCTGGCGATCTCCAACGTCAACGCCTTCATGATGCACGCGGTCAACGACGCCCGCCAGCGCTACTGGCACCCGTCCTGGATCGAGCCGGATCGCCATTACCGCCAGGTCCGCATCGACCACACCACGCGCGCTCTGACCCTGGCGCGCGAACTGGGGGCGCGCTGCATCACCACCGAACCGGGCGGGCCGGTCGAGGCGGGCGGTTCGTGGACGGCCGCGTTGAAGCTATTCATCGAGGGGCTGAAACCCGTCGCGGAACACGCCGAGAAGGAAGGCGTCCTGCTGCTGGTCGAGCCGGAACCCGGCCTGCTGATCGAGACGGCCGACCAGTTCCTGGAGTTGATGCAACACATCGACTCACCGGCCGTCGGCATGAACTACGACGTGGGGCACGCCTACTGCGTCGGCGAAGACCCGGCCACGACCATCCCGCGCGTGGCGAAGTACATTCGCCATTTCCACCTCGAAGACATCGCCGCCACGCGCGTCCATCAGCACCTCATCCCCGGCGACGGCGCCATCGACTTCCCCGCCGTTCTCCGTGCGATCAAGGGCATCGGCTATGACGGCTGGCTGACCATTGAGCTGTACCCCTACGTCGAGGACCCCGACGAGGCCGCCGCCCGCGGCCTGCGGCGGATCACGGAGGCGCTGGCCGCCGTATGAACCGCTTGCAACCCTACGCCCAACTCGTGCGGCTGCCCAACCTGCCGACCGCCCTGGCCGACATCGCGCTCGGGGCGCTGGCGACCGGCGCGTGGGCCGAGCCGCGACGCTGGCCCGTCTACCTGTTGTTGATGGCCGCCTCCGCCTGTCTCTACTGCGGCGGCATGGCCTGGAACGACTTCTTCGACCGCGAAGAAGACCGGCTCGAACGGCCGGATCGGCCGCTGCCGTCCGGCAAAATCACGCCGCGTCAGGCCGCCCTGTGCGCGACCGGTCTGGTCGCGGCGGGCGTGGCCTTGGCCGTCGCGGCGGGTCTGATCCAGGGCGGCTACCTGACGCCGACCTTGCTGGCTTTGCTCCTGACGGCCGCGATCTTCCTCTACGACGCCTGGCTCAAGCGCACCGTCGTGGGGCCGGTCGGCATGGGGGCGTGTCGCTTCCTGAACGTGTTGCTCGGCATGTCGCCGGCCGTGCCGGAGGTGCTATGGTCGCGCGGCCTCTACCTCGCCGTTGTCGTCGGCCTGTACATCGTCGGCGTCACCTGGCTGGCGCGGACCGAAGCGCGGGTGAGCAGCCGGGCGGCGTTGCTCGCGGCGACCTGCGTGATGGCCCTGAGCCTGCTGTTGGCGCTGCCGCTGCCGGTCGTTGCCTTGCCCGTCGTGCCGCCGGCCGAGGCCAGCTCGCCGCTGTTCCCGTACCTGCTGGTCGGGCTAGGGTTCTTCGTGGGGTTCCCCGTGGCGTGGGCCGTCCGCACGCCGACGCCGGCCCGCGTGCAGGCCGCGGTCAAACGCTCTCTGATGGGGTTGATTCTGCTGGACGCGGTGTTGGCCACGGCGCTCGCGGGGACTGTGGGGTTGGTCGTGCTGGTCCTGCTGGCGCCGTCCGTGTACCTGAATCGCAAGAAGTGGCTGTATGCGACCTGATCGGGGCACGTCTTAGAGGCTGTAACTTGATGGCGAGCGGCGCGGCGTAAGCCCGCCGGTGCGGCCTAACCGGCGGGCTTACGCCGCGCCGCTCACCACCGAATACGGCGGTACGCCGGAGGGGGAAAATCGAAAAATCATTGCCTCCCCCTTCCGATAGGGTACAATCCAACTTTCCCAGAGGAGGCCGCGGATGAAACAGGAACCACTGGTCGAGGACATTCAGAACTATGCCTTGAACATCGTCGATACGGTGCGTGAGCCGCTGTTGATCCTCGACACCACGTTGCGCGTCCGCTCCGCCAACCGCGCCTTCTACCAGACCTTCCACGTCTCCTCCGAGGAGACCGAGAACCGCCTCATTTACGAGTTGGGCAACGGCCAGTGGGACATCCCCGACCTGCGGACGCTGCTGGAGGACGTCGTCCCCAAGAGTTCCGTCTTCAACGACTTCGAGTTGGAGCACACCTTCCCGGTCATCGGCCGCCGGGTGATGCTGCTCAACGCTCGAAAGCTCCAGGCCGGCCACCACGGCGAACTGCTCGTCCTGGCCATGGAAGACGTCACGGAGCGGCGGCGTTCCGAGGCGGATTTGAAGGCCATCGAAACCTACGCGCAAAACATCGTCGATACGGTGCGTGAGCCGCTGTTGATCCTCGACACCACGTTGCGCGTCCGCTCCGCCA
>Ga0182024_10018745_pt1 | contig 12848 bp, 12 predicted proteins | sample P32metaG_FD_120480 | JGI IMG/M metagenome (GOLD analysis project Ga0182024, IMG submission 120480) | Permafrost microbial communities from Stordalen Mire, Sweden - P3-2 metaG (Illumina Assembly) | ecosystem: Environmental > Terrestrial > Soil > Wetlands > Permafrost | place: Sweden: Stordalen...
AAGGTGAGGGGGTGACAAGGTGAGGGGGTGACAAGGTGAGCGGGTGTCAAGGTGAGGGGTGGCAAGGTGAGAGGTGACAGGATCCTTCGCAGGGGCAAGCGCCGGTGAGTACGGCGGTCCCGCACCGCGCACGATTTACGCAGTGGCTTGGGGTGAGGACTTGTCTCGTTGTCACCTTGTCACCCCCTCACCCTGTCACCCCCTCAGCTTGTCACCCTGTCGTCTTCCGTCCCTCACCTTGTCATCCCTCCCCGACTACCTCACGCAGGGTTTTAGCGACGTACCTCACGTGTTCTTCCGGCAATTCAGGGTAGATCGGCAATGCCAGGACCTCCCGGCAGGCGCGTTCGGTTTCGGGCAGGTCGCCCGGCTTGCCGCCGAGGGGCTCGAAGCACTTTTGCAGGTGCAGCGGGACAGGGTAGTAGATGCCGCTGCCGATGCCCCGCTCGGCCAGTGCCTGTTTGACGGCGTCGCGCCCCGGCTTGCCCGGGCGCTCGGGGATGCGCACGACGTATTGGTTGTAAATGCTCCAATTACCATCTTCGATGAACGGCGTCACCACCCCGCAGCCGGCCAGCAGCTTGTCATACAGGGCGGCGTTGCGGCGGCGCGCGTCGTGCCAGCCACCCAGGTATTTGAGCTTCACGTCCAGGACGGCGGCCTGGATGGCCGCCAGGCGGAACATGCCGCCGATCATCTCGTGGTGGTAGGTGTGGCCCGATCCGTGGACGCGGAGCTTGCGGCAGCGCTCGGCAAAGGCGTCGTCGCTGGTGCAGATGGCGCCGGCGTCGCCGAAGGCGCCGAGGTTCTTGGTGGGATAGAAGCTGAGGCACCCGGCAAAGCCGAACGAGCAGGCAGGTGCGTCGTTCCACCGGGCGCCCACGGCCTGGGCGGCGTCCTCGATCACTTGCAGACCGTGCCGCCGGGCGATCGCGTCGATCGCCTCCATCGCCGCCACCTGCCCGAACAGGTGGACGGGCATGATCGCCTTGGTTCGCGGGGTGATTTTCTCCTCCAACCGGCTCGGATCGAGGTTGAACGTCCGCGGGTCGATCTCGGCGAAGACCGGGACCGCACCGAGCCGGGCGATTGACCCGGCGGTGGCGAAAAATGTGAAGCTGGGGCAGACCACTTCGTCGCCCGGACCAATGCCGATGCCCATCAGCGCGCACAGCAGGGCGTCGGTCCCGCTGCTCACGCCGACGGCGTGCTTCGTGCGGCAGTATTCGGCCAAGTGCCTTTCGAAGCGTTCGACGTGCGGCCCGAGGATCAGGGCCTGAGCGTCGCAGACTTCGTCGATGGCGCGGCGGATCTCGTTGCGGATCGGCAGGTACTGGGCCTGCAAGTCGAGGAGCTTGACGTTCATTGCCTCAAGTAAAACGGAAAATCCGACGTTGGGAAAGTCCCTGGTCCTTTGTCTTTGGTCCTTTGTCCTTTCCGTCCGTCGTTTACCGCGCTGGCAAACGGAGATCGGATTCGGCGCGCGGTCAATGATGGCTGCGACCAGATAGCAAAGGACAAATGACCAATGACAAATGACCAATGACAAAGGACCAATGACAAAGGACCAATGACAAAGGACCAATGATGTTGTATTTACTAGAAAGACATAATTTATAGCGTTGTATTTCATGTTATCGGTCCGCACGAGGGCGTGCTACGCGGGAACCGAAAACGGGTTTAAGAAAAATGGTGACCGGAGTCGAAATTTTTCGCGTGAAGTTTTTTTTCGAAAACCCCTTGTTTTCGGTTGCATCGCATTTCTTCCTCCGTATATTCCGACCCGCTCACTCGGGTGGGCGCCCAGATGTTGTGGGTAAGGCTTTGGCAGTTGCATTTGGGGTGGTCCGCCGGCCAGGGCGTGCAGTGCCGGTCGGATCACGCGGCCCTGATTCAGGGCTGGCAGTTGATTCAGTTCCGTGGTTTTCCGGGCTCAGGTTCTTCGGGGTCTTTGTTCATGACCGCCAGGAGACTGACCTTCTTGGGCAGCGTTCGCTTCCCGAGCAGGTCTTCGGGCCAGGCTTCGGTCCCGATTCAACGCCCCTCTTGCTGCTGCAAGCGCGGTGAAGTGAGGTTGCCAACTGCGTCGGCAGGAACTCGGCGGCCCGCTTTCCAGCGCATAACGAGCAGGTCGGCCTGCCAGTCAACGCGAAAACGGTCGCGTCCCCTTAGCTCACCCCCGCAAAAGACGCGGGGAATGCCGGGCAAGGGCGCCAACTTTTCCCGCGCGATGGATCGCCTCGGACTGGCAGCCATGTCGGCTCTTCCGCTCTGAAAAGCCTCTTGTATCAATCGGTTAGGTCTGTTGTTTCTTTAAGGAGCGATGATGCCCCACGGTTCTATCTCCGGGGACTGTCTTGGTCTGTCTACCTGCCTCCTCCGCGCCGGAGGGTTGGCTGCTCGCCGGTCCTTCCAGGCGGCGGTAGTTCACGCAGTCAAGGCCGTCAACTTCCTTGCCGGAGGCTCTGCCGATCGGTCCGACCGCGCGGGCGAGGTCCCTTGTGCCATGGAAGCAATGGAGGCCCGGCAACTGCTGTCGTCGACCTATTTCGTGTCGCCCAGCGGTTCCGATTCCAACCCCGGCACCCTGGGCGCCCCGTTCCAAACCATCCAGCACGCCGCCAGCATCGCCAGCGCAGGCAGCGTCGTAGACATCGAGACGGGCGTGTACCACGAGACCGTGACACCCAATTCCGGCACTACTTTCCAGGCCTACAACGGTGAGAACGTCGAAATCGACGGCGCGGACTCCGTCAGCGGTTTCACCCAATACAGCGGGTCGATCTACAAGGCCAACGCCGGCGGCAACCTGGGCTTCGGGAACAATCAGGTGTTCGTCGACAACCAGATGGTGAACGAAGATCGTTGGCCCTACAGCAGCAGCCTCTCGCACCCGACCATGGCCCACGCCTCCAGCGGGACGGGCAACAGCGTCACCGACCCGGGGCTCCCCTCCGGCCTGGTCGGCTGCACTATCCATATCGCCATCGGACAGGAATGGGTTGCCCAGACCGCCACCATTACCGGGCAGTCCGGTGACAGGATCTTCTTTAACCTTGGCGGTAATGTCCCAAAAGCCGGCGGTCCCGAGGCCGGCAACCCGTTCTACATTACCGGCAAACTCGGGCTGGTCACCGGGCCCGGCGAGTGGTACGAAGACTCCAGCGGGAATTTGTACCTCTGGGCCCCCAATGGCGGCACGCCCAGCGGCGTCGAAGTCAAGCACCGCCAATATGGGTTCAACCTCAACGGCAAGAGCAACGTCGTTATCAATGGTATCAATCTTTTCGCCTGCTCGATCACCGCTCACGGCTCCAGCGGCATCAGAATCAACGGCATCCACGACACCTACGTCTCGCAATTCTCACTCGCGTCCGACGGATGGAAACCGCCCGGCGCCAGCGGGATCAACATCTCCGGAAATAACAACTCAGTCTCCAACAGCGTGATCGCCGACAGCGCGGGGGATGGGATATTCATGACCGGCAGCGGCAACTCGGTGACCAATTGCGTCATCCACGACTTCGCCTATCAGGGTTTCGACAATGCCGCAATTCGAGCCAGTGGCAGTGGCGACACGATCAGCGACAACACCATCTACAACGGTGGCCGTGATGGGATCAAGGTTTCGGGCGCCACCTCGACCAGCGTCGAGCACAACCTCATCCACGACGTCATGCTCCAAACCACTGACGGCGGCGGGATCTATGCCTATGGAACCAACGGCTCAGGCAGCACGTGGGCCTACAACGAAATCTATAACGTGTCCGCCGGCGGGTGGGGCGCGGCCGGGCTCTACCTCGACAACAACGACCACGGCTACGACATCCACAACAACGATGTCTTCAACTGTCAGATCGCCTTCAAGATCAACCCGTCGAGCCTCGACGAAAAGATCATCAGCAACACGCTCCTGGCCAGTGAATTCAGCATCGAAAACTCCGGCAGCAGGAACATGAGCGGCTCGCAGCTCATCGACAATGTGTTCAACCGCCCGATTCAGGTTGCTGGTTCCGTGCTTGAGTCCGGAAACGTCAGCAGTGGCGACACGGCCGACGTCACTTTCGCCGGAGCGAGCATATCGGCCTCCACGCCCACCCCGGCGACAACCGCAACACCAACCCCAACGCCTACACCAACGCCGACCCCAACGCCTACTCCGACGCCGACTGCGACTCCGACCCCAACGCCGACCCCGACCCTCAAGGCGGTTTCCGCGAGCGTCTCCGCCGTGCATGGAGCGACGTTTGACAATTACATCGGGACATTCATCGATTCAAACGCCCAGGACACGACCGCGTCGCATTTCACCGCGACCGTCAATTGGGGCGACGGAACCGCGGCAAGCACCGGCGCCGTGGCTTACAATTCCCGCACGAAGCACTTCAACCTTTCCGGAACTCACAAGTTCGCCGCCAAGGGAACCTATAAAGTCACGATTACCATCCTCGGCCCCGGCGGCAGCAAGACAACGATTGTCAGCACGGCCATCGTGCGCTGAGCAGCCACGCGTTTGTTGGAGAAGGCGCATCAGCCCTTGATTTGCGACTTTACGCCGCCGATCGGTTCCGGCGGTGACAGTTGACAGGCTCTCGGAGTCGGCGGCCGGAGGGACTCGGACCACAAGGTCCGGTCCGCCGGCCGCCGTTCGTTTGACGAGACGCCGCGTCTACCGTAGAAGCGGCGTCTCGCCGCTTAAATCAGGCGCTCAACGCGCCACGGCGAATGACACGTATTTGTATTTGGCGAGGACGGCCGCGTCGTAGAGAGGGGCCAGGGCGTCCCATTTGGTGCCCAGAGCTGGGTGGAGAACGGCTCGCACGTCGTTGGCGGACCTGCCGTTCTTGACCAGGGCGGTCATCCGGTCCGCCAGGACGAGCCGTACCTGGGCCGGGTCCTGGAACCGGCCGGGCGTGCCGGTGACGCTGGCGTCGCCGTTGGCGTAGACGTTCACGTCAACCACCACCGGCAGGAGCTTTGGCAACTCCATCGTCGGCATCGGTTCGCCAATCCCCCGGATGGGCAGCGTGCTGACCATGAAATGTTCGGCGGTGCCGAAGCTGCCGGCCAGCATCAAGAAGATCAGGATCACCATCACAACATCAACCAACGGCGTCATATTCGGCCCAGCATGGTAGCTGGGCGCGGAGTTTGTGAGCGGCTTCATTGGCAGGCTCCTTGGTCCGCGCATCTCATTGCGTCTGCGCGAATGAGATCTTCTCGAATGACGCCCGCAGGGCGGCATCGTAGAGCGGGGCGAGGCTTTCCCATTTCGTGCCCGACACCGGATGGAGGACCACTTCCACATCCTTGGCCGAGTGACCCTGGGCCTTGAACTCGGCCATCTTGGATTCCAACAGCTTCTCCACGGCATCTGGGTCGGTCTCGCGCGTTTTGTAACCGGGGACCATGGCATCGCCGTTCTGGGAGATCTGCACGTCGAGCAGGATCGGCGGCTTCCAGTCGAGAGGCGGCGGGACCCCGCCCGCGCCTTTGGCGTGGATCGGAACGGCGCTGACCATGAAGTGCTCGGCAGTGCCGAAACTCCCGGCCAGCATCAGGAAGATCAGGATCACCATCACCACGTCCACCAGCGGGGTCATGTTTGGCCCCGAATCGTAGTGGACCTTCTTTGCGCCTTTGAGTTTCATTGGAGTTCTCGTTGTTGGGAACGAAAGAGGCGTCTTGCCGGCGCAGGCCGGCCCGGGACAAACCCGGCGCTTACTGGGCCTTCTTGGCATCCGAGCCGTAATTCAGCTTCTTCACGCCGGCATTGGCGCATTCGACCAGCACTTGCTGGAGCATGCCGTAATCCAGGTACTTCTCGGCCCGGATGGTCACGCTGAAGTTGGCGTCCAAGCCCTTCCTCTTGCGTTCCTCGACGGCTTTTTTCAATTCCTCGCGGAGCGGGTAAGTGACGTTGCCGCCGCCAACGGTCCGGCGGATCACCGGCACCTCCGTTGCGTCGTTGTCCTGGTCGCTGAACCGCGCTGTCACGTGTGGTTCCCGGATGTTGGACCCCGGTATTTTCAGCGGGACCTCCTTGCCCGGTTCATTGAGCGGCTTTCCCGTCACTTCGTCGATCTTGTATCTCGGGGTAGAGCCATCGTTTTCGCGATCGATGTTCGGGTCGGTCACGTTGAGGATGATGTTGTCGCCGAGTTCGCCGATCTTCTTGCCAATGATGGTTTGGGGAAGGTTGACGATGGAACCGGTCTTGACGCCGATCTTGGCCACCAGCATGAAGAAGATGATCAGGCACATCACGACGTCGATCAGGGGAGTGACGTTGACGCCGCCCTCTTTCATTTCAGGCATTGAATGTTTTTTCACGGCACACCTCTTTTGCAGTCAGGGGGTGTCACCGGTCACGTGTCACGGTCCTTTGTCCCTGGTCCTTTGTCCTTCGCAATGATTGCGGAGCAGACAGAGGACAAAGGACAAAGGACACGACCACTGACAAGTGACCAGTGATAAAGGATGTTGATCACATGGGTGCGGGCGCCGGGGCGGGAACGGCGGGGGCACGGCGAACGGGGGGCATTCCGGGGACGCCCGGGTGCTGCGGCGCGCCGGGGCCCCGGCCGGGGGCGGCGGGGGCAGTGCTTCTCTCCTGCGGCTTGACCATCAGCAGCAACTCTTCGCAGACCAGCGAGCCACGGACGGTCAGGCGGTCAATGATGGTGCGGAGGACACCGAAGGCGGCAAGGCACGGGACGGCCAGGAACAGCCCCAGGAAGGTGTGCGTCAGGGCCGTGGAAATACCGCCGGCCAGGTCCTTGGGACTGGCGCTGCCGTTCGCCTGGTTCATCATGTCGAATGCCTGCACCATGCCCATGACCGTTCCCAGCAGCCCCAGGAGGGGGCCGAGGTTGCCGATGATGTTGAGGTACTCGATGCTGCGGAAGGTCTCAGCGGTTTGCTCGCCCAGGGAGGTCTCCATGGCCTCTTTCATGCTGCTGAAGCTGGGAGCGCGCTTCAAGGCGGGATTGAGGGCCTTGGCAACAAAACTGGGGTCGTTTTCCGTGAACTCGATCAACTCCTTGAACTTCTTCTGCTGGATCAACTCCCGCATCTGCTGGGTGGTCGCTTCAGGCATGAAGACCGATTCGCGGTTCTTGATGAAGCCGTAGATGATGAGCGTGAGGCCGAAGATAGACAGCAACGCGATGGTGATGGTAATGGGGTCGATGATGTGCTGTGCGACCAGTCGCAAGGTCACCATGATGGCGCTGCTTTGCGGCGTCGCCGGGGTTTCGGGGGTGCCGGGCGCCGCCTGGGCATAGCTGGTCGCCGTGAAGAACGCCACCGCGAGGAGGGCGGTGAGCAGAACGACGCCGAACCGCGAACGGGCAAACTGTCCGATGAGACGCATGACGGGGTCCTTTTCTCCCGCTTTGGGGAGATGCGGGCGTGACGACAAGTTGGGCGGGGACGAGCCGGGGATGAGATGGTTGAAAGCGGACGGGGCGATCCCGTCGCGTGGGCCTTCAGATCGCAAACCTGGACCGAATCGCAGCCTTCCTCATCATTCCCTGGCCGTGCCCGGTGACTGGAGCCGATCTCTCTGTCTACCGACCGGTTACAGGGTTGGAAAGGGAGCAGGGATCCCGTGGCGGCACCGCAGCCGGAAGCGTGTCTCTGTCACTGCGGCGATGCCAATCAGGGCCTGCCGGGCCCTTCCGACGTAACGACATTCAAAGGCTCCCTCGCCCCTTACCGGGGCGGGGGAGCGTGTTTGCTGGAGGTTTTTGAATCGAGCGTCAAGAGGGAACTTATCTATACATCCGTAGCGGGTGAACCCGGGACGGCAACGCCCCGAGTGGGAGCAGCCGTCAGACAACTAGTGGATAACCGCACGTGATTTGAGGGGTTGATCGGGCCTTCGGCCCGCCCGGGGCGACACGCCCCGGCTCCGCTTAGACTCCTCAAATGAACCGCGACAAACGACTAATTGTTTTCCAAATCGGTCATGATCACATGCTTGAAGTTGCCGCCAGCCTCCTTGGCGATCTGCACCATCAGGTCCTCAGAGTCCTTATTCTGTTCCGCCTCGGTCGAGTTCTCGTAAAAGAGGATCGTGTTGACCTTGATTTTGTGGCCGGGGTTCAGCTTGCGGCACAGTTCCAGCACCGCCTTGTTGTCCGGGAAGTCGGCGGCGTCGCTGAGGAGGTAAATCAACTGCGGCTGCTGCTTGAAGGCGGTTTCGATGGCGGGCAGCGGATCGGTGGTGCCCGAAGCGGTGATGTCGTCCAGGAAGCGGAAGGCGTTGCGTTTGCTCTCGGGGGTTGCCGGCACGAGCTCGTTCATGTTCAGGGCGAGGCACTTTTCGTCGTGGAAGAAAACGATATTGAACGATTGGATGGGCCGCAGGCCGCCGACCGCCTTCTGGAGCTGGTCCTTGAGGCTGGCCATCTTGTTGAGCATGGAGCCGGTGGAGTCGCAGACGAAGACGATTTTGCGGGCGTTGCCGCCGCTGCCGAAGACCGGCCCGTGGGGCCCGATGGCGCCGCCGCCGGGCGCGCCGAACATGGCCAGAGGCCCGCCGCCGTCGCCGCTCCCACTGCCCGAACCATCGCCCTTGCCGCCGCCCACGCCTTTGCCGCCGCCAAGGCCGCCGACGCCCAGTCCGATGGCAGGGGTGGCGTCGCCATCACCCGAGCTGCCGCCCGCTGCCTGGAGGTCAAGGGTGGGGCTGGCCTTGTTGGACACGCCGTCCGGCTTGCCGCCGTCCGGCGTGGTGTCCTGCATCATCTGCTTGAAGGGGTCGTTGTTGGGCCCGCTATTGGGTACGCCTCCGGGAGGCCCGGCGTCGGCCAGCGTCGCTTCGGGAATAATCGTTTGTTCTTTTTCCAACGGCGGCGTGAGAATGGGCAGCGCAAATAGCTTCACGGCCACGATCGCGAGCACCAAGAGCCCGGCATGGACCGTCAGCGAGGTCACGAACGGCAAAACGGTCTGCACCCAAGGCTGCTGAAAGAAGCTGAGCTGCGGCCACACTTCCTGCTGATCTCCCTCACCGGGGGCGCCTGGCACTCCGGGGCCGGCACCCGGTGCGCCCGGCGGACGAACCCCACCGGGTGGCGGAGGGGGCATCTTGGGTGGGGCGCCGCGCGGCGGCGTGCCCATCGGCGGAGGTGGGGTGGGGGGCAAAGCAGGCTGCAAAGCCATTGGAAGCTCCTGGTAGATGGTCGTCTGGGGCGACAAACCATCCGGCGGTCATGGCAGAAACGAAACCTCGCGTTACCGAAAGGGGGTCGATCTGCCGGTGGGTCATGTGCCGGGCGTACCCAAGGGGCACCAGAGCACACAATTATACTACCGCCGAACGGAATATATAGTTTTCACTAAATGCACGTCAATCAAAAACTACGCAAATTCTTAGACCGCGTCAGGACCGCCGCCGACGATGACATTCGCGCCACCTATTCGGGGATGGATCGGACATCCACCGACGCTTGGAGCGGCCCATTGGTATCACGCGGCGGGGGAGCGTTTATTAGGCCATGCCATTGACGGGGACGACAACGGCCGGTTCAATCCATGCGTCCTGAACGTCGGGACGGTGACTCTGGAGCGGGGCAAGGAAAGCAAGGCAGTTGTCATCAAGCCGACGCGGATCGACAATGGCAAGTCGCTGATGAATGTCCGCCAGGTCGAGTTGTCGCCGGCGGAACAGGTCGAAATTACAGGACTGGTTTGCGTGCCGTTCTCACTATTTTCGCACTGATTGGCCTGGCCGCGATCGCGCTGGTCATCTTCATCCTTTCCGGCCTGCTGCACCTGTCGTCCCTCGACCGCCTGGCGACGACCGGCGGGGTCTCGGCAACGTCGCAACCCACCACAGACCCCGACGACGGCGATGACCCGGCGACAACCGAGCCGGATTCGGCCGATGCGACCCACCCGACGATGGTGGACCGCTCGGTTTTCCTGTCGGCCGCCGACGCCAGGCTGACTGGGCCAAAGATCGCCTTGATGGCCCGGGACAACATCGTGCTGAAGACCGGAGACAACCAGCCTCCGCCGGCGCTGCCGGACTTTCCGGAGTTCGGGCGGGGTTTCCGGGATGGCCGCCGCCGAGGCCGCGCCCCCCCGCAGCCGTTCCTCGCTCGATGGGGGACTGCCGAGGATTGTGCCGAGTGGGACTTCGAGTCGCCCGCCGAAGGCACCTACACGGTCAGCTTGGTCTACTCCGGCCCGCCAAGCCGGCAGGATAAGACGGGCGGCCCGTTTGTGGTTTCGATCGGCAGCGGGCAAATCACCGTCAGCCCGAAGCCGACCACCAACGGCACCAGCTTTGAATTGGCCGACGTCGGCGAGCTCCACCTGCCCAAAGGCCAGGTCCGCCTGACGGTCCGTCCGGAGGGGAAGATCACCTACGACACATCGATTCGGTTGCGCAGCGTCCGCCTGTTCCCAAGTCAACAGTGATGGTGGGCTGAAAACGTGAAAACGTGAAAACGTGAAACGCGAAGACGTGAAGACGTGAAAACGTGAAGGCGGGGGAACGATCGGACGTAGCCCGCGCACTCACCTTTTCACTTTTCACGTGTGTTCACGTCTCCACGTTTCACGTCTTCCCGTTTCACGTCTTCCCGTTTCACGTCTTCCCGTTTCACGTCTTCCCGTTTTCACGTCTCATCCCCCGGGTTCAGGGTCCCGCTCCGGCCGTGATGACCCGAGGCGCCGGGCGGTTCATCGTGGGATTGGGTGGGCGGGACTTCATGAGGCGCCATGGCTCGCACGAACAAGCCAACTACCGCGGCCAGGATGAACAGGCCTGCGGCAATGGCGGCCACCGTTCCAGGGAGTGATGAGCCGGCGGCGACGAATTCCGGGTGCGGGGCTCGGTCGGCCCGGTCGTCACGCGCGATGAAATCAGGCGGCGCTTCCGGTTGGGCGCCGGTTGGTATTCCTGTCGCCGCGGCCGGCGCAGGGGCGGTCGTGGCGGAAGTGGCCGGCAGGGTCGCCGCCGCTTCTCTTGTAGTGGGCGATGTGCTCGGTGAGCTCGCCGGCATCGTGGCGGGCAACGTGCTCGGTCCCGTGGTGGATTCCTGCGTCGCCGGCATCGTGGCGGGCAACGTGCTGGGTCCTGTGGTGGATTCCTGCGTCGCCGGCATCGTGGCGGGCAATGTGCTCGGCTCTGTGGTGGATGCCTGTGTCGCCGGCATTGAACTTGGTAAGGACGTGGGAATCGTCGCCGGCTGCGTGGCGGCGGCTTCGGATGTGGCTGCGGTGGTTGGCGTCGTGGCCGGCCAGGTGGTCGCCGTTGGCGAGGGGTTCGTCGCGGGGATGGGGCGGGTGGCAACGATTGTTGCCGGGTGGCCGGACGGGGCCGCCTGCGTCACTTTTTCCCCGCCCCGCGCGGGCGGCCTGGGGGGTTGGGTGCAGCCGGCGACAGCGGCGGCCACCAGGACCAGTGTCATCAATGCCAGCCTGGGCTGAGCTTGCCCGCGGCGAGCTTGTCGAATCCGTCGAATGGGCCAAGGATTTGCCATGACGGTTGCCCGGTTTCACACCGCAAGGTGCGGGACCTTCTGGCGGACTTCCTCCGGCCTGAGCGTCTTGACCGCGAAGTCGGCGTCGGTCAGTTTGTCCAGAGGGTAGCTCGTCGCCACGCCGATCACCGGGAAGCCATGTGCCTTAACCGACCGTATGACAGTCGGGGCGTCCTCGATGATGAGGCACTCGGCAGGCTTGAGGGGCTTGAGGTGGGGGCCTTTGAGGCGCTCGGAAACCAGTTGCATCGTCTTCAAGTACCCCGACGGGTCGGGCTTGCCGACCGCGACATCCTGTGCCGCCACGATCACCCCGAAGCAGTCGCGCAGGCAGACGGCTTCCAGCATCGCCTCAATCTCCTCGCGCAGCGCGCCCGAGCAGATGGCCAGGGGGCAGTGGCGCCACAAGCTGCGGACGAACTCTTCGACGCCGGGCAGCGCGGAAAACTGCCCGCGGTCGATCAGGTCCATCATGACCTCGCTCTTGCGAGCCATCAGGCTGAGGAAGGTCTTGGGCGGCAGGGGCAAGCCGCGCGTCTGATAGAGATGGCGGAACGCCCCTTTGTCGTCGAAGCCGATCAATTCCTGGTAATACTCATCTTCTTCCAAAAAAATGCTCTCGGTAGCCAGCACTTCTTTGAACGCCTGGAAGTGGAGCGGTTCGCTGTTGACGATGACGCCGTCGAAGTCAAAGAAGACGGCACGCGGCCAATTCGCCATAGACCGGCACATTATGCACCGAGCCGGGGAATTGGCAAGGCTGAACGTGAATCTGACGCCGCGGCGCGGGTCCTGGTCGAACCCGCACCGCGGTATAACCCGGCGGGGAATTCAGCGGGCAAGTGACGTCGACGACGAGCCGTGAGGATCGACGTCGACGGCCGCCCTGCATCCGCCGAGCACCGTGGCGAACAACCCCAGGGTCAACAGAGTGATAATAAGGGACTTCATGGCAATCTCCCAAAAAAATAGACGACCCCGCGTTGCCGCCGATAATGAATGCCGGGCGGACGTTCCGCGGGCAACGGCGGCATGGAGAGTTGTTTACACAGCGTCTGCCTGGTCCGGGCCGTATCAGCCCGGAATGCCGTTGCGGAAGCGCTTTTTGTGAAACGACTCTTCGCACTGAGCGTCTGCTCGTGCTCCCTCGCCGAACGGCCTCCAACTAGCCGCTCGGGTCACACGAATGCAGTGCAATGTCCGTGCCGCGAATCGGGTGGGTCTGGCTGGTAATGGGGTGTGGAACTCGCGGGCGGGCTTCAACCGGCTCCGCGGGCAAGGTGAAATGGCCACGCTCTGCGAATCTGCACGGGCGCACGGGCCGCGCCTCCTTCCGCCTTGGGTTCG
>Ga0182024_10018746_pt1 | contig 12848 bp, 8 predicted proteins | sample P32metaG_FD_120480 | JGI IMG/M metagenome (GOLD analysis project Ga0182024, IMG submission 120480) | Permafrost microbial communities from Stordalen Mire, Sweden - P3-2 metaG (Illumina Assembly) | ecosystem: Environmental > Terrestrial > Soil > Wetlands > Permafrost | place: Sweden: Stordalen...
CGGTTCGGGGATGATCACAAATGTGCCAAGTTGACCCGATGTCGCACACGTTCACGTGGTCACAAGCCAGCCCGGCCAACCTCTCCCCGGCGACCGGCGGTCGCTCACGTGAAGCTGGACTTCTCGCGATGGGAGGACCAGATGACAACACTCAATCCAACAACCACGGCAATGGAAGCCTTCGGGTGGGCACAGCTCGACGAGGCAGAACAGGCCGCTGCGGCCTTCCTGGCCCGGTACAGCGGGCGGACCCTGGAGTCGTACCGCCACGACCTGTTGACCTACTTCCGGTGGACCAGCGACGTCGGCATTGCCGTGCTCGAGGCCACCCGCCCCCATATCGAGCTGTATCGGGTGGCGCTCGAAGAGCGCGGACTGGCGCCCTCGACCATCGACCGGCGCCTGTCCACGGTGTGCGGGTTCTACCGCTTTGCCCACATCGACGGCCGGGTCACCTCGAATCCCGCCCAGTACGTCCGGCGGCCGAAGGTCTACCCGACCGAAGGCCACGGCATGGACCGGGGAGAGCTCGGGACGTTCCTGTTCACCGCCGAGCGGTTTGACCACGCCCATACCGCCCTGGCCGTGCTCCTCGGGCTCAACGGGTTGCGAGTCAGCGAGGCGTGCGGCACCAATGTGGAGGACCTTGCTCTCGAGCGGGGTCACCGGACCCTTCGGATCCTGGGCAAGGGCAACAAGCCGGCGGTGATCCCGCTCGTTCCCCGAACGGCCCGGACCATCGACCGAGCGATCGAGGAACGCCATGAGGGCCCGATCGTCCTTCGACGCGACGGCCAGCGCCTCGATCGGCGTACCGCCCACCGTTGGATCAAGTCGATCGGAAAGCGAGCCGGGCTCGGGTTCGTGCACCCCCACATGCTTCGCTCCGCCTTCATCATGGCGGCCCTTGACGCCGGCGTCCCGCTCCGCGACGTCCAGATCGCGGCCCGCCACGCCGACCCAAGGACCACCACCATCTACGACCGACGCCGGGAGAACTTCGACCGTCACGCCGCCTACGTGGTCGTTGCCTTCGTTGCCGGGGGATAGAAGGATCTTGGGACCTGGCGAGAGGCAGGGGACCGGCTCGTTTCCGCGTGCAGCCAACGCCAGCAGCTGGGGCATTGGGCGCGAAGGGTGCCGAGCAAATGAACCTTCGTCACCCACATACGCCATCGATTGGGCGATCAAGCCATCCCGATCTTCGGTCCCGTGCTGAAAGTGAACGAGCCGAGTAGCAGCCCGCACCAGATACGGTCCCAACCGAAGCGAATCGGGGCGACGTCGGTGTCAGCGCGGGCGCAAGTCAGATGTTCAGGTCGGCGAGCACAGTACGCGCAGCACTGGACCCACACATTCCGTGCACGCCTCCCCCTGGCGGAGTGGAAGACGAGCACAGATAGAGTCCGGCCACGGGCGTCCGGTAAGGGTTCCACTTAAGAGCGGGACGGAAGACCGTCTGGCGGAGCGTCCCTGCTCCCCCGTTGATGTCGCCACCAACGTAGTTGGGGTTGTAGCCCTCTGTCTCTGCCGCGGTCACCGTGGCTCGGCCCAGCACCAGATCGCGAAACCCCGGGGCGAAGCGCTCGATTTGTGTCTCGATCTGCGACGTCATGTCGACGGCCGAGCCGGCCGGTACGTGGCAGTACGCCCAAAGCGTCTGACAGCCGCCCGGTGCGCGGGTCGGATCCATGACGCCAGGCTGCACGACGATGCAATACGGCCGTTCGGGATGGCGGCCCGCCGCCACCTCTGCCTCGGCGGACGCCACCTCGTCGAACTCACCTCCGAGGTGCACCGTCCCAGCCACTCGGCAGACCGATGCGGTCCACGGGACCGGCCCCGAGAGGGCCCAGTCCACTTTGCACACGCCCGGTCCGTGGCGGAAGCGGGCCAGCGCCCGGCGGTAGCCGGCAGGGAGTCGGCGTCCCGAGAGCCGCACAAGCGCCTCGGGCGAGGTGTCGAGGAGCGTGGCCCGCGCCGCTGGGAGATCGTCCAGATTCTCCACCCAACACCCGGTGTGGATCGTCCCCCCGGCGGCGGCCAGAGCGGCGGTAAGCGCTTGGGTGAGCCGTCCACTCCCACCCTCGACGACTGGCCACCCGCCGGTGTGAGCAACCATTGTGAGAAGTAGCGCGAAAGCTCCCGTGAGCGGCGTGCTGAGTGGGAGCATGGCGTGCGCGCCGACGCCCGACAGAAGGCCCCGTGCCTCGGGGGTAGCAAAGCGTTTGGCCAGGTGTGCGATCGAAGGCAACCCGGCGGCCCCGAAACGTGCCATGGCGAATGGATGTTTGGGGACCGATCGCAACGGGGCGAGCACCGTCGGCACGATTACCCCCGCATCGGCGACCAATGGGCCAAGCAGGTGCCGGTAAGCCGGACCGTCGGCGCCCAACCAATGTGCGGTCTCTTCCACCGAGCGTCGCACTGCGGCGGCTCGACCCCCGTCGAGGGGATGGGCAAATGGCACCTCGGGCGTGCACAACTTCACCCCAAGGCGATCAAGGCCGAGGTCGACGAAGAACGGGGCGATCGTGACCAGGGCTTGCACTGTCGAGCACACGTCGTGGTGGAAGCCCGGGAGGGTGAGCTCTTCGGTTCGACAGCCTCCTCCCGGCGTGGCTGCCCCCTCAAACACCTCCACGCCGAGTCCCGCCTGGGCCAGCACCAGCGCCGCGGCGAGGCCGTTCGGACCTGAACCGACGACGACAACGTCAGTGGTGCGCACCGCGATCAACCCTCATAACTTGAGTACCGAGCCCTCGGCTGCGACAATCACGGCCGGACCCGAAACCGAACCGAACTGCTCTGCCAGCTGGTCAAGTTCGTCGTCCGTCCGGTCCGGCCGATGGTGGAACAGCACCACCGTGCGCGCTCCAGCACGCTGGCCGAGGCTCACCGCGTACTCCGCCGCAGCATGGCCGAAGCAGGCCTCACTGGCCAGCTCGTCGGATCGCAGCTGGGCGTCGTGGACTAAGACGTCGGCCCCCGTGGCCAATTCGAGCGCGGCCGAGTGGTACTCGCCCCAACCGTCGGCGCCGGGGCCGAACTTGGTGGGGCAGTGGTCAGGCAGATATGCGAGCGCGGAGCGTCCATCACTCACCCGGTAACCGAACGTCCGCCCGCCCTTATGGGGGATCTCGGCAGCCTCGACGGTGAAGCCCTCGACCCGAAGTCGACCAGGGCTCATGCTCGAAAAGGACCAATCGCCGCGCAGACCCTCGGGGCCAATCGGGAAGTGGGGCGGGGACATCCCGCGTGCCAAGACCTCGGTCGCATTGGCGCCGCCGGGCTGCTCTGGGAGCCAGAGTGAGACCCGAGCGTCCTCCCGGTCACCGGCGGTGAAGAACGGCAGACCGTGGACATGATCCCAGTGGAGGTGGGTGAGCAGGATCGTCCCGTTGAATGCGTTGTCGCCGGTCAGATCGCTGACATGCCGGATGCCGGTGCCGGCGTCGAGCACGAGTGTGGGCACTTCATCGCCGTCGTGAGCCAACGCGATGCACGACGTGAACCCGCCGTAGCGCACGAACGCCTGCCCGGGAGCGGGGGTCGAACCGCGCACACCGCAGAGATGAGCGCGCACCCAATCAGCCCGGGCCCGCGTTTTCGCGACGGTGCCCCTGGGACAGCTCTTCGAGGGCAGACCGGTCCAGCTGGTCTGCCGGCACCGTCGCCACCCGGCAGGCAGTGATCGCCACGAGCGACGACGTGCGCGCCCCGCCTTCGAGGTGGGCGCGCTCGCCGAGAAGCGCGCCGGGTCCGTATTCGGCTAACCGATCGCCGTCCCGGTCGACCCGCAGCACGCCGTCGAGGATCAAGAAGACATCGGACCCCTCGTCGCCCTGCCGCACGAGGGTGGTGCCACGCTTCACTTTGCGGATCTTGGGTTTGGCCGCGCCCCGCATCAGCTGGGTGGAGAGCGAGCGTTCGAGTGCCGTCTCGACCACCGTGACGAGGGCCTCGGTTTCCTGGTCCCCCCACGGGGTGTGCTTCCCGAAGGACTTGCGGTACCAGTCCCGGAAGTCGATCAGACCCGACTTCTGTGTCAAATGGCCGTGGTGGTCGTAAATCCAATGACGCGGGAACCGGCTTGCGCCAGACAGCTTCGACTCGACCCGACCGTCGGCGTGGAGCGTGAGTGACAAAGTCGTCCAGGCCAGGGGTGCCTGCCATTGCACGAACGGCGCCCGCCGGACCCGGCGAGGTGCGGGCATACCTGTGCGACCCCCTGCAGTCTGGGTGAACCGCATCCAGCCGTCTCCCCGCTCGGGTGCACTGCGGATATCAGGCAGGGCGACTGCCTGGAAACTGTGATTCATACCTCCGACACGCACAGTCGTGCTCCCGATCATGCTGACACCCGAATAGCCAGCGTCCGTGATGGCGCCCGAGCCGTCCACCTCCACCCAGGCCGCCAGCCGGTTGGCGAAACGGAAGCGGTCTGCTTTGCGCAGCTCTTCTAGGTCCCCGAGTCGGTCAGGTGGCGGCTCGTCATAATGGGCCACACCGGAGTCGAAAGCCAAGCGCGTCCCTCCGGCGATCGCTTCGGAGGGGATCCACGACAGTGAGGTAACGGAGCGCTCATAGCGCATCGTGATCACCCGCCCGAGCCGGATCGCCGCCTAAAGAGTTGTTCGTCTGCACTAGCGAGATCATAACCACGGGCATGGTGGACCCACGAGAAGTTGTGACGACACTCTCTGGGAAACGCGGATGCAGTCCACCGACGCCATTTCCTCTTCGCTCGTCGACCCAATCCTTTGCGGCGAAGGGTCGATCCCCTGAGCGGCAGGTGGCGACGGGCGTGACCACGGTCCCTATCGGGGAGGGGGCCCGGGGATCCGGACGTGGAGATGGGACGATCCTGCGTTGCTCCGGTGGCTGCCAGGCGACCAGGCGCAATGTGACGACGCGTTCACGAATGTCGGTCTCGCGCACTCGAGCCATGACCAGCATGGTGCTAGGAGTACGGTAATACCCCTCAACCGGTCGACGACGCCGCTTCGGCGCGCTCGAGAGGGGTCAGCGGCGAAACGACGGAGGAGCGTGATGCAGCGAGCAGGGCGGCGGAATCTTGGCAGTCAGGACACACAGGCCAGACGCGAATCTGATTGTCGGTGTTGAACTCGGCGACGAGACTGCCGTCTGGGCTGACCGTCGGGTCATCGGGATTGGACAGATCATGGTTGACCTGCAGTAGCTGACCTGTGGTGGCGTCCCAAACCCGCACGGTGTTGTCGGTGCTGCTCGTGACGATGTACCGACCTTGCGGGCTGTAGGTCACGCCGCTCACTCCGCGGGTGTGGCCGACCAGTTCCAGGACCGCTTTGTCGGTGGCCACGCTCAGGACCGTGACGGTGTCGTCCCAGGACCCGAGGGCCACCCGGTTGCCGGCCGGATCGAAGGCGACACCGGACAGCTGTCCGGGCTGGTTGAAGGATTCGAACGGCCTGGCGGTATCGGTTCTCCCCACGCTCACCTGACCGCAGAACGAGTACACCACCACAAGGCGGTCGTTGGGGCTTATCGCCGGCGGTTCCCCGCCCGCTCCTTGGCAGTTCATGGTCCAGCCGGGCCTGACGACGGTGCGGCCGCTCGACAGGGTGGTGATGTGCAGGCTCCCCCCGCCATCGATCACAGCTAGGAGCCGGTTGTCGTCGCTGAAGCTCACGCCACCTACAAAGGTCTTGGGAAGAGTGAAGATCACCCGTTGGGTCGCCGCGTCCAGCACCCTCACCGTAGAAGTCATGGCGGACTCGTTCCAGATGGCCACCAGACTGCCGTCCGGGCTGATCACCGCCCCAACGCCTGCCGAGTCGGTGCTGAGGACGGGCGAGTGCGCCAGGAGGCGGCCTGCGGGAAGGAGCCAGGTTCGGAGCACCGCGTCGTTGCCTGTTCGGGCGAGCGCCACCAGTTTGTGCTGCTGCCACCCGATCTCTCGGCCGCAGCCGCACAGTTGCGCAGGCAGAGTGGCCAGCCAGGGCCCGCCTGCCCGGTAGATCCTGGCTGTGCCGTCATCGGCGGAGGTGGCCACGTCGGCGCCGTTGGGACTGAAAGAGATGGTATGGATGAAGGCCGTCTGGCCCTCCAGTGTGACCAGTTCCTGGTCGGGAATGAGCGACCAGATCCCGCCGGTGCCGTCGTCGTTGCCGACTGCAACCTTCTTCCCGTCCGGGCTGATGGCGACATCGCTGACTGCGGTGCCCGTCACGGTGGTGAGAACGGTAAGCATGGTCCACGTCTGGGTGTCCCACAGGTCGATGTAGCCGCTGATGTCACCGGGGCCGGTCACACTCGCGCCCACCACGAGCAGCTTCCCATTGAGGGCGATCGCACTCGGCGAGCCTTGTTGCAATTGCTGGCCCATCGGCGTCAATTTCCGCACGATCTGGCCGCTTGCCACGTCGACGACCGCCGTGTAGCCCGCACCTGTGCCCACGACGAGGGACTGCCCGTCGGGAGTGAAAGCCAAGGTGTAGTCGTCGTAGGGGTCCGTCATGAGGTTCCGAGACGTTCCCGACGTCAAATCCCACAGCGCCGTGCCTCGGTTGGTGGTGGCAGCGAGCAGCGAGCCATCGGGACTAAAGGACAGGGCATTGGCCTCGCCGCGATTCACCAGTTGGGACCGAAGTACCCCAGTGACGGGATCGAGGAGGTCGATGCCCTTGTTCGTCCCGACGGCGAGGACGCGGCCGGACGGATCGTAGGCGACGGCGCTGGCCTGCTTGGAGAGGTGCCGTCGATAGACGACACGTCCCGAGGAGGTATTGAGCACCACCACATCACCGGTGCACAGGCTCTCGGCCACGCGGTTGCCGGTCGGACTGTAAGCAATCGAGAGGCCGCTTTGGAACCCGCATTGCCGGCCACTCTCGGTGGGCAGGGCCACACGGACCGAGGACGCGTCCATGGCCTGACGCAACGCTGCCACGGCCTCGGGGATGGGCAATAGCTGCACGGCCTGGCGGGCGAGCAGCACGGAGACCTCGGGATCGGCCGACTGCTCGCTCTGGCTCTCGGCGGCTAGTGCCTGGGCCCGGGCGGTCTTGCTGGCAGAGACCGCCTGGTTTCGCGACAAGAGAGCCAGTGCGCCGAGCCCGAGGGCGAAGACGGCTACCACGATGCTGACCGCCAATAGGACGCGCTGTCGCCGAGCCGCCGCCCGCCGGCTGGCCAAGACGTACTCGCTTTGGAGAGTGGTGGGTGCGGGGTTGGCGTCGGGAGAGGTCCGGGCCAGCCAACTTTCCGCCGCCTTCAGCTCACTGCCGTGAAGCAGAAAACTCCGGTCTCGCTTTTCGCCGTCCCACTCGATGGCTTTGACCAGCCAGCGAGTGTGCTCCCTTCGGAAGTTGAGGTCGGTGTCGAGCGCCCTGACCACTCGCTCGAGGGAGGTGTCGTAGTCGTCGAGCTCGGTGAAAGGGATCCAGTTGCGTTCGCGGATCTCCTCGGGGAGCTCGGGATCCGGCACTGGGCTGCGGAGCACCGGCACGATCCGCTTCTCGAGGGTGCGGGCGTAGCTGACTTCTTGTTCGCAAAAGTCCGAAGCCACCGCGGCCGGGGTGATGACGAAGAGGAACGCATCGGACCCTTCGATTGCGCTCCGGATGGCCTGCGGGAACACCTCGCTATCGGCAATACCCTCGGTATCGATCCAGACCGCCTTGCCCCGCAGCTCAATCGAGGCCGCGAGCCGCTGGACGAAGTCGGTGTCCTGACGGGAGTACGACACAAAGACGTCGGCCAATGTTCCCCGCTCGAGTTCGTCGCGCAACTTCGTGAAGAGGTATTGGGCGCCGATGGTATCGCGGATGGTGCACGATCACCCTCCTCCCACCCGTGGCACCGAGAATGGCCGTGAGAGCTCCCGCCTCCGTCGACCAAGATTCGCCCCCATCAAGCGGCGAGCTGGCCCTCTGGTGCCTGTTGCGCTTTCGAACACTTTGAATCGTGCCGGGCGGGGAGCTCTGCCCGAGTGCGCAGGGGCGATCTACGATCTCGCCATGCCGCCACCGGGGGACGAGTTAGCGACCGCAGAGCCATCTCGGACCGTCGAGGCGTGGCTCGAAGCGGTGCTCGACGCCGAGCGCCGCGGTGAGTTGCTCTTGGCCTTCGACCTCGCCGGGCGAGGCCTCGAAGAACATCCCGGTGACGTGGGCCTCCGCTACCGGGCCGTCTTGGCTCTCGCTCGCACCGGTTCGACCGCCCAAGCTGCGCGGCAGTTCGCAGCGCTCGACCTGTCGTCAGTCGATTCCGAGGACGTGACTTCGCTCATGGCCCGCATCCAAAAGGACGTGGCCCTCTCGGCGTCGGGAGATGAGCGGCGGCGCCTAGCTGGGGAAGCAGCCGCCGCATACCGGAGCATTCGAGATCGAACTGGGGGCTATTTCCCGGCGATAAACGCCGCCACCTTGTTGCTCCTCGCTGGGGACGACTCAGGTGCACGCGTGCTCGCTCGCGACGCACTCGACATTGTGAGGTCTTCGGGCGAAAGAGGCTACTTCGCGGCAGCCACCGAAGCGGAGGCTTACCTGCTCCTCGGCGACGACAGTGGCGCCCGGGCCGCGATCGAGCGGGCAGGGAGATTGCACGACGGGGACTTTGGGGCGCTGTCGACGACGCGGCGCCAGCTCCGGCTGATCTGCACCGAGGCCGGGATCGACTTTGAGATCCTTTCCCCCCTGGCCGGACCTGCCGTGGCGCATTACTGCGGGCACCGCATCTCCGCCCCTGACGAAGGCGGTCGATTTCTGAGCGGTTCCGAGGGCGATGTATCAGTGCTCATCGCCGAGGCGGTCGACCGCCGTCCGGCGGGCTTTGCGTACGGCTCCCTCGCAAGCGGTGGCGACATACTCTGGGCCGAAGCCCTCTTGGAACGCGGGTGCGAGCTTCACGTTGTCCTGCCCTTCGCGCTCGAGGAGTTCGTCGTTACCTCCGTTGCCGCTGCCGGAGACAGCTGGGTGGATCGGTTCCAACGGTGTCTCGACGCCGCCGCCTCGGTTAGTTATGCCACCGAGGACGCGTACCTCGATGACGATGTGCTCTATGGCTATTGCGCCCGCCTCGCCATGGGGTTGGCGCTGCTGCGAGCCCGTTATCTCGACGCCGACGTGCACCAACTGGCGCTGTGGGATGGCCGGGCCTCGACCGGGATCGCCGGAACTGCAGCCGATGTTGCATTGTGGCGAGCTTCGGGCCACGACGTGATCGTGGTCCCCCCGAACGGAGCCCACGTTCGAGCGCGAGAGGCGGTCGAAGTTGCGCAGCCAATAGTGGCGCCCGATCCCCGTCGTCTCCAGCGCGTGGTCCGGGCCATGTTGATGGGTGACATGCGCGGGTTCTCCAAGCTGACCGACGAACAGCTTCCGGCGTTTACCCAAGTCGTCCTCGGGGCATTCGCGAAGGTCCTTGCCGGCTATGACGCCAAGATCGAATACCGAAACACCTGGGGTGATGCTCTCTTCGCCGTGCTGTCTGAGGCGCCCGTCGCAGCACGGTGTGCGTTGGACCTGCAGGACGCCATGGCTGTCCTGGACCTGGAAACGGTGGGCCTCCCGTCGAATCTCGCGTTCCGGCTATCAGCGCATATCGGGCCGGTGTTTCCGATACGGGACCCAGTGTTGAGAACTCCATCATTCATGGGTTCGCACGTCAGCAGGACCGCCAGGATCGAGCCGGTCACCCCACCCGGAGCCGTCTACGTGACAGCGCCCTTCGCCGCAGCTCTCGAACTGTCGGGTTGCCGTGACGTTGGTTGCGACTACGTCGGGCACATGCCGGCAGCCAAGGACTATGGACGTCTGCGTATGTACCGGATCTGGCGGAAGGGCGATAGTCCCGACAGAGCGCAGCAGCCGGCGGGAATGGCGGCGCCAGAACCGGCACTGAAGTTTGCTCGGAGGGCCTAGAAACCTCTCACCACGCTCTTTACTGACCCTAGTCTCATCACCCCCGGCCGGCTCCTCGTTCGGTGTTCACACTCATTCGTAGATTTGTTCGACCAGGGACGGTGGGCAGGTTCGAGCAGTCTCCGAGACGGCACGGGGTTGGACATGCGATAGCTGTACCGGGCGCGCTATAAATGTGCACCCTAAGTTGATCCAGGCGGTCGCGATGTCTGAAACTGTCCAAACTCTTCGATGGCAACCCGTCACCTGCTTGCTGCTGAGCATCATTGGCCTCGCCGGGTCCGTGTACCTGACCATCGCGCACTTCGACACCCACGTATCTCTCGTGTGTCCAGACTTGGGCCCCTGCAACAGGATCCTTACCAGTAATACGTCACACTTCTTGGGGATTCCTGTGCCCGTGCTGGGTCTTGCGTACTTTGTCCCGATGACCCTCCTCTGCCTGCCAGTGGCGTGGCGATCTCCCGACAGGCGTATTCATCTACTCCGACTCATCCTGTCGATCCTCGGCGTGGGCATGATCATCTACCTTTTCATCGAGGAGCTTTTCATCATCCAGTCCCTCTGCGTCTGGTGCTCGGTGATCCATCTCGTGGGTTTCCTTCTATTCGTGATCATCGTGACCACATCACCAGAAGTGCTCGCACCTGACGGCGGTCCTTTAGTCGCCGATGCTGGCTGATCTGGCTCGGAGAACAACCGGACGCCGCGTGGGCTGTCTGGGTGCCGATAATCTCATCTCCGTCCCTTTCAACTCGATAGTTGCCCGGAAGCGACGAGCGGCGATGCTGCGTTTTGGAGCGACTGCATAGGATCGAAGCGAGGTGAGCGCAATGACCACGTACGGATCCGACATCTACACCGAGCCCGACGGCGACCCAGACACCTTGGCGAATCTTGGGCCTCTGCGCCCGATGGCCGGGGTCTGGGAGGGGACCAAGGGCTCCGATCAGCACCCCGTGGTCGACGGGACCGAGCAGAACACGTTCGTCGAGCACTACGAGCTGCAGCCGATCGACCGCCAGACCAACGGCCCCCAGCTCTTCTACGGGCTCAGGTACCACACCCACATCACCAAGCCCGGTGAAGCCGAAACGTTCCACGACCAAGTTGGCTACTGGCTCTGGGAGCCCGCAGCCCAGGCGGTGACCCTCACCCTCGGCATCCCCCGGGCCCAGGTGCTCCTGGCGTCCGGCCCGGCCGGGCCCGACGCGACCAACTTCGAGCTGACGGCGACCGTGGGTTCCGAGGTCTACGGCATTCTGTCCAACCCGTATATCGACCAGTCCTTCCGTACCCTGAGCTATCGACTCCACGTGACGGTGAACGGCGACGGGACTTGGGCGTAAGAAGAGGAGGGGGTATTGCAAATCCCCGGCCGCGAGGAACTCTTCAGCCACGTCGATCGCAACACCTTGACAAGGATTGGTCCACCCGAGCTGAACCCCCTGGCCACCCCTGCCCGGCAGGCGAGTCCAGCCGTTGACAGTGCGGACAGTCTCGGCATCCGATCATTGCGAACGACCGAGCGGAACCCCTGAGCGACCGTTCCTCACATACTCTCAAAACCCGGGCCACTCTTTCTCCGTACCGCTAGAAAACCGGACCCTCTGATCAGGCCCACCTGGCGCGCCCTGGCGTAGCTACACCCGATCCAGCTCCAACATGCGAATAGCGTTGCCGCGCAACACCTTGTAGGCAACGTCGTCGTCGAGGCCGGCACAAAGCTTCTCTATGTACGCCTCCGAATACGGCCATGTGGTGTCTGTGTGCGGATAGTCCGTCTCGAAGCAGATGTTGTCGGCACCGACCTCGTCAAGAGAGCGCAATCCGTGCCGGTCGGCCGTGAAACAGCCGAAGATCCGCCCGTAGTATTGGGTCGACGGGAGGACCGGAATCTGCTCCTTCGCGTGCGTCCAGGCTTCGTGCATCTCCCAGACCGTGTCCGCCCGCTCGAGTACGTACGGGATCCAGCCGATCTGCCCCTCGGAATAGGCCAGCTTCAGTTTGGGGAATCGCAGCAAGTTCCCCGAGAAGAGCCAGTCTGTCAGCGAGGCCATGGCGTTGTTGAAGCCCAGGGTCACCCCGACGGCCCGGTTTGAATCGGGTGAAGCGATCGGGTTGGAGCTGCTGGACCCGACATGCATGCAGACGGTGACGCCGTAGTCGTTGCACACCTGCCACAACGGGTCCCAATAGTTGGTGTTGATGCTGGGCAACTTGAGGCGGGTTGGGATCTCGCTGAATGCGATAGCTCGCACCCCGCGCTCGGCGTTGCGCGTGGTCTCGGCCGCCGCCAATTCGGCGTCCCAGAGGGGAATGATGCAGAGTGGGATGTTGACGCCGCCTGACGGCTCGCACCATTCCTCGACCATCCAGTCGTTATTGGCCTTCACACACGCCAGCGCCAGTTCCTTGTCCTTGGCCTCGTAGAAGGTCTGCCCGCAGAAGCGGGGGAAGGTGGGGAAGGGCAACGACCCATCGGTGTAGTTGAGGGTCAGGTCCTTGACCCGCTCGTCGCGATCCCAGCAGCCCTTGCGCATCTCGTCGTAAGTGATAGCCGTCATGGTCATCTGGGTGCGGTCGAAGACGATGTTGCCCTGGGCATCCAGAGTGGTCGATGCCTGCGGAATAGCCACGAACTTCTTCTGCACGTAGATCAGCTCGTCGTCGTAGTACCAGGCGTCGCCCCACGTTCCCTCAGGGTCTTCGTGCATGTCGTACTTGGCGCCAGAGAGGTGATTGAAACTGCCCCACTTCTTGCGTTCGACTCGAGGGCCACGCTCCCGCCATTTCTCCGCAAGCCAGGTCTGCCAGACATGGGGTGGCTCCACGACGTGGTCGTCAACGCTGATGATCTTGGGAAGTGCCATGGTGAAAGCGTATCTCTTCCCTGACGCCGGCGTCAGGGAAGAGGGAAACGCCGCCCACTGCCCCGCC
>Ga0182024_10018747_pt1 | contig 12847 bp, 8 predicted proteins | sample P32metaG_FD_120480 | JGI IMG/M metagenome (GOLD analysis project Ga0182024, IMG submission 120480) | Permafrost microbial communities from Stordalen Mire, Sweden - P3-2 metaG (Illumina Assembly) | ecosystem: Environmental > Terrestrial > Soil > Wetlands > Permafrost | place: Sweden: Stordalen...
GCGGCGATGCGATTCGGAATGTTGGACCCCGGCGAGGAGCCAGTCTACCGCCTTGGCTCTTACCCGGTGAAGGTCATGCGGTGGATACGGCACCTGATCTTCACATTGAACGCGGAGCGCCGCGACGTTCTATCCGCCATCGCCGAACTCGAACCAAAGGTAGCCGCGCTGTCACAGATCATCGGCAATGCAATCCAGTGAGTGTAGCCATGCAGATTCAACTCGACAGCCCGTATGTCCATGATGAGAACCCCGCCGCTTTGCTGGCCGGAGCGGAGATCGAGGTCGCTGGCCTTCATCGCTGCCTCAAGATCGTTCGCCTTTGGAGTCAATCCAGCGCAGTGCCCAGGCTACGCCGAGAAGAAATCATCGAGGAAGAGCAGAGGCTGGCCAGCCTCTACGCGGCCATTCTCCAAGAAACCGGCTCTGCGTTCGGTATCGATAAAGCCTACGAACTCAAGGTCCGCATCGAGGCCGCTTGCATTCTCGACGATTGGGAATGCCCGCCCGCTGAACAAGGACTCCTGTTTCCAATTCTCAACGAACCGATGACGGAAGCCAGCCCCGCCACGGCGAGAAAGTGAGTGCCCACCGTGGAAACCATCCGCGAAGTCAATCCAGCCCGTCTCGCTTGGGGAACCTACGATCACGAGAAGAACGACTACGTGGGCGAGGGCGACATTCCGGCAAGCTATAGCGGCGATTCGATCGCCATGGGCCAGCCAGTGCGCAAGCCCTTCCGAATGGACGGAGAGATGTGGGTCGCCATCGGGCTTAGCAACCATGGTGCGAAGGCATATCGCCTGTGCCCGTTGCGTGTCTTCAACGGAACGCCCACCAACTACCGCGACAAGACCGGCACCGGTGAGGGCGCAGAGGCGGCGCGCAACGATCCCAATGGATTTTACGACCGCATGACCGTCAAGCACGGCGGACAGGTCTTCGTCCTTTGCGGTCCCGAAGTCCAGATCGTTGCCAGCCAGCACGAGGACGTTTTCGTGCCCCAGGTTCAACTCGCCCTCTTTTGACCAGTAACCAACCGCAACGAACCCACGGAGACATCCATGCTAGGACACAGACTCAACCCAACGATTCACCGCTATGAAGACGTGGAACTGGTCGAAGTCCACTCCGAGTATCTGGAGTGCAGCTTCATGGTTGCCAAAGACGAATGGGAAACCGGCAAGAAATTGCTCAACATTTTCAGCCCCATCGACGGCAATGTGCTGGGCTTCCCACACTATCGCCTTCACCGCGACAACGTCTCCGCCACCGGACCCAAATTGCCCGACGGCACAACCGCTCAGCCCGGCATGGCCAAAGCCATCGAGATACAGCGCCAGGCCGGACACACCATCTACGCCGACCATCTCTCCGCCATGCTTTACGGAACTGGCCTCAACCCCGCGCGTTCCTGAGACGCGCAACACGGAAGGGGATTTATGCAAGTCACAGTTTGGAGTGTCGCAGCGGACGATGACAACGGCACCTATGCCAGCGTCCATGAAACGGAAAGCGCCGCATACCGGCGCTTGATTCAATCGACCGTCGATGCTGACAACAAGGACGAGATAGCCAAGGCCGAAGCATTTATGGAGGCAGAGGACTTCGACAGCCTAGACGAATGGATTCACGAGGAAGTGATCGAACCGCTGAATACCTACAGCGTGGACCAGCACAAGCTGGATGTGCCGACCGCCCCTGCGTCAGCAGACGACGGCAAGCACATCACGCGCCGGGAACTCGCCAGCGTCCTCCACGGCTTGCGCCTCATGCAAGAGCAGTGGGAGCCGAAGATGCACGGCTGCACTTCCATCGGCCTTCACGACCCGCTGGAATTGAGCGAACCCAACTCCTGCGACCATTTCTGCGACGAGGAGGATTCTCCACTTGGACCCGGCGAAATCGACGAGCTTTGCGAAAGGCTCAATATGGGGTTCTGCAACTAATCGGCTCCCGAAAAGGGCGAGATAGCCAAACGTCTGCTTGCTTCCATCTACCTACTCAGCAAGCAGCGCGGCCAGCTACTCGCCCGAAGCCGCCTCGGACGATTCCTTTGCGCACCGCAGCGCGTGTTGCATGATTCGCTCCGTAGCATCCTCCCCAATCAGCGAATTGACAAACATGCAAAATTGAATGGCTCTCAATGAGAGAGGTTCCACCACTTTCTTGAGGTCCTCCTCCGAGAGAGTGTGTACATCGGCAATCGCATTCTCCGTGTCAAGGTCGCAAAATGCCCACTTCAAAGCGGAGATAACTCGCCAGACATATCTCTCTTCCAGAGGCAGCGCGGCTAATGCAGCCAGATACGGTTCGGTATCCTGCCCAGCTATTTGTGCCTTCATCAGGGCAAGATATGGCTTCATCTTTTCAGAGCGAACCAGTTCCTGGGCGCCATCTTCGGAATGAATCTCGCTTATGGGGAGACTGCTGATCTTTCCATCCGTCATACTTCCTCCAGATTGATGATGCACCCTTCGCGGTCCTGAGGTAGCCGAGGCGGTTTAGGTACACTCCAAGGCTACTCTACGCGACAGTTCGCGTCGCCAAAAGGCAGCCCAGGTCGCTCCTACATGCTAAGTTCAGGCCAAACGCTCCAGCAGCGCAGGATCGTTGTTTCCCACTTGGCCGCTCACCGGCCAAGCAAGCATCTTTTCAGCAGGGTAGGGCCGAAGCAAGTCCACTGGCGGTCTGGCAGGGTCTCCGGCATCCAGCCAGCGGGCATAGTCTTTCGGATCGAGAATCACCGGCATCCTGTCGTGAATTGGTCGCATCAATTCATTTTCGGAAGTGGTCAGAATCGTGAAGGTCTCCAATGGCGGCCCGTCCTTTAGTCGCCAGCTCTCCCACAATCCAGCGAAGGCGAGTGGCTCGCTGTCCTTGAGCGCGATTGCAAATGGCTGCTTTGTCTTGGCATCCAGACGCATCCACTCGAAAAAACAGTCGGCAGGTACCAAGCAGTGCCGCTGCTTGAATGCCTCCCTGAATGCGGGCTTCGATGCAACCTCTTCAGCACGCGCGTTGATTGTGCTGTAGCCGATCTTGGCATCCTTCGCCCACGGCGGATACCGTTGGCGAAATCGATCACACGACCCGTTGTCCTAATCGAGCGAACGCGGAGACACGTGTTTGAGCTGGCGGCACTCCAGCCCAATAGTCAGTCAAACGCTGCAGATTGATGGCGCAGGCGACGGCGACGTTTTGCAAATGGGTCTTGGGCAAACCTCGATACCGTGATCGTCGCAGTCCTACCGAGCGGACACCCTGCGAAAACGTTCCTTCGATTCCAGCGCGCTTGTTGTAAAGTTGCTTCCACTCCGGTGTGCGCTGCGCTATCCTGCTCGCGGCAAGCCATTCATGTTCTTCGCGAGGAAGCAGTACCAGTTTACATGAGTTCTTTGCGCCGTTCTTCGTGCAGAGCTTATTGACACTGCACTTGGCGCAGTCAGGCCGGGAAAACTTCGTGTGGAAGGTCACACGCCCAGTTGGACTGATATCCGACCACCAACCCGAGCTCTTCTTCCCCTGAGGGCAAATGGCAAAATGCCCATCCCAGTTGATCTTGAATACGCTTAGGTCGTAGTGGTTCTCCATCTGAGAATGGTGGGAATTCTGCTTCACGGGTCCCACCAGTTCGATATCATGCTTCTTCTGGCTCTCAAGAACCATCTGGCTGCCAATATAAGAGCCATCAACGAGTTGACGGTTGGGGAACAGATCGCGTTTGGCGAGCTCCGCCTGCCCACTCGCGACATGGGCCGCGTCCGCTGCATGTGCGGCGGTCGTGTCCACATTCGTGATTAGATGCGGTAAATCAGGGGAGCAGATTTCCGTGAAGTGAACCTTGTAGCCAACCCACTCCGTAGTGCGCTTTACACCGTAATGTGCATCCAGATCATACGGTGAGTCTATTCGATCCGGGGAGGGAGGAAGATTGCCCGCGTGCCGCCAGCGAAGCAAACCGTCATCTGTCCAGAATTGCGAGACCCAACATTGGCGCAGAGTCTCGACCGCGGGCAGGTTGCGAAGATACGCGGGTGATTCCTCACACCAAACTCGTTCGAGCAACGCGATGCCATCTCGCCCGATTTCCTCCGCGGCAGCGATAATATCGTCTTTCGCCTGGTGCGGTTGGCGGTTGCATTCGAAACGTCTGGCGTATTTCAGATACCACGATGCGTCCACATTTGCAGTCACCCATATCGGATCGACGGTAGACAGTACATTCAAGGCCGCCCGGAGCGTTTCCCCCACCAGTTCACTGCGATTCATATTGCGAATTGAGGCCACAATATGCGTCGAGTCCGTGCGCATATCGCTGCGGGCGCGCAGCAAACCAACGGACTTGCATTGATCCAGGAGACGCCCCAACAACAGCATCTCCGCATGGCCTTCAATCAGCCGGTCGCGGAACCGGGACAGAATGGAATAGTCGAAGCCGGGATCGCTCAACTCCAAACCGAGCAGATACTTCCAATCTATACGTGCCCGCACGGCTTCAGCAGCTTCCCGATCGGAGAGGCGTTCGGCGAATTGCAGAATGGTAACAATCGCCAATCTCCAGGGTGCGGCAGCGGGTTGACCTCGGCTTGGAAAGAGCGGAGCAAAGAGCGCGTCGTCGAACAATGTTCCCAGGTGATCGCGCAGAGCCAGACAGGGGTTACTTGCCAAAAGAGCAAGTTTGGCGACACGAAGCGTGTCAGCCGGGACGGGAGCAGCTGTTCGCAACTGAAGCATGTTTCACGCCGCGGGTCGGCGCCTGAGCCTGATATCGAACATCGTATGTTCTCAAATGTATTATTGACCGATCTTCACGCACCAAGGTGCCGATGTTATCAATCTCTGCTGAGCTGACGCATCGCCTTAAGGTCGACACCCTGTAGTCGTTGCTCACCACCTGGTCAAAAAAGTGTTGTACGAAGAGCTGCAGGCCGCCAAACAAGCCTGTGAATGTCTCCACCTGTCGCCGTCATGTTCTCATCTGGACAACTTGATCATCGGACAGGCGACCGACAGGGCAACTTTCAAATATCTCTTGCTAGATTTTAATTCGGCGAAGACATCGACGTACTCGGCGACCACGTACCTCGACGGCCATGACGCGCCCTTCGGTGGGTCGCGGTAGCCTAAATGCGCTATGTGACTGAGGACAGTGGCATATCGGCCGCCCTCGCATTCGATTATGTTAGTACCTTTGTAGTCAACACAATAGGTTACTTAATCATATGATTGTGAAAAGGAACAGTTTAACTTGACAAGGCTCCGAACGCCGAGGACAATCCATTAGCCACAATTCTTGCATCCGGGGCCTCCGTGAACTCGTGCCGACCAAGCGTCGGTCGAATGCGCTATGCTGTCAGCCATCCTGTTTCGCGGGCGTGAAACCGCAAGCGATTGCAATCAGTGAACCCCGTTGCTCAACCTTTGAGCCTGACAAAGATACCTCGCCGGCTCGGAAATTGCTGATGCTTCTGTCCTCCAAGGAGACGATTATGACCATTTCCCTCAGATCTGCCCGCCTGATCATGGCTGCGGCTTGCGTATGCTCCGTCCTGGCTGTCAGCCCGTTTGCTCGCAGCCAGGCTGCGCCCACCGCTGCTCATCAGGGAAAGAGCGTACATCCGACGCCGCTCGAGGTCGCCTATGACTTCGACGGTTTGATTGAGATCTTAGGCGAAGAGAATGAACACATTCAGGCGCAGATTCAGAATGGCAAGGTGCCGGTCACGCCCCGGCGCGATTACGCCACACTCATAGGCATCAGCAAGGATGAGGAGGAGACCATGCTAGCCATTGTCTTTGACGCTTATCAACGGGGACAAAGCATGGACAGTCAACATCATGAAGAGATTTCCGAGCTTTATAGTCAATATGATCAGTCTGATCGCGATAAGCTTTTGAGCATGGCCCAGGAGAGCGAAAACGCACTCTACAACAAGAGAAATGCGATGCTGATAGCAACTGTGGCCAAACTTAAGTCGCAGCTTGGAGAAAAGTCTTTTGAAAAGCTGGACAAGTTTTTAGTAAGCGACGAATTCCGCGGTCCTTATGTCGATGGAATAAAGGTCGATATGGACAGCCTTCCCGATCCTTGCCCGCCCAATAGCAATCCACCTCCAGGGCAGACGACGCACTTGGCCTGCGCTCGTTTGTACAGAAACGATGTCTTTATGTATATCGGCCAGATCGACTCACAAAACAAGAGAGCGGCCGCCGAAAGTGAGAGCGGGAGCACGAAGCCGGAACGGTTCGTTTTATTCGATCATCTCCCAGAGGATAGAAGACAGGCGGCGTTTGCCCTCGGGGTGGAAGCAAACCGCGCGATCTCGGAAATTGACGAGAGGGCCAGAACAGAAGGAGATGGGTCGGGGGGAAAAAGCGCGACGACTCTGGAGGAGTATATCTTCAAACTGAAGCAGGTGACCGGGGACGAGTTTTTCACTAACTTTGACACATACCTCAGCAAAAAGAATAAGACGATTGATGTGCCTCCCGGTGGCGTTTCTTCTGCGCAGCAAGCCCCGGCGGTGCAGCAGTGACGAGAAAGACGCTTGCATTCCTGATCGCTGCTGTACCTCTTTTCCTGACTCTGCCGAAGATAGCACAAGCTCAAATACAAGTGACATCCGAATTCCTGCCGGGGCCGGCTGCAAATATTGTGACGGCGCACTGCGAAACCGATGCCTCGAATTTACCGATACAAAAAAGTAGTCAGAACGACTATTCCGCAGTTTCTGTTGTTTGCCAAGTGCAGCCAAGTGACGGACCCCCAATAAGCTCGAAACAGTGCCAGTATACTTTGGGTGCGAATGGCGTTCCGACCGGTTCAACGGCCAAAGGGAACCTGATAGGAAACTGTAAGTTCGATGTTCCGACGCACCCCGGCGTCAAGTACACGATCAAATCCACGCACTACCTCTGGTTCGAGGTTGCACCGGCCGGCACGCAAGGACCAGCTAACGACTGTGTGCAGTACCTTGCGAAGGATTTCTTGGGGGCCATACAGGAAATTGTTAGCTGCTACATGGACCCTGAGGGGTACTGGGTATTCCTTCCCGGTGCGCCACTCCCTTCCCCGTTGCTTTCAAAAAATGACTTTAAAGACCCAACCTCGCTGAAGGCGAGTCTGACCGCGACGGCATATGGCGACGGCGCAGACCAAAATATTCCCTTGAATGGCGTGGCGATAAACCCCGGCTCGAATGTGAACCCATTCCGAGGGCCTTTAAAACTCTCAGGGCCGTACGTGCAAATTGCAACATCGTCAGCCGCGTTCACAGCAGTGAAGGTAACTCCCTTTGACGCGGCCATGTTTCAATCGCAGATGGTAGATTTCTCATCAGGCGGTATGGGAAATGTGACTTGGTGTATCACAAAAAGCGAAGGAACACCTGCGTGTGATGAAGAGACTGGTCAGGGTACGCTAATCTACAAGACAGATCCGAGTCAAATAACCTATCAAGCTTTGGATCCTATTACTCCGGATAAGCCTAATGTTCCGGTGTCGATTGCGTTTATGTGCGCCCAGGACAGTGCAAATTCGTGGAACTCTTATTGCGCCCAGCTCAGCTTGGGCGAGCTTCAGGCAAAAATATCGCATTCCCATACCTTGATACCGACGAATACTTCGACCCCCCTTACCAGTAGTGAGCCATTCACAGCATCTCTTGATGATTCAATTTTAAATGTTTATGCCCCGATTGTTTCATGGAGTTGGAGCCCTGGCCCGCCAAATGGAACAGCAAGTGGAGGGCCCGATGACGACGCCTATACCTTCACACCACCGCTCAACTGGTCGGGTACACAAAGTATTAATTTGAACGTTTCGGTCAACCTTGCAGGAGGCACAGATCACAGTTTATCGTATGGTGGATCTTCTAAATACTCAGTGACCGCTCAATCGCACATTGCTGTAGGGCTTAAGGCTCAAGGCATCACCGTTAATCCCCCAATCCCCGCGGCCACGCAACAAGTGGGTGGCGCTTTTACGTTAAGTGCTACGGCACTAGACGCGGCAACACTCGAACCGTCTGGCCAGCCAGTCGTTTACTCGTCGGAAGATCCAAATGTCTGCGCGATTGATGGCTCAGGATCGAGTGTGTCCGTGCAGTTACTTATTCCGGGGACTTGCATTATAGATCTTAATGCGCCTGGAAATGCTGTCTACGCAGATGCACCGCAAGTGACGGGCACCTGGTATGTCGTAATCAACACTGCGGGCACAGAGCCGAATACGAACTTTGGGAATCAGCCGAACTCTGATACCAGCGCCCAGCAGATTGTTACCTTGCCCATTGGCTCTGGAGTCGCGCCGACAGTCTCGAATGCGGTTGCGCTGAACGCAACCAAGCTTGCTTTCGCTGATGCGGGAACAGTGATCACGCTTGGCAATATAGCTGTTCTAACGGAAGGCATAAATGGGCTTGACTTTGCCAACGCTGGAACAGGCACCTGCACGGCAGGAACTAGCTATAGTGCAGGCTCCAGTTGCACAGTGAATGTGACATTCACACCGACGCTGGCCGGATCGCGGTATGGCGCAGTCGTGCTCTCGGATACCTCGGGGAACATTATTGCGACCGGTTATCTGCAGGGTACCGGCGTAGGACCGCAGGCGAACTTCCTGCCGGGCGTCGAGAGCACCTTAACAACCAGCTCTCTGAACTATCCCTCTGGGGCCGCCGTGGATGGGAGCGGCAACGTCTACATTGCCGATACCTACAATGGACGGGTGCTGAAGGAGACGCTTGCGGGGGGAAGCTACACGGAAAGTACACTGCCAATCGGCGCTCAAGCCAGTCCCACGGCGGTTGCGGTGGATGGGGCCGGAAATGTCTACATAGCTGACGCCAATAACAACGCCGTGTTAGTGGAGACACTGTCCGCAGGCAGCTATTCCGAAAGCACTATACCAACCAGCGCACTGAGTTATCCGTCCGGCATTGCGGTGAATGGGGGCGGCAATGTCTATATCGCCGATTCCGGCAACAACCGGGTACTGATAGAGACTCCAGCCGGAGGCAGCTACACCGAGAGCACAATACCAACAAGCACCTTATATGATCCCTCTGGGGTTGCGGTGGATGGAAACGGCAATGTCTACGTTGCCGATACCTACAATCAGCGTGTGTTAATGGAGACGCAGTCGGCGGGTAACTACACCGAGAGCGTCGTGCCAACGAGCGCCTTGAATTATCCCGGTGGGGTCACGGTGGATGGAAACGGCAACGTCTATATTGCCGATACCTACAATCAGCGGGTGCTGAAAGAGACGCTGTTGGCCGGTAGTTATACCGAGAGCGTGGTGCCAACCAGCAGCCTGAATTCTCCCGGCGGGGTTGCTGTGGCCGGGAACGGCAACGTCTACGTCGTTGATACCTTCAACAGCCGAGTGCTGGAGGAGGACTTTGCGGATCCACCCAGCCTGAGTTTCGCACTGACGGTTCCAGGCTCGACGAGCAGTGACAGCCCGCGAACGGTGACGGTCCAGAACGTCGGCAATTCCGCGTTGAACATTTCGGTTCCGAGCAGCGGAAACAATCCGAGCATCTCTGCGAACTTCACCTTGAACAGCAGTGGGGCCGCGGCATGTCCGCTGGTGAGCGCCGGCGCCTCGTCGGCAGGCACGTTAGCGGCCGGTCAAGCGTGCATATTGCCTATTAGCTTTATGCCCACGGCAGCAGGCAACTTCGATGGCGCGGTGGTTTTGACCGACAATGCCCCCAACGCGGCGGCTCCTGGGACTCCAGCGCAGCAGAGCCTTCTGTTGAGCGGCATCGGTTTGGGCAGTACGCAGCAGACCATCACCTTTGGGTCGATTCCCGCCCAGACGGCCAGTTTGACCCTTGGGTTAGCGGCCACTGCCAGCTCGGGACTGCCGGTCAGTTTCACATCGATTACTCCGGCGACATGTACGGTTTCGGCGTCGACTGTAGCGCTGCTCGTCGGGGGAACCTGTACGATTCAGGCCAACCAAGTGGGAAGCAGTACTTACGCACCGGCACCTTCGGTTACTCAGAGTTTTACGATCAGTCAAGCAGTCCAAACGATTACGTTTGGCACAATTCCGACCCAGGTTGCCAATACCACGGTTGCGGTTGCATTGACGGCCACGGCCAGCTCCGGTTTGCCAGTCAGTTTTGCTTCGACTACTCCCACCATTTGCACGGTCTCGGCCTCGACGGTGACGCTGATCGCCGCCGGAACCTGCACCATCCAGGCGACGCAAGCAGGCAATACAGCATATCTGGCGGCGCCTGCGGTTACGCAGAGTGTCACGGTTACGTCTGCCAACCTTCAGTCGGACTCGAACTTCGGAACAATGAACATTGGGGGTCCGGGTTCCGCAACAACCTTCACATTCACCTTTGGCGCGGCGGACACACTGAGCAGCATGGCTGTGCTGACGCAGGGCGCAACCGGACTTGACTTTGCCAATGCCGGCACGGGAACCTGCGCGGCCGGCATTAACTACAGCGCCGGCAGCACTTGTACCATCAATGTGACCTTCAAGCCCACGCTTGCCGGGTTCCGCTATGGCGTGTTAGAGGTCACGGATACTTCAGGGAGCATTGTCGCGACCGCCTACCTGGAGGGCATCGGTGTGGGACCGCAGGTAAACTTCCTGCCCGGCACGGAGAGCACAGTGCCAACCAGCGCCCTGTCAAGTCCTTATGGGGTCGCGGTGGACGGGAGCGGTAACGTCTATATTGCCGATTGGGGCAACAACCGGCTATTGAAGGAGACGCCCTCGGCGGGGACCTATACAGAGAGCACAGTGCCTACCAGCACCCTCTCCGCTCCTTCCGGTGTAGCGGTGGATGGGAGTGGCAGCGTCTATATCGCGGATTACGGCAACAATCGTGTGTTGATGGAAACGCCGTCGGCGGGCAGCTACATCGAAAGCACGGTGACAACCAGTGGCCTGTGTTATCCCTCTGCGGTTGCGGTAGATGCCAGCGGCAATGTCTACATCGTAGATTCCTGCAATGAGCGGGTATTGATGGAGACGCCGTCGGCGGGAAGCTATATCCAGAGCACAGTGCCGACCAGTGCTCCGTCTTACCCCACAGGGGTCGCGGTGGATGGCAGCGGCAATGTTTATGTCGTCGACAACTCCAATAGCCGTGTGTTGAAGGAGACCCTGTCTACAGGGAGCTATACCGAAAGCACGGTAACAACAAGCGCCCTAAGCAACCCCAATGCGGTCACGGTAGATGCCAGCGGCAATGTCTACATCGTTGATTCTGGAAACAACCGTGTGTTAAAGGAGATGCTGGCGGCGGGAAGCTATACCGAGAGCACGGTTACGACCAGCAGCCTGAGTTCGCCCGGAGGAGTTATAGTGGCCGGGAACGGCAACGTCTATGTCGCCGACACCGGAAACAACCGTGTTTTGAAGGAGGACCTTGCGGATACACCTAGCCTGGGATTCGCGTTGACAATTCCTGGCACGACGAGTAGCGACAGCCCGAAGATGGTGACGGTCGTGAATGTCGGAAATGCCGCGCTGAACATCCCGGTTCCGGGCAACGGGAACAATCCGAACCTCGTGAACAATCCGAGCGCAGCGACGAACTTCACTTTGAACAGTAGCGGGGCATCCGCATGTCCGCTTGTGAGCGCCGGTTCCTCGACGGCAGGTACCTTGGCAGTCGGCCAGTCCTGCCTGTTGGCCATTAGCTTTGCGCCCACGACGGCGGGCAACTTCAGCGGCACGGTTGCATTGACCGACAATGCGCTCAATGCGGCAGGTCCTGCGTACACAACACAGAGCCTCCTGTTAAGCGGAACCGGCACGGGTAGTACGCAGCAGACCATCACCTTTGGGGCGATTCCAGCCCAGAATGCCAACTCGATCCTTGCGCTGACGGCCACGTCGAGTTCCGGGCTGCCTGTAAGTTTTACCTCTACAACTCCAACGATCTGCACGGTCTCAGCCTCGACCGCTTCGCTGCTTGCACCCGGAACCTGCACTATCCAGACCAACCAAGCGGGAAGTAGCGTTTATGCGGCAGCCCCACTTGTTACGCAGAGCTTCACGGTCAATCTCGCGGTCCAGACGATTACATTTGGCGCAATCCCGACCCAGTATGCCAATGCGTCGGTGGCGATTGCGTTGACGGCCACGGCGAGCTCCGGTCTTCCAGTGAGCTTTGCCTCAACCACGCCCACCATCTGCACGGTCTCGGCCTCGGCTTTCACGGTGACGTTCATCGTTGCCGGAACGTGCACCATTCAGGCCACACAGACAGGCAACACCCTGTATGCGACGGCTCCCATGGTCTCGCAAAACATCACGGTTCAGGCCGCAATGCCGCTTTCGGGTGCGAACGTTGGGTCGGTGAATATTGGGAGTCCCAGTTCCGCGGTCGCCGTGCCAGTCACCTTCGGCACAGCAGCCACTCTGGGCAGCGTTTCTGTGGTGACGCAGGGTGTAACTGGGCTTGACTTTGCCAATGCCGGTACGGGAACGTGCACAGCGGGAACAAGCTATGGCACCGGCGCCAGTTGCACTGTGAATGTGACATTCACGCCCACGCTCGCTGGACCCCGCTATGGCGCGGTGGTACTTGAAGACGGCTCGGGGAATGTAATCGCAACCAGTTATTTGCAAGGCACAGGTGTCGGACCACAGCTGAACTTCCTGCCCGAGGCTGAGATCTCGGTGCCGGTCTTCTACTCTTCTTGGCCGTATCCTGGGACCGCATTAGGGGTCGCAGTGGATGGGAACGGCACAATCTATGTTACCTACCTTTTCGACGTGTTTTTTGGTTTTGATTATGGTGTGTTGAAGGAGACGCCCTCAGCAAGTGGATATGTTGTGACCACAGTACCAACCAGCACC
>Ga0182024_10018748_pt1 | contig 12847 bp, 14 predicted proteins | sample P32metaG_FD_120480 | JGI IMG/M metagenome (GOLD analysis project Ga0182024, IMG submission 120480) | Permafrost microbial communities from Stordalen Mire, Sweden - P3-2 metaG (Illumina Assembly) | ecosystem: Environmental > Terrestrial > Soil > Wetlands > Permafrost | place: Sweden: Stordalen...
GGCCATGAACGCCCAGCTCAGTGGCGCTGCGGTGAGCACCGGGATCAACATCGCAAAGGCTATCGGCGCTGCGAACGCCACGTAGGGTGCGCTCCGAAAGACCCAGGAGGCATCCCGGCTCGCCGAACGCTCCTTGCGAAAGAGCTTGTGCAGGTCGAAGTAGGGCTGGAACGGGGACGGTCCCCGCCGCGACTGGATCTTCGCCTTGAGGTTGTCGATGCCTCCTTTGAGGAGTGGCGCGAGCAGCAGGACGGTCGCCACTGCAACGCACTGGCCGAGTGCGGCCGCTAGCATCCGGCTGGTCGTCCAACTGCGATGGCGACGGGCACCCTAACCTCCACATTAATGGTGGTCAGGGGCTATTAGCTCAGCGCGTTTCCGGCACCCACGGTGCCGTGGCGAGCCCCATCGCCAGCCGGGACTCTACCACTGAACATCGGATCCGACGCCTCGGTCGATTCGGTTGAGAATCATCTCGTCACGTCAGATGCGTTCTAGCGCTCGAGAGACAGGGTCGGAGCGATGTCGTCCGAGGCAGCGTAATGCTGTTATTCAGCCTGTCGGACGCGACCGCTGGTGTCGAGGTTGCTGGCCGAGGCCTCCCTCGCGCTCCCCGAGGGCGAGTCGGGGTCCTCGTCGCTGTCCAGCCACCCGCCGAGCTGGTAGTAGACATCTTCGCCAAAGCTCGTCGGAAGTGGCTCGGCTACCGCGAGCTTGTAGCGGCGCTGGCCCTCGGATTGTCGCTCGGCTCTCAGGAAGAGGGTGGACTCTGCGCGCTGGCTGTGGAATCCGTTCGCAAAATCGAACTGATGGGTGACGAAGAACACCGTAATCTCAGCCTCCAGCAGCGCACGGACAACTTGGCGCCCGATTTCGGATCCCTCGCGCTCGTTGGTAGCGGCGAAGGACTCGTTGAAGAGCATGAGGCAATGGGAACGGATTTGATCCGCGATCGAGCTCATGCGGCTCAGCTCCTCATCGAGTCGCCCGCTGGTCATGGTGGAGTCCTCTTCTCTGATGAAGTGCGTGAAGACTCCGCCACACACCCTCGCGGAATAGGCCTCCGCGGCCACGAACATGCCGCTCTGCATCATGAGCTGAGCCAGACCGACGCTGCGCAGGAACGTCGACTTTCCTCCGGAGTTCGCGCCGGTGATGATGATCAGCGATTTTCCGTTCGCCTCGATGTCGTTTCCAACGACCCGCTGCTCCGCACGCAGCGCGAGGCAGATATCGCGCAAGCCGGAGAACGAAAGCACGCGCTGGGACCACGATGACGGTGCGGGAAACGAGATCGGCACCTCCTTGACTGCGAGCCGGTTGCAAAGGTTGAGACAGCTTACGTAGAAGCCCAACTCCCCGCGGAGCATCGTGAAGTAGCTCCAAATGTGGTCTGCGGACTGGGCCGCCGCGTTGGCGACGAGGTTGATCCCTCGACTGGTGAGATCTGACAGGGCGTTGGCACCCGCGTCGTCACGCGGCGGGATGGTAAACGAGTACGAGGAACGAGAGCCCATTCCCAGGCGTTCCTTCCAGTTCCGTTTCACGCTGCCAGATGAGCGGAGCACGAAGCCGATCCCACTGTTGTCCCGATCGAGTTCCGCACTGAGCAGCTCCCCATTGCGGAAGCGGAGCTGCTTCAGGTGGTAGCCCATCGTCATGAAGTACTCGTCGTCCAATTCACGCTGCAGAGTGCGAAAGAGCGTCGTCAAGCCGGCGGAGTGGAACCTCTCCGCGCGGTCGTCGGCTATCTTTCGCAGTTGTTTGAGCCGGATGACGGCGGCCTCGAGCTGGCGGACCGCGGCAGAGAGGATCAGCGAAGGGCTTTGGGAGCCGTACCCCCAGATTCCTCGCTTGTCCTCGAGCGCGCCCACGGCGATGGCGTACATCTCTCTGATGATCTCCGGCTCAGCGATGCAGTCCGCGAGGACTCGCTGGCGGTAGAGGATGGCTTCCGGGTCGCCGAGGCTTGCCAGGACGACTCTCGCTGACACCTCGTAGAGGAACTTGTCGCCGAGGGCCATCGCCTCGAGCAGCGTCGTCAGTTCCAGGTCCTGAATCAGGTCGTCGTGATTGGGGGGCAGGTCAGCGACGAAGTTGAAGTCTTGCTCCTGGTGGAGGAGATAGGCTTTCATGCGCTCAGCCGTGCCCGCAAACGCTCGTAAGTGACGTTGTGCTTCTCAGCGATAGCCAGCGCATAAGCGAGCCCGTCGGCGGGTCCCCTGACCACCTTGTAGGTGCGCTGGGCTGGGTTCTCTGGAACGATCGTACTTACCAAGCTGACGACTGACTCGCCGAGGGACGCCAGCTCGTCGACGAATGTCACGTAGACGCACAGCACATCGAGCTGGATGACCTTCTCCATCACCTTCTTGCCCAGGAAGCGAGCGTCGCTCAGCGTCGTCGACGTGAAGATCTCGTTCATGACGACGATGCTGTTGGACGTTGCCGCCTGCAGTACCTTTCGGATCCTCACGAGGTCGTCCTCCAGCTTGCCGCGCATGTTCGTGAGATCCTCCTTCCTCTCGAAATGGACGAAGAGCCGGTCGAAGAGGAAAAGACGAGCGGCAGTGCCGGCAACGGGGCAGCCAACGCTGGCCAGGTGGTGGAGCTGACCGAACGCTCGGGCAAACGTCGTCTTGCCTCCCTGGTTCGGCCCGGAGACCACGAAGATGCGCTCGGGACCCTCCATGCGGAAATCGTTACGCACGATAGGCTTGCCCTCCGAGACCAGTTTCTTGGCGAGCGCCAGGTCGAAGGTGTCGTTGGCGAAAATCTCTTTCGAGGCCGCGGTCACATCCGGATAGCAGAAGCTGAGTCCGGCTGCTCGGAGCGGGCCGATGTAATCGAGATAGGCGAGATAAAACTGGAGCTCACGCTCGAAGCGCCGGACGGTCTCGTGCAGGAACTCGGCGTGCTGGCGACAGTAGTCATCCAATGCCGAGAACTCGTCAGGGAACAGCCGCGCCACCAGCTGAAGGATCTGTGCCCCGACGTGGTTCATGCCCGGCCACGTGCGGTAGTTGAGTCGGTAGTCTTTGACGGCACCCTGCTTGAATCGCTCGAACGTCTTCAGCACCTCAGCGCTGTAGTCGGCTTGGTCCTCGTAGCGGCTCACGTCGACTCTTCCGCCCCGGATGCGGATGCAATAGCGGATCTGAGCAAGCGCATCCTGCCGATCTCTCGTATCGGCAACGAGAGATTCGAATGTCGCGGACGCGACATAACCCGTCAGGAACGCGCTGAAAGCACGAAGGGCGCGGGAATCGAGTCGCGCAGAACTCAGACCATCCGCCAGGGCGCGGACGGCATCACAGTAGATAGAGGCTGCGTCCAGGAACCACCCCTCGCGTTGATGAAGATACTGCATCTTCTCGACCTGTCCCAGGTGGCTGCGCACCTTGCTCATCAGGTCAGCAAATTGCTGAATCCGTTCGAGGAGCGACTGGTCTTCCAAGTCTCGATAGACTTCGTGGCGGTAGTGCACAGTATCGATGTCGCCGAGCTGCTGGTAAAGAAGGGCCGCGATGAAATCGCGCTCCTCCCGGACTCCGGTGACGGTCTTGACGATCTGGTCGAGGTTCAGGTCAGATGCGGATGAGCGATCTTCGCGTCGGACAGCCGCCTTCCCCGACGACTCGTCAAACAGCAGGCTCGTGAAGTGAGGAGCGGGCGGCGCTGACGTCGAAGGCGGTTCGCCGCTGGCGCTGCCCGGTTGGCCGCCGAGCAGGTCGGGGTCCTGGGATGTTCCGTCTGCCATGGCGTGCTCCTGTTCTCCCAGCTAGGGCCGTGAACAGGAGCCATCAGTCACGAAGGCGGTTTCGGCGAGCTCCATCGCCGTCTGTTTCAAGTCTACCGTGGAGGAACCGAGTGAGCAGCGCGATGGCGCGCGTCCATGCTGAGAATCGAATTCGAAACCGGCTCCAGGAAGCCGGTGGTGGAGCGGAGGGGATTCGAACCCCTGACCTCTGCCGTGCGAGGGCGCGGGTACGGATTCGAATTCGGGGCGTACCGCGAGCGCCCGTTTGACCAGTTCCCTCGCGATGGTGGACACGGCGAGACACCCGCAGGCAAGGAGTGACTGACCTAGTCTAGGACGCCACATTCGTCACGCGTAAACACCTCCCGCTGAATGTTGCGGGAATACTCAGGCGTCGCGGGTTGCGAACCTGAGAGCGGCCACCAAGAGTGCTAGCGCCAGGACCACGAAGATCCCGGCTTCGATCCCCTGCATCGGCCAAAAGTGACTGACTGGCTGGTAGACGAGGCTGATCGGAGTATTGGCGCCGATGGGGCTGCCCGGCGGCAGTGGATTCAGCTGCGTATCGAGGAAGGTCGCATCAAGGTAGCCGGCACCCGGCGGCACAACGGAGTTGTTGCCCGTGCCGCTGACGACCACCCGGGTAATCGTTGGCAGCAGGTGCGGTCTCGCCAGCTCGGCAAAGGCAACCCGGACAGCGATGAAGATCCCTAACGTGACAGCCATCGCCGGAACAGTGCGGCGGAGCGCGGCTCCGGCGGCGGCGCCCGGGGCCATCGCGAACAGCACGTATGAGAAGAAGACCGGCGCTTGGAGGTCGTACATTCCCCACGTCGAGTCGAAGGTATTCGGCAGGTGCACGATCCATATCTGAGCGCCAACCGACATGACCGCAGCAGCGAGCGCAGAGAGTGCTATCAGGAGCGAGAGGTTGGCGGCCGCCCAGTGTCGGCGTGTCATTCCTTGCGTCCACGTCAGGCGGTGGGTGCCGCGTTCGAAGTCGGCGGACAGAAGGGGAGCGCCCATGAATACCCCGGCCGCCGCCGGAGCGCCGATCAAGAGCGGCTGGAAGGCGGTACTCATGGTGTGCACCAATGCTGTCGGCTGGGCGATCTCCAGGATCGCCACCACCACCAGCGCCGCGGCGACGCCGAAGGCAAGAACGCCGCCGATCACCGCCGCCTGACGATTGTTTCGCCAGGCAAGCCACGTCGCGCCCGACAACACCGTCACGCCGGGACAGCCTCGGGCTGCGCGAGAGCACTTACATCCGGATTGCCAAGGTACGCGAGGACCAAGTCTTCGAGGGTCACCGGCGCCGCCGTCCACCCGCGTGGGACAGCCGGGCCGCGCACAAGCATCCGGCACTGCCGCTCGCCGGTGCCAGCCTGAACGACGGTGCCCCCAACCCGACCGATCTCCTCCGTGGGCCCGACCAACCAACGGTGGTCCTCCAGCAGCGGCTCCAGATCCCCGGCTACCTGGAGACGTCCGCCCGCGAGAATCACGAGATGGTCTGCCAGGCGCTCGAGATCAGCTATGAGATGGGAGGAGAGGACGACGGTCAGGCCTTCGGCAGCGACGGACTCCATCAGTTCCGCGAGAAACTGCCGACGGGCGAGCGGGTCCAGATTTGCCACGGGTTCGTCCAGCAGCAGGAGCTCTGGACGCTTGCCCAGCGCCAGCGCTAAAGCGACCTGCGCCTGCTGGCCGCCGGAGAGCTTGCCAACGCGACGATTCAGAGGTATTTCGAGGCGACGCATGCGTGCCTCAGCCAGCGCCAGGTCCCACTTCGGGTTCAGCTCACGGCCCATCCGCAATGTCTCGGCGACCGTGAAACCCATATACAGCGGCCGTTCCTGCGCCAGGAAACCCACCCGGGCCAGCACCAGGGTTGGGTTGTCCCTCGGCGACCAGCCGAAGACCTGGGGGTCGCCGGTGTCGGGTGTGAGGAGGCCGATGGCAAGCTGGAGAAAGGTAGTCTTCCCAGCCCCGTTAGGGCCGACCAAGGCGACGACCCGGCCGGCGGGTATGGAGATGCAGAGATCTCGGACCGCCCAGGTTGAGCCATACCGCTTACCGAGGCCAGACGCCTCCAAAGCGATCGCCACTACGCCACCCGTTCCTTGGCAGTCGCCTCCACGGTGAGGGTGAACAGCGCTTCGATTGCACCCTGATCGAGGCCCTCCCTCCTCGCCTCCGAGAGCCAGTCCCGGAGCGAGCGCACAAGACGGTCGTGGACGTCCGCGGCTACAGCACGAGGCGCGGTTTCAGCCACGAAGGTGCCCACCCCGGCGCGGCTGGTCACCCAGCCTCCGCTCTCCAGCTCCGCATATGCCTTGAGAACGGTGTTCGGATTGACGGCGAGCGCTGCCACAACCTCACGCGCAGCAGGCAGTCGGTCACCTGGCGTGAGAAGCCCGCAGCGGACCGCGCGCTCGACCTGATGAACGATCTGCATATACACGGACACGGCAGAGCGGACGTCGAGATACAAGTCGAGCATCGGCGTTGCACCTCAATTCAGTAGAGATCTAGTGAATTGATGAATCCTATCTCCTGCGCATCGACGCCGTCAATCCCGACCCCGGACCGGCTGTGGCCCGGTTCCTTCGGGTACCGTGCCACCCCTGGAGTGGCGGCGGGATCGAAGCGCAGCGCGCCGTCACAAGGTAGGCGCAGCGCATCCAGAAGGCAGCTAACCGCACCCTCCAGACAACGCGCCAACGCCGACGAGGTGGCGGCATGACCGCGCCTTCGTTCACGTTGTGGCACTGTCCGTTCACCAGTCGTAGCCTGCGACTACTCCATGACAGACGAGATTGCACGCGATCCCAAAGATGTTGTCCGAGATGGATATGACGCCATTTCGGAGATCTACCGAGCAGATGACGCCGAAGACGGCTCGCAAGGCGAATGGCTTGCGGAGTTCGCGCGCGCCCTGCCACCAGGCGGACACGTACTAGATCTTGGGTGCGGGTGCGGGGTCCCAGCAGCTCGCTGGCTGTCGGCGCGAGGGTTTACGGTTACCGGAGTTGATATTTCAGCGCGCCAGATTGAGCGAGCGCGTGCTCTCGTGCCGGGTGCCGAGTTCATCCAGTCGGATATGGCAGCCATCTCCTTCGACGATGGCACTTTCGATGCTGTAGTTAGCCTGTACGCGTTGATCCACCTGCCCGTTGCCGAGCAGCCGGGTGTCCTGTCGCGAATTGCTCGCTGGCTGCGTCCAGGAGGTCCGCTCTTGGCCATCGTGGGCGCAAGCCCAGGCACCGGAACCGAAGAAAACTGGTTGGGTGGCGGTGCGCATATGTATTGGTCCCAAACTAGCCTGCCCACTACCCTTGAGTGGGTCCAGCAGGCAGGTCTCATGTTGGATTGGCAGCGCTTCATTCCGGAGGGTGACACAGGGCATGTTCTGATCCACGCTCGGTGCCGTAGTCCAAGGGACAAGTGATGATTTCCCACGTCGAGCTCTACGTCTCCGACCTCGCGAGGTCGGCGCGTTTCTGGGACTGGCTTCTGCGTCTGCTCGGCTACGAACCCTTCCAATCGTGGGCTGAAGGGCGGAGTTGGCGCCTGAACGGGTTCTATCTTGTCCTGGTTCAGACGCCACATGCGCACGTTGGCGCTGGCTACCATCGAAGGCGCATTGGTCTGAACCATCTCGCGTTCGCGGCGGACGATCGCAATCAGGTGAACCAAGTCACTGAAGCCCTGCGTGATCGCGGCGTTCGCATCCTCTACGAGGACCGGCATCCGCACGCCGGCGGACCTGATTCTTACGCCGTGTTCTTCGAAGATCCAGACCGCATCAAGGTTGAACTTGTCGCCCCATAGCGATGTGCTTGAACTTCCTCATCCCGATCGGACCGACGGATGGATCGTTCTGCGAGCATTGGATAGCGCAGACGCGGCTGAGTTGGTTCCTGCGGTGCCTGAGCCCGATCCCGGAAACGCGGGACTCGCACGTTGGGGGTCAGCCGAGGAGGCCAGGGGCTGGATTGCTCGGCTGGGCACCCGCCTCACCGAGCGCGTGGGGTTGTCGGAACTCAAGACCTATGTGTTGCTTGCGGTGGCGCTTTCCGGGTGCGCCTCGGGTGCACCTACGGCGACCGCTCACGGCACGACTCCTCAACCGTTGGTCTGTGCCCAGCTCTCGCCGACACTGACGTGCTCTTACGTCGGTATTGGAAGATTCACTGTCGCAGACATAGGGAGGTTCAAAGTTGGATTCGATCCACGGGTGACACGGTCTGCCGATGCCACCGGCGTCTCGCTCATAGGCGACGTGAGCAAGGCTCTAACACGCATCGCGGCGCTGCTCCCCGGGCCCTCCACCGTAATCATCATTGAGCAGACCGCAAATGTAACCCCGGAGACGGGTGAGCTCGGGTACACGGACCCGACGACCGGCCAGGTGTTGATCCAATTAGACCCTAGTAGTCAGACCACGTTCTCCGAAACGCTTGCCGTGTGGCTTCCCGAGGCGCTGGCCCACGAAATCCACCACAGCGTCCGCACCCTCACCGGCCCTGGATTCGGCACCACCCTTGGTGCGTTTCTTGTGAGCGAGGGCATGGCGAGTGCCTTCTTTCATCAGGCATTCCCCGGAACCGACGCCCCCTGGGACAAAGCACTTACACCCGTCCAAGAGCACACGCTCTGGAAACAGGCGCAGCCTTTGCTGACCCAGGGTGGGCTGCCGGTGTATTCGCAGTGGTTCTACGGAGGGAATGGTGTTCCCAAGTGGGCCGGCTTCACGATCGGCTATCACATCGCCGAGGAGTACATCCAACACCATCCCGGAACGAGTGCCGCTTCGCTGGTCGACGCACCGGCCGCCACCATCCTGGCGGGCAGCGCTTACGCTCCGTAGTTGAGGATCGTTCTTGGTCACGGTCATCCGCCAGTCTGGGCCAGCCAATGCCCCGCCTTCCGCCCGCGTAGCGCGCCTCGACCTCGCGTCCGAATGGTACGTTGAAGCGTTGAAGTGAAAGGGATGGACGACGGTACCCAGGACTTGCTTGAACGAGCAATCGCGTGCGCTGTCGACGCGCATGCTGGTCAGAAGTATCCGTCGCCCGAGCCCGAACCGTACATCCTGCATCCCCTTCGCGTCATGTGCGCTGTCGAGGGTGCCCACGCGCGGATGGCGGCCGTTCTCCATGACGTAATCGAAGACACAGACGTGACCCTTGTTGACCTTCAAAGCGCGGGCTATCCACGACCGGTCATCCACGCGGTGGATTGCCTCACCCGCCGCGATGGCGAAACCTATGCCGCATACATCGAGCGAGTCGCGACAGACCCTATGGCAACGCTGGTAAAGGTTGCCGATCTACGTGACAACCTTCGCAATAACAGGAGCCTGTCGCCGAGGTCAGACGTCCTCGAGAGAATCCAACGCTACGAGCAGGCTTTAGCGTTTTTCAACCCGCCCAGTAGCACGTTGTAAACAGGTGAAGGCAACAGCTATGCGAGAGTCGTCGTATGGACGACGCAGATAGCAGCGGCGACACCGGGCCGGCACGAGCACTACTCTTCGATCTTGGCGGGGTAGTCCTCGAGATTGACTTCGACCGCGTGTTCCTCGCCTGGGGTGCTCGCGCGTCCTGTGACCCCCAGGTAATTCGTCGACGATTCAAGTTCGACGATGCATATGAGCAGCACGAGCGAGGCGCGCTTGACGCCGCGGGCTACTTCGCATCCTTGCGCCGCAGCTTGCGTATCGATCTCTCTGACGAAGATTTCATCGCTGGCTGGGGTGAACTCTACGTCGGACCCCTGCCTGGAGTGGGAGCGGCGTTGGCCGCGGCAAGTGAACGCCTACCGCTGTACGCCTTTACCAATTCGAACCCGACCCATCAGGCTGTATGGGCCACGCGCTACGCACTTGAGCTATCGGTCTTCCGCTCGATCTTCGTCTCGTCGGAACTTGGCCTTCGCAAGCCTGACCCCGATGCGTTCAGAGAAGTAGCCCAAGGCGCAGGGTTTCCGACTTCGGCATTCATCTTTTTTGATGACACTCTCGAGAACGTCATGGGCGCGCGAGCGGCCGGGATGCAGGCGGTCCACGTTCGGTCGACCGATGACGTCCGTATAGCGCTCCACGACCTGACCTGTTCGTCCAACAGCGAGAGAGCCTCACTCTTGTAACGCCGAACTAAGCAGCTTCGTCCCCCGATGCTATGCCGAGGATGACCGAATTGGCTGTGCAAACGCTTGCTATCAGACCGTGGCGAACTGGCGACGCGGATGCACTCAGCGTCGCCATCGCTGAGAGCATCGAACACCTGCGGCCATGGATGTCTTGGATCGCAACGGAGCCACGGTCCCTCGCTGACCGCCAATCGATGATGCCCGATGGGCGAAGGAGCGCCGCACAGGCGGCGACATGGTCTTCGGCATGTTCGTTGGGACCGTCATCGTCGGTGTATGCGGGCTTCATCGCCGCCTCGGGCCAGATGGACTCGAGATCGGCTATTGGGTACACGCAGCGTATGCGCGCAAAGGTCACGCGACCCGCGCCGCCGCAATGCTCGTGGTCTTGGCATTTTCATTCCCGGAAGTTGAGCTGGTCGAGATCCACTGCGATCACCTGAACCACGCTAGTCAAGGAGTGCCGCGCAAGCTAGGGTTCACGCTCGTCGGCCAGCAGACGAAGCCGATTCAGGCACCTAACGAAACTGGGGTACAAGACGTGTGGCGGACGACCCGCTCGGATTGGCTGGCCCACGGCGCCTCCTCGTGATCCTCCACAGGCACCCTAAGCCAGTATTCGCCGACATGTAGAATCCACCAGTGCCGCGCTACCCGCCGATAGATCCATTCGAGCAAGGGTTACTCGACACGGGCGACGGCAATCTCGTCCACTGGGAGCTCTGCGGCAACCCGTTTGGGAAGCCGGCGCTCATTGTTCATGGTGGACCCGGATCGGGACTCTCCACAGGACAGCGTCAGTGGCTTGACCCCGGCCGTTATCGAATCATTCAGTTTGACCAACGCGGCTGCGGCGGCAGCACTCCGCATGCCAGCGATCCCGCTACTGACATGAGCCGCAACACAACGGACCACCTCATCTCTGACATGGAACGCTTGAGGCACCATTTGGGAGTCGACCACTGGCTACTCTTTGGCGGTTCCTGGGGGTCCACTCTGATCCTCGCCTATGCCGAACGTTACCCGGAGCGGGTGTCGGAGATCGTCATTTGCAGCGTCACCATGACCAGGCGTTCGGAGACCGACTGGCTTTATCGCGGTGTTGCGCGGTTCTTTCCCGAGGAATGGGAGCAGTTTCGCGCTGGCGCTTCCGAGGCCGACCGCGACGGCGACATCGTGGCGGCGTACGCGAGGCTCATGGAGGATTCGAACCCGGAAGTCCGAACCCGAGCGGCGATTGACTGGGGCACCTGGGAAGATGCCGTGCTCTCTCTGGAGCCGAGCGGCAAACCAAACCCCTACAGCGTCCGCCCACCGGCGGACCTGCTCGCATTCGTACGTATCACCACACGATACTTTTCGAATGGCGCATGGCTCGAAGAGGGCGCTCTCCTCGCCGGCGCGCGGCGCCTAGCCGGCATTCCAGGCGTGCTGGTCCATGGTCGACTCGATCTGAGTTGCCCTCTAAGCACGGCTTGGGAGCTTGCAAGTGCTTGGCCCGACGCGCGTCTCGTTGTCGTCGCGGATTCAGGTCACAAGGGCAGCGACACGATGAACGAGCACGTATATGACGCGCTCGAGAAATTCGCAGGACGATGATTTCAATCCCTCGCTGAGATAGGGGTGCTGATTGGCCTTGTCCCAGGGCCGTACTGAACATACAGGGACGTTCTTACTCAAATGGGGGATGAATCGCTCAGTTCGCTGCTGCCAACATCCGCTTAACTCACTCGGCTCGTTGAGGAGCCTTACCCCGACGCGAACCGGACCAGGTGAGGGCCGCTGCACGTGAATGTGTAGGTCACGCCTCCAGCCGTGATGGCACCGGACGATTGCTGCGGCGTGGACGACGAGCTCGAGGCACCGCTGTGCCCGCTGGTTGACTGAAACGACGTCCAGATCGGCGCCGCTAGTGACACCCCTCCCGGAAAGCACTCCACGACGGGTTGATCCCAGAGCGCCAGCAGACCAAGGGGAACGAGTCCCAGGGTAAGCAGGACGGCTGCTCCGGCGTTCAACCAGTCGTGTTCACGTCGGCGGCTGGACTGCGTCCGGCGGGATACCAGCACGATGAGCACAATCGCCGGAAGCAGGATCAAGGTGCCCGCGACAAGGAACCCGTACATGATGATCGCGGTCGCAACCGGTGCGAGCCATGGCGCCAGCTGGCCGGAGCGAACTGAGAGAAGACCTCCGATCGCGGTGAGCGCCGCGCAGACTCCGGCGACGATCACCACTGTGATGGGCATGGCGTACACGGGTTGATGCTGGTGGGCTTCGAGGACAACCGTGACGTAGATCGCCGCACAGCCGGCGGTCGCCGACAGCGCAACCGCGACAGTCTTCCTCGTCACTCGATGGCCACCGTTGTGGCCGGACGCCGCCGCGCAGGCGTTGCCTTACTGAGCAGCTGATCGATCCAGGGTGCCGCTTGCACCAGCGTCGCCATCAGCGCGCTCGATCCACTGCTGTCACCACCGCGCATCCGCGCAACGATTTCGAGCCCCATATACAGGGCGATCACCGCCGAGCCAATGACGGCAGGCTCGACGAAACCCGCGAGTGGCGAGCCAGCGATGATCCGGGCTGCGAGCTGCTCGGCAAAGGTCACCCAGGGCTGCATCCTGCGGCCGATCTCGTCGCCGAGCACAGGGTCGAACGCCATCGCCCCGACAATTTCCTGTACAGCTGTTAGCTGGCCGAGACGGAGATCCTCAGAGTACAACTCCTCCATTGCGGCTCCCAGCGCGCGCAGGTCCGAGACATTTGCGAGCCGTGTCTCGTAGCGGGCGAGGCGATCGGCACTGACCCGATCGAGCACCGCCAGGAGGAGCGCGTCGACGCTGCCGAAGTGATAGAACACGAGCGCGGGACTGAATCCACCGGTGGCGGCGATCGAGCGCACCGATGTCGAGGCATAGCCCCCAC
>Ga0182024_10018749_pt1 | contig 12846 bp, 13 predicted proteins | sample P32metaG_FD_120480 | JGI IMG/M metagenome (GOLD analysis project Ga0182024, IMG submission 120480) | Permafrost microbial communities from Stordalen Mire, Sweden - P3-2 metaG (Illumina Assembly) | ecosystem: Environmental > Terrestrial > Soil > Wetlands > Permafrost | place: Sweden: Stordalen...
ACGGTTCAGAGTGTCATTCCGCTGGACCGCTGGTCGGCGCAGCCTGTGCAGGGACAGGTCACGGTCACCATCGGCAAGTTCTACCGCGTCACCGGCGAGAGCACCCAAGACCGCGGTGTTACGCCGGACATCTCCCTGCCCTCCTTGATCGATGCCAGCGAAGTCGGCGAGAGCACCCGTGATCGCGCCCTGCCCTGGGATCACATCGAGCCGGCCGCCTTCAAGGTCGAAGGCGACCTCAAGCCCTTGGCCCTGCAGCTGCAGAAGCTGCATGAGGATCGCACCGCCGGCAGCGCGGACTTCCGTTATCTGCGCGAGGACATCGCGTCCTTGGATGCGGTCCGCAGCCAGAAGACCCTGTCCCTCAATCTCGCGACGCGCGAGGCGGAACGCAAGCGCCAGGACGCCGATCGACTCGAGAGGGAGAATGCCTGGCGGACGGCGCACGACGTCAAGCCGGTGAAGTCCCTGGAGGAAATCAAGGATGATGCGACCGCCGGCATATTGCTGGATGAGACGGCGCAAATCGCCGCGGATCTGGTGACTGTCACGGCACATCGCAACGGCCCCACGCAGGCACGGCGCACCGACGGTCACTAGCGCGAGCACTACGTCAGCGGAGCAGCACCGTATATAAATCCCAGTAATCCTCGGCGAGCACGTTCCACGCTACCGGGACTGCGCGAGGCTTTTCGGGATCGAAATCCGGCGTCGCGACCAATGAGTCGGCCGTCGGCACGGTATCCGCCGAGTTGCGGTATTCGCTCGTGGCGCGCAAACGCTCGAGTTTCGACTTGACCGCCCCCGTCATCTGCTTCTGATTGACCACCGCCGCCTGAGCTTTCTGTACGCGCTGCATATAGCCCTCGCAGTCTGCTCGCGAACCGAAGCTCATCTCGTGTACGCGGCGCGCCACTGATTCCTTGGCGCGCGTGGCCAGACCGAAAGCATCGACGTGTTCGCACAGCAACTCGGCATAGCTGATGATGGCAAGGTTGATGTTGCGCCGAGCCGCCAGGGATATTCCGGGAAACTCGGGCGCCGCCTCGTGCTCGATGGCGCTGCGCTCGGCGTGCAACTCGCCGACCGCGGCGTCCGCGGCTACCACCGCATGGCGCAGCGACTCCAACCCCTTCTGGGCGCGGCGGCGCTTGAAGTAATGCCAGAACGCGGTCAGCCGGTCGATCTGCGCTTGGTGCTCGGCAAGGCTCAGACGCTCCGCGTCGGCAGCGGCTCCCGCCGTTCGCAGGCGCTCGTCGGCATCCGTCAAGCGCGACTGCCGCTGCGCTTCGATGTCCGCCTGATGCTTGGCCAGTTCGCGCGCCTCCTGCTGGCGCGCCAGATCGGTGGCAAAACCGGACAATTGCTGATGGCAGGTCTTCCACAACGCCCGCAGTTGGAAGAACACGAGCGCGCCGAAGCCGGTCTTGGGATCGCCCAGCAGGTCGCCGAGCGCATCCAATTGCTCCTGGACGCGGATGGTCGCGCCTTCCTGCTGTTTCAAGCGGTCGCGCAGCAGATGAAACTCATCCTTGAGATCCGCGTACGCTTTTTTCAGCCCCGCGCGATTTTGGAAGAGCTGCATCAGGCGCTCTTCGTCGGGACTCACCGCGCCGCCGTCCGCGCCAGGTTTCAGAAAACTCAGCTTGTCGATCAATTTCCCGCCTCAACGGATCGTGAAAATGCGGGACATCGTGGACGTTTCAGACCACTAGAAGTGATGCCCCCGCTCGGCACAATATTCCAACCATTTATTTAACATCATGTTGCGGGTCCAGCGCTGATCCAGTTCACGCTTGAGTCCCGACTGCAGCTTGGCGAGCTGCGGATGGCGCTGAAATCCTCGGAAACTACGCACTTCGGCAAGACGCGCATCGTGGTACACGCACACCTCCAAGTCCGGATCGCGCACCTGCGACGCCGAGCAGTCGAACACATACGTGAGTCGAAAGACGCTCGTGTATCGGCACAACTCCACCGGAGTGAGATGCAGATCACAATCGGCCTCGGTCTTCGACACGCAGCCCTGTGTGATCGCGCGCAGATCGCCGACCAGCCAGCCCAAGCGCACGAAATTACTTTCGTACAACGTCATCAGGCTCACGAAGCTGCCCGGCCGCGCGCGCCACGATGTCCCGCACCATTGATCGGCTATCATGCTCGAACTATACCATGCACCTCGCAAATGTCAGGGCCGCAACCTTCTCTCGATTCCAGTGCGGTCGAGAATTCTGCTGGAGATTTCTTCGATGGAAACCTCGGTCGCGTCGATCATCGGAATGCCGTTGCGTTCGAACAGCGATTCCGCGGCGCGCACTTCGAAGGTCACTTGCGTGGCGGACGAGTAGCGGCTGTCGGGGCGCCGCTCGTTGCGTATCTGCTGCAATCGATCCGCTTTGATCGTGAGACCGAAGATCTTGCGAATGTACCCCTCCAGCGCCCGCGGCAATTTGCGCGACTCCAAATCATCGTCGGTCAGCGGATAGTTGGCCGCGAAGATCCCGTATTGCATGGCGAGGTACAGGCACGTGGGGGTCTTGCCCGAACGCGAGACACCGACCAGAATCAAGTCGGCGCGCTCGTAGTCGCGCACCACCGAGCCGTCGTCGTTGGCCAGTGCGAAGTTGGTCGCATCGATGCGCATGGCGTATGCGTGCGTGTCGGCCATACGGTGCGTCCTACTTGCCATATGGGTGGATTGCGTCTTGAGTTCGTTCTCCAGCGGTGCTAGGAACGGGTCGAAAAAATCCAGGAAGAATCCGCTGCTGCCGCGGACCACGTTGCGCACTTCTTCCTGCACCAGCGTGCTGAATACGATGGGCCGGACGCCCTCCTGCTCCCCGATCAAATCGATCTTTCGCACCGCCTCGATCGCCTTGTCAACGGTGGAGATAAATGGCACAGTCACTTGACGAAATTCGATGCCGTCGAATTGCGTCATGAGGCTGTGACCCATTGTTTCTGCAGTGATGCCGGTTTGGTCGGATACGAAGAACACTGTTCGCTTAATCACGGTAACCTCTCGGTCTGCGGCGCCGCCGCCGTATTGCACAATTTAACCTATCGTCGGACAAGCAGCTCACCATGAAGCCTTACATTATTCCCTTTGAAAAACTAAAGAACACTGACGTGGAGCTCGTCGGCGGCAAGAACGCGTCCATCGGCGAGATGATCTCGGGGCTGTCGAGCCTCGGGGTGTCGGTCCCGGGCGGCTTTGCCACCACCTCCCACGCCTACCGAGATTTCCTCGCCCAGGATGGGCTCGATAAGCGCATTCACGACGTGCTGGCGGCCCTCGACGTGGACGATGTGGATCGTTTGGCGGAGGTGGGTGCGCAGATCCGGCGCTGGATGCTGGCCACGCCCTTCCCGGCGAGACTCCAGACGGAGGTGCTCGAAGCGTGGCGCAGCATGCGCGGCGGCGCCGACGTTGCGGAGTTTGCCGTTGCGGTTCGCTCTTCCGCCACGGCCGAGGACCTGCCGGAGGCCTCGTTCGCCGGCCAGCAAGAGACATTCCTCAATGTGCGCGGCGAAGCGCATCTGCTCAAGAGCATGCACGAGGTGTACGCCTCGCTGTTCAACGATCGCGCCATCGCCTACCGGGTGCACAACAAATTCGACCACGGCGCCGTGGCCCTCTCCGTCGGCGTGCAGCACATGGTGCGCAGCGATTTGGGCAGCGCAGGGGTCATGTTCACGCTGGACACCGACTCCGGCTTTCGCGACGTGGTGTTCATCACCTCGGCTTACGGGCTGGGCGAGACCGTCGTGCAGGGCGCGGTGAATCCGGACGAGTTCTACGTCTACAAACCGGCATTGCGCGCCGGCAAGCGCTCCGTGCTGCGCAAGAACATCGGCGGCAAGGCGCTGAAGATGGTGTATGCCGATCCGGCTTCTAACGAGCGGGTTCGCACCATCGAGGTCGCCGCCAAGGACCGCAATCGCTTCTCGTTGGAAGAGACCGATATCATCGCCCTGGCGAAGCAGGCCCTGATCATCGAAGAGCATTACAAAGCCCCCATGGACATCGAATGGGGTAAAGACGGGTCTACCGGCAAGATTTATATTTTGCAGGCGCGGCCCGAGACGGTGCAAAGTCGGGCCGGGCGTACCATCCTGCGCTTTACGCTGAAATCCCGATCCAAGGTGGTCATCACCGGGCGCAGCATCGGCCAGCGTATCGGCGCGGGGCCGGCACGAATCATCAGCGATGTGAAGGAGATGTCGCGGGTGCGCGCCGGCGACGTGCTGGTCGCCGACATGACCGATCCTGACTGGGAGCCGATCATGAAGCGCGCCTCGGCCATCGTCACGAATCGCGGCGGCCGAACCTGCCATGCCGCCATCATCGCGCGCGAGCTAGGCATTCCGGCGGTGGTGGGCTGCGGAACCGCAACCAGCGCCATCAAGGAAGGCCAACCGGTCACGATTTCCTGCGCGGAGGGCGATACTGGCTATGTGTACGACGGCGTGCTCGAGTTCGACCAGCGCAGCATCGAGCTGGACGCCATGCCGTCGATACCCGTCAAGATCACCATGAATGTCGGCAATCCCGACCGCGCGTTCGATTTCGCCGGTATCCCGCACAAGGGAGTAGGCCTGGCTCGGCTCGAATTCATCATCAATCGCATGATCGGGGTGCATCCGCGGGCCTTGCTCGAGTTCGACAAGCAGAGCGCCGAGCTCAAGGACGTCATCGGCAAACAGATCGCAGGCTACGCAAGCCCGATCGAGTTCTACGTGGACAAGCTCAGCGAAGGCATCGCACAGATCGCCGCGGCGTTTGCGCCCGAGCCGGTGATCGTGCGGCTCTCGGATTTCAAGTCGAATGAGTATGCCAACTTGATCGGCGGCAAGAATTACGAACCGCACGAAGAGAATCCCATGCTGGGCTTTCGCGGCGCATCCCGCTATATCGACAAGGTGTTCCGGCCTTGTTTCGAACTGGAGTGCCGCGCGCTGAAGCGTGTTCGCGACGAGATGGGTCTGACCAATGTACAGGTGATGGTGCCTTTCGTGCGCACTTTGAGCGAAGCGAAAGCCGTCACGGAACTGCTCTCGGAAAACGGCCTGCGCCGCGGCGACAACGGCCTGAAGCACATCATGATGTGCGAACTGCCGACCAATGCCTTGCTGGCGGATCGCTACCTGGAATATTTCGACGGCATGTCGATCGGCTCGAACGACATGACCCAGCTGACTCTCGGCCTGGACCGCGACTCGAGCGTGGTCGCCAAATCCTTCGACGAACGCGACGACGCGGTAAAGGCGCTCATGGCGATGGCCATCAAAGCGTGCAAGGCGCAGGGTAAATATGTGGGCATCTGCGGCCAGGGGCCTTCCGATCACCCGGAGCTCGCGCGCTGGCTGCTGGAGCAGGGAATCGACAGCTTATCGCTGAATCCGGACACGGTGGTCGAGACGTGGATGTTCCTCGCGGGCGACCGTCCGCAGTGACCTCGGGGGAGCCTGCTATAGAGGGCGAAACAAGCGCTCGCGATAGAACTGCAGCTCGTGGATCGATTCGCGCACGTCATCGAGCGCCAGGTGGGTCGAGGTCTTGCGAAAACCCTCCGCCACCTTCGGCGCCCAACGCTGCGCCAGTTCCTTGAGCGTACTGACATCGAGATTGCGATAGTGAAAGAACGCCTCGAGCAGCGGCATGTGTCGCGCCAAAAAGCGCCGATCCTGGCACACGCTGTTGCCGCACATCGGCGAACGTTTCGCATCGACCCACGTCTCCAGAAACGCCAGCGTGTCGCGCTCGGCCGCTGCAGCATCGACGCTGCTGGCAAGGACCCGGTCCCACAGGCCGGAACGGCCATGTTGATTGCGATTCCAATCGTCCATCGCCGTCAGCACCTGTTCGCTTTGATGGATGGCGAATACCGGACCCTCGGCGAGCAAATTCAAGTGCTTGTCGGTTACGATCGTCGCGATCTCGATGATCAAATCTGAGTCCGGTTTCAGACCGGTCATTTCCAGATCGATCCAAATCAGATTGTCGGGTGATTTCATGGCGGTCCAGCGACGAAAAACGGCATGGTAGCAGAGCGCGGCAGCGGTACCGTACTCGCGAGTTTCGGCCGCGGTGCACTGGTGCAGACCGGGGATGAGGTCCTGCACTGCGGCCTGTTGGGCCGCAAATTGCGGGTCGTCTGCGGGGATCGCGTCGCATGGGTGCATCCGAGCACGGGGGATGGACCCTCGGTCGAATCGGTGGAACAGCGCCGCAATCTCATCGAGCGGATCGACGCGCGCGGCCGCGCCGAGGCTGTGGCGGCCAATATCGATCGTCTCGCCGTCGTGGTCGCGCCCGAGCCGACGCCGGATTGGTTCTTGGTCGATCGCTACTGGGCCGGAGCCGCGCTCAAGGATCTGGATGCGCAGCTGATCGTGAACAAGGGCGATCTGGGTACCGAGGCGCTGCAGGCGGAATTGAACGAGTATCGAAATTTGAATCTACCCTGCATCGAGGTGTCATCCACCCAGGGCGCGGGACTGCAAGAGCTCAAGTCGCTGTTTGCCGGCAAGGTGACGCTGCTGGTCGGCCAATCAGGCGTCGGCAAATCCTCGCTGGTCAATGCGCTGGCGCCCGATGCGGCCGCGCAGACCGCGCAGCTCACCCGCGACGCCGAGGGCCGTCATACGACCACCACGGCCCGCTGGTACGTCACAGGCCCAGGCGAGGCCATCATCGATGCGCCCGGCGTGCGCGATTTTGCGCCGCCTGCCCGATTGCTGCGCGCCGCGGAGCGCGGCTTCGTCGAGGTGCTCGAGCGTAGTGTCAATTGCCGCTTCAAGGATTGCCGCCATATGGAGGAACCCGGCTGCGCCGTGCGCAGCGCGGTACTCCATGGCCGCATTGCACCGCGGCGCTACGAGAGCTACCGGCGCTTGTTCAGGCTCTACAAGACCCTGGTTTAGGAAACGACCGTGCGGCCCGCCAGGGCATGCGCCAAGGTGCCGCCATCGACGTATTCCAATTCGCCGCCGACGGGCACACCGTGGGCGATGCGCGAGGCCTTGACCCCGAGCCGCAGCGCCAGTTCTCCCAGATAGTGAGCCGTGGCCTCGCCCTCGGCGGTCGGATTGGTGGCGAGAATCACCTCGCGCACTTCGCCGTCGCGCAATAGGCGCTCGAATTCATCCAAACCGAGTTCGGCCGGTCCAACGCCATCGAGCGGCGACAGATGGCCCATGAGTACGAAGTAGCGCCCGCGAAAGCCGCCGGACTGTTCGATGGCCACCACATCGGCCGGCGATTCGACGACGCACAACTGCGCCGTGTCGCGCTGACTCGAGGCGCAAATGCTGCAAAGATCGCTCTCCGTCAGCATCCTGCATCGCTTGCAATGCCCGACGCTGCGGAGCGCCTCCGCGAGAGCTTGACTCAAGGAGCTGCCGCCGTCGCGATCGCGCTCCAGGAGGTAGAACGCCATTCGCTGTGCCGATTTTGGACCCACCCCCGGCAAGCAGCGCAAGGCATCGATCAGGCGAGCGAGTGTCGGGGAATACTTCATCTAGAAAGGCAATTTCATTCCGGGCGGCAGGTTCAGTCCCGACATCAGACCCGCGTATTTCTCCTGGCTGCGGGCCGCGATTTTATGCACGGCATCGTTCACAGCCGCGGCCAGCAGGTCCTCCAGCATCTCCTTGTCATCGCCCAGCAGCTTCGGTTCGATCCAGACACGCTTGGCCTCGTGCCGGCCATTCAGAGTGACCTTGACCATGCCGGCGCCGGACTCGCCGACGACCTCGAGACCAGCCAGCTCCTCTTGAGCCTTTTTCATGGTCTCCTGCATCTGCTGCGCTTGTCGCATGAGATTGCCCAAACCGCCTTTCATCATGTGGATCTCCAGTTCAATTTGCAGGCTTCACCGAGCCTACCTCGATGTCCGCCCCGAAGCGCTCGCGCAAACCCTTGACCGCCGGGTCCGACTCGAAGGCACTCGCCGCGCGCGCCATGCGTTCCTGCTCCGCCAAGGCGCGTTGCCGCGCGGGCGAGGCGATATCCGTGTCGGCCGTCTCGAACAGAACGCGAATGTCGCGGGTGAAATACTTCGACAGGCCCAGCACCATTTTCTCGTCGATCGCTCGGGTACGCCGATCTGCCGCCGCGGGATCGATCATCAAAGTCAGCACGTCGTTTTCGAATCTCGACGGTACGCAGTTCAATGCAAATTGCCGCACCATGCCGCTCAGGGCCGCCGCCTCGACCACCGCCGGCCAGTTGCCGGCATCGATGCTGATGAGCCGGATCTTGGGCGGCGCGACGGCAGCGGACGGCGCGGCTTCGATCGCCGCGGCATCGGCCGCGGCGGCATCCCGCGGCGCACCCGCAACCTTGCTCGCCGGTGGTGCTGCCACTGCCGCCGTTCGCGCCGCACCGTCGGGCCGGAACGCCAGCATGCGCAGCAACGTCATCTCGAACCCCAAACGAGGGTCGGGCGCCATGTTCAAATCGCGGCGGCCACCGAGGGCGATCTGGTAGTACAGCTGTGCGTCTTCGGGCGAGATGGCCTGCGCCAACCGGCGCAGCTCGTCCGCATCGAATTCTTCATCGTCCGCGGCCGCCTCGGGCACGATTTGCACGATGGCTATACGCTGGATGAACGCAGCCAGTTCCGTCAGCGCCCGATCGTAGTCGGGTGCATTGTCATCGAGGGCGCTGACCTCGGCCAGCAACGCCGCACCATCACCGCGTGCCAAGGCGTCCACCAAGCGGCTCACGTGTCCCCGATCGATCGTGCCGAGCATGGCGCGCGCATTGACTTCGGTCACGCTGCCGCCGCCGAATGCGATCAATTGGTCCAGCAGGCTGAGCGCGTCGCGCATGCTGCCGTCGGCGGCGCGCGCCAGCAATGCGATCGCCGCCGCCTCGAAGGGTAGCTGTTCCGATTCCGCGATCAGTTTGAGGCGCTCGCCGATGAGCGTTGCGGGCAGCCTCTTCAAGCTGAATTGCAGACAGCGCGACAGCACGGTCACGGGCAGCTTTTGAGGATCGGTGGTCGCCAGCAGAAATTTCACATGAGGCGGAGGCTCCTCCAGCGTCTTCAGCAACGCATTGAAGGAATGATTCGACAGCATGTGCACTTCGTCGATGAGATAGACCTTGTAGCGGCCGCGGCTCGGTGCGTACTGCACGTTGTCGAGCATTTCCCGGGTGTCGTCCACCTTGGTGCGCGAGGCCGCGTCGACCTCGATGAGGTCCACGAAGCGGCCCTCGTCGATTTCGCGGCACGCGGCGCAAACTCCGCATGGATTGGAACTGACGCCGGCCGTTTCGCAATTCAGCGATTTCGCCAGGATGCGCGCGACCGTGGTCTTGCCGACGCCGCGCGTGCCGGTGAACAAGAAGGCATGATGTACCTTGTCGTTGTCGAGCGCATTGGCCAGCGCGCGCAGCACGTGCTCCTGCCCCACCATTTCGGTGAAACGCTTGGGGCGCCATTTGCGGGCCAGTACGATGTAGCTCATAGGTAGCGTCAGTTTAACAGGCGCTTTTTCGCCGTGTGCCGGCCGCGGACGGCGCGGCCAATGGGAGGCGGCCCGCGCCAGCAGGACTTCGGCGCCCGACTTAAAGTCGCTACCGCTGCTCCCTTCCGGGCCTGACGGAGTTCGTGACCAGTCGTCGCGAAGATGCAAACGCGAGCCGCCATAACTAAAACGGCATCAATTTGGCGGAGTGGGTGGGATTCGAACCCACGATGGGATTTTAGGCCCATACACACTTTCCAGGCGTGCGCCTTCGACCGCTCGGCCACCACTCCTAAGCGGCGCAAGGGTACCGGAGCGCATCCAGGCGATCAAATTCGATTGCACTGGGAGCCTAACCGCTGCTGGCAGCCTTGTTCGAAGGCGCGGCCTGATAGCGCGGCGGGATATCGAGACAGGCATCCTTGCGCCCAGGCGGGGGCGGGGCCAGCTCCACCGTCGGGACGGCGAGTGCACCCGAGGTATTCGGCTTATCCAAGCCCTGCGGCACGATCAACGGCGGGACTTCTTTGGCGCGCTGGTATTCCTGCGGTTTATGGCAATTGGGCTGAAATTTGTTGAGCAGATTGCATCCACTCAAACACGCCGCCACCGTCGCGGCCATCACCATTCGGTCAAATCTCATGCTGCTTGGTCCTCGAGGGAGACTCCGGCCGCCCGCATCGCGCGCAGCACCGACTCTTGATGCGAAGGTGAGAGTTCGACCAGGGGTGGACGGATTGCGTTCCCCATGAGGCCCATTCTTGCCACGGCCCATTTGACCGGTATCGGATTTGCTTCAACAAATAAATCCTTGTGTAAGGCCTGCAGGCTGGCATCGATCGCCCTTGCGGCCGATAAATCGCCTGCCAGCGCCGCTTTGCACGCCTCGTGCATGCGGCGCGGCGCAACATTCGCGGTAACCGATATCACGCCGCGGGCGCCGGCACTCAAAAAATCCAAGGCGCTGGCGTCATCGCCAGAAAGCAAGGTGAATCCGGATGGACACGCGCTCAAAATCTCGCGAGCCCGTGTCAGCGAGCCCAGCGCCTCCTTGATCGCGACGATGCGCGGGTGGCGCGCCAGCCTGGCAACCGTGGACGGCAGCAGATCCACCGCGCTCCTGCTTGGCACATTATACAGAATTACGGGGGTGGCGGAGGCATCCGCCGCGGCCGTGAAATGCCTATAAAGCCCTTCCTGCGGCGGTTTGTTGTAGTAAGGGGTCACCAGCATGACCGCGTCGACGCCAAGACGCGACAAAGCGTGGGTGCGCGCAATCGTCGACTCGGTTGAATTCGTGCCCGCACCGACGACTATGCGCAGCCGCCCGCAGCAATGAGTCACCGCGCGCCGCGTCAGCTCTTCGACTTCAGCCAGGGACAGCGCCGGGGACTCTCCGGTGGTGCCTGCGACCACGATGCCATCCGTGCCCTCGCGCATGTGAAAGTCGAGCAGTCTCTGCCACGCGGGCCAGTCGAGGTCGCCCCCGCCGGTCATCGGCGTGACGATTGCTACCATGCTTCCCGAAAACATCAAGGCTCCCGGTAAATATCCCTACCATAAGTGCGGGACATACACCTGGCAAGCGCCCATCCGGTAGAATTTGGACCGATGAAACAACATATCGTGATTTCGGCGGTCGGCGGCGACCGCGTCGGGATGGTGCATGAATTGTCCAAGGCCATCGCCGATTGCGGCGGCAGCATCAGCGAAAGCCGTATGACTTCACTCGGCAACGAATTTGCGATGCTGCTGCTGGTCAATGGCAACTGGCATACACTCGCCAAGCTCGAGGGTGAATTCAAGAAGCTTGCCGACGCCACCGGCATGAACATTCAGCTGCGCCGCACCGAAGAGCGGTCGGTAAGAAATGACATGCTGCCCTACTCCATCGATGTCGTCTGTCTCGATCAGACGGGCATCGTCGCCGGGCTGTCCGGATTCTTCGCGCAGCGCTCGGTCGACATCGCGGAACTGTCGACGCGCTCCTACGCCGCCGCGCACACCGGCGCGCCCATGTTTTCGGTTCAGATGATCGTGAACGTACCGAGCCGCCTGCACATCGGCGTGTTGCGCGAGGAGTTCATGGATTTTTGCGATCATCTGAACTTGGATGCCATTTTCGAACCCGTGAAGAGCTGACCATGAGCAAAATCGAGATCGGCAAAAAGGTCCCTGCGTTAAGCCTCGAGGGGACCGGCGGCGAGTGGTCGCTGAAGGACGCCGCAGGCAAGGCGTTGGTCGTGTACTTCTATCCGCGCGACAACACATCGGGCTGCACGCAGGAAGGCCTGGACTTCGCGGCCCTGCACGCGCAGTTCAAGAAAGCCAAGGCGGCCATTCTCGGCATCTCCCCGGACAGTGTCGCTTCGCATGAGAAGTTCAAGGCCAAGATGGAGTTCCCGTTCGACCTGCTCAGCGACCCCGATCAGAAGGTCTGCAAGCTCTTCGATGTCTTCAAGGAGAAGAGCATGTACGGCCGGAAATACATGGGCGTGGAGCGCAGCACCTTCGTGATCGACGCCGGCGGGGTGCTGCGGCACGAATGGCGCAAGGTCAAGGTGAAGGATCACGCCGAAGCGGTGTTGGCGGCGGTGAAATCGCTGTGACGGGCAATCTGCGGCCGCTCGCCGCCGCGGTGCTGAAGAACCGTCAAGGCAACGCGGTGCGGCGCATTTTCGTGCTCGACACCAACGTGCTGATGCACGATCCCACCGCGATTTTTCGTTTCGAGGAGCACGACGTCTACATTCCGATGACGGTGCTGGAGGAGCTCGACGCCGGCAAGAAGGGCCTGTCGGAATCGGCGCGCAACGTGCGCCAAGTGAGCCGCTTTCTCGACGAGCTGATGCAAGGCGCAACCAAGAAACAGATCGACCGTGGGCTGGCGCTGCCCACCGGCGCGCCCGTCAACCACGGCAAACGGCCGCCCGGCGGAAGGCTTTACTTCCAGACACAACTGATGCAGAGCGTGCTGCCCGACAGCCTGCCCGGCCAGGGTGCCGACAATGCGATCTTGGCCAATACCCTCGCCCTGCAGCAGAAATTCAAGACCGCGCGGGTGACCTTGGTGTCGAAGGACATCAATCTGCGCATCAAGGCTGCGATCGTCGGTGTACAGGCCGAGGATTATTCGAGCGACAAAACCATCGAGGACGCGGATTTGCTGGCCAAGGGTGTGCAGCAGCTCCCGCCCAACTTCTGGGAGAAGCACGGCAAGGACATGGAGTCGTGGCAGCAGCAAAGCCGAACGTACTATCGTGTGCGCGGGCCGCTGGTGGATGAATGGAAGGTGAATCAATTCGTCTATGATCCGGGCGAAAACGGCATGGAAGCCGTGGTGCGCAAGATCGAGGGCGACTCCGC
>Ga0182024_10018750_pt1 | contig 12845 bp, 8 predicted proteins | sample P32metaG_FD_120480 | JGI IMG/M metagenome (GOLD analysis project Ga0182024, IMG submission 120480) | Permafrost microbial communities from Stordalen Mire, Sweden - P3-2 metaG (Illumina Assembly) | ecosystem: Environmental > Terrestrial > Soil > Wetlands > Permafrost | place: Sweden: Stordalen...
CCAATTACATTGTTGGCGCGGAGATCCCCGTCGGCTCGCCGCTGGAGTTGTCGCCGAAGAACAAGGTCGTGGCATCGGTGAACTACACGCTGCCGCTGCCCACGTCGATCGGAAAGATCACCGGCGGTCTAACCTTCAGCCATACCGACAAGCAGCTGGCCAATTACGTGTACCTCGGGGCTCCCTCCAACATCGCTGCCGAAGGCGGCGACTATAGTTGGCTGGATAAGCGCAATTTGCTCGATGCGAACGCCTCTTGGAATTCGGTCATGGGTTCCACCTTCGATCTGTCGTTCTTTGGGACGAACCTGACCAACGAGCATTACTACGCATACATCCCCGGCTTGGGTACTCCCGCGGTGGGATTCGAAACGGCAGTGCTGGGTGAGCCGCGCATGTTCGGTGTGCGCGGTCGCTACCGCTTCGGCGGCGGCTAAAGCCTGGACAACGCTCGATCATCGCTTGCGAGCGAGTTACACCCGCACCGCAATGACCTTGCTGTCGAGAAACTCTTCGATACCCTCGCGGCCCCATTCACGGCCGAGCCCGCTGCCCTTGAATCCGCCGAACGGTAGATCTCCCGCGATGCACATGCCGCCATTGACGCCGACGGCTCCAGCCCGGACGCGTCGCGCCATGCGGATGCCGCGCTCCTTGTTGCCGGAGAAGATGTAGCCGCCGAGGGCGTAGTCGCTGTCGTTGGCGATGCGGATGGCGTCCTCGTCGTCCGCATAGGGAATGACCACCAACACGGGACCGAATATTTCCTCCTGTGCGATGCGCATGTCGTTGCGCACATCGACGAAGCAGGTGGGTTCGACGAAGAAGCCGCCGCCTTTGTCGGTGCGTACGTTGCCGCCCGCCAACAGCTTGGCACCCTCCTTCTTCCCAAGTTCGATGTAGCCCATGACCCGATCGAGCTGACGTTTCGAGATCACCGGGCCCATCACATGCGACGGATCATCGACTCCGCCCCATTGGGTTGCATAGGCGCCATACGAGCCGCGCAAGATCTCGATGGCCTCCGCATAGCGAGAGCGCGGCACCAGCAAACGGGTCGGCGTCGCGCAGCCTTGACCGGCGTGAAATACCACCATGGAGCTCGCCACCGTCATCGCGAAGGTTGGATCGTCGTCGAGCACGATCCACGCCGACTTGCCGCCGAGTTCGAGGAACAGCCGCTTGAGTGTCGGGGCCCCTTTTTCCATGATGCGCCTGCCGACGGCGGTCGAGCCGGTGAACGAGATGACATCGACGCGCGGATCGGTTACCAGCATCTCGCCGGCCATCACCGGGTCGCTCGAGGTAATGACGTTGAGAACGCCGGCCGGGAATCCGGCCTCCACGGCCAGTTCTCCCATGAATGAGCCCATGAGCGGCGTATCCGGAGCCGGCTTCAGCACCACCGTGCAGCCGGAGAGTAATCCGCCCACGATCTTGCCGATGTTGACATAAAGAGGCACATTCCAGGGCGTAATCGCCCCGACCACGCCCAAGGCTTCGTATACGACCAAGCGCTCGGTCTGGTAACCGAACGTGTCGCGCCGCCCGCGGTCCTCTTGCCACTTGACCGACGGAAAGCAGTCCATCAGATCCTTCATCGCCGTGAGCGCGCCGTCCACGTGCGCACGCGAGGCGGCGCCGATCGCTGCACCCGCCTCATGCCGGGCGATCGACACCAACGTATCGCGCCGCGCATTGAGCAGCGCAAAGTATTTCTTCATCAGTTCGTACCGCGCATTATGTTGCGCGCGCCACTCGGTCGCATCGAATGCATGGCGGGCCGCCTCGATCGCCGCGTTCACATCGTCCTTGGACGCTTCGGCGGCCTTGCCGACGATATCGCCGGTCCAGGGGTTGATGTTGTCATACGTCTTTCCGCCGCTCGCCCCGCGCAGCACGCCGTTGATGTAGAGCTTGGCTTCTGGAAGTGTTGCCATCGTCGATCCTCTTCGCGCTACGGCGCATTGAAGTAAAACCCGAGCTTGCCTCGAACCTTGGCGAGCATGATAGGCTCGCCGCATGAATACCGACAAAGTCATTTACACCCTCCGCGACGGTCTTGCCACCTTGACGCTCAATATTCCGGAAAAACTCAATGCTTTGAGTTCGCCGGTGTTCGAGCAGCTGCTGACCCACCTCGAGCGGATCGAAGCTTCCATCGAAGCGGTCGGGTGCGTCGTGCTGCGCGGCAATGGCCGAAGTTTCTCCGCCGGCCATGACCTCGCGGCGTTGAGCGAGGGCGAGAACCCAGGCGAGCTCGAGTTTCAGTCGAAGGTCGTCGAGCGCCTGGCGAACCTGCCGCAGCCGGTCATCGCTGCCGTGCACGGCCACTGCTACACCGGGGCCCTGGAGTTGGCGCTCGCCGGCGAGATAATCCTCGCCTCGGCCAATGCGCGCTTCGCCGATACGCATGCGAAGTGGTCCCTCACGCCGGTCTGGGGATTGAGCCAACGGCTGCCGCGCCGCGTCGGGGCAGCGAAGGCGCGGGAAATGATGTACACGTGCAATACCTATACCGGCGCGGAAGCCGCGGCGATGGGTCTGGCGAATGCCTGCTTCGCCGACGATGTCTTCGATGCCGAAGTGGAAACATTCGCGCGCAAAGTGCTCTCCAATTCTTGGTTCAGCCTGCGCGAGAACAAGCGCCTGTTGATCGACACGGATGGCATGTCGCTGCAATCGGGACTCGCTCACGAGGTGTACCGAACCCGCGGCTTCGGCCCGGATATGCACGCGCGCATCGCCGCTTTCACCGAGCGCAAGCGGCAATAGCCGCCAACGCGATGCTTGCCCCGGATCCCCGAATTATCTGTAGGTGAACGGCGCGGTGTTATTCATCGCCGAACTCGACATGTACCGCGGGGCACGCTTAAGAGCGACAATGCGCACTATGAGCGATCATCGTGGTTTAGCTGTCGATAAAAGGGGCCCGGCTTGTCCGCACTACGCAATTTAAAAATCCTTGAACTGTCGAGCGGTGTGGCCGGGGAGTACTGCGGCAAGCTTCTGGCTGATTTCGGCGCCGAGGTCATCAAGATCGAGCACCCCGGCACCGGCAGCGACACCCGGCATATGGGACCGTTCGCCGCCTCCGGGCCGGAAGCGGAACGGAGCGGCATGTTCGCGTACCTCAATACCAACAAGCGCTCGGTTGCATTGGACTTGCACGAGCTCGCCGCCAAACGCTCCCTGCTCGAGCTGCTCGAGGATGCGGATGCGCTCATCCATGACCATCCTCAGGGCTACCTCGGGAATTTTGGACTCGACCCTGCGCAGCTGGCGAAACGCTTTCCCGCATTGGTCGCGTGCGCCGTGACTCCTTTCGGCTACGACGCACCGGTTCCCCTGCGCAAGGCTTACAGCGTGAACGTGCTGCACGCCAGCTGGGGCTACCACACCCCGGCGGCGGCGGACCCCTCAAAGCCGCCGCTGACCGGTGCGGGGCGGTTTCTTCCAGATTATGAAGCGGGCTTGAGCGCGGCGCTTGCCGTGGCGGCCGCTCTGTATTATCGCGAAGGCTCCGGCAAGGGCCAATTCGTCGACGTCTCGCACCAGGAGTCCATGGCGTCGTTGGTCGACTATGTTCTCGCGCAGATGATTGCCGGGAACATGGAGGTCGGCGCTCGGCGCCAGGCCTACGATCTTGGCGGTCCGTCGACCTTCTTTCAGTGCCGCGACGGCTACGTTTATATTTGGATGTCGGAACCTGCGCACTGGAACGGCTTGTCGACCTTGATGGGCGATCCGGCTTGGATGAAGGAGTATCCGGACCGCTGGCTCGAGAAGCATGTGACGCAGGAGCGCATCGATCGTTGCCGTGCCGAGATCGCGCACTGGATGAAGGACCAGAGCAAGCCCGACGTGGCCATGCGCGCGCAGAAGCTCGGGCTGCCCCTGGTGCCTGTGAACACGATGCAGGAAGTGTTCGACTCGGCACAGATGCAGTTCCGTCGCTATTTCGGCGAACTCGACCATCCGGTGCTCGGCCGCTTGCGCTATCCGACCGTGCCCTATCGATTGACCGCCACCCCAACGGTCGCTGCAACCGCGGCGCCGCGCTTGGGCGAGCACACCGAGGAAGTCCTGCAGCGCGCGGCGAGGGCCAAGAAACATGCCCCCTCCGCCCCGCCGGCCGCGCCGGCCGCCTCCAAGATGGCGCGGCACTACCCGGGGCCTTTGCAGGGCGTGCGCGTGCTCGAGGTCACGAAGATTTGGGCAGGCCCCTACTTCGGCAAGCTGCTGACCTACCTCGGTGCCGAAGTCATTCGCGTCGAGAGCTACGATTCGCTCGATGCGACGCGGGCCTTCGGCACCAAGGACATCAACGACGCCCCGGGCTTTCAGGCCGTCAATCCCGGCAAGCTCAGCGTGCAAATCAACATGAAGAGCGCGGAAGGCAAGCGGTTGGTCCACGAACTCGTCAAGGTCTCCGACATCTTCGTTGAGAACCTGCGCCCCGGCGCCGCGGAGCGCCTTGAGCTCGGCTACGATACGCTGCGCAAACTCAAAGAAGACATCATCGCCGTCTCCATGAGCATGTACGGTCACGAAGGACCCTTGAGCTATCAAACCGGCTACGCGCCTTCCTTCTCATCGCTGGCCGGTATCTGCCATCTGGCCGGTTATCCCGACGGACCGCCGGTACTGCTCAATCAGCGCTATGGCGACAGCAGCTACGGCACCGCCGCCGCCTTTGCCGCCGTGGTGGCGCTCTACCATCGGCGCCGCACCGGCCAGGGTCAATACGTGGACGTCTCCGCGGTGGAATCGCTCTCCTCCATGGTCGGCGACGCGTTCATGGACTACTTCGTCACCGGGCACGATCCCGGGCGTGGCGCTGCGCACAGCGACATGGCGCCGTATGGTGTTTATCCCTGTGCCGATTCAACTTGGATAAGTATTGCCGTGCGAACCGACGAAGAATGGCAGTCGCTGTGCAAGGCTCTAAGCCAGCCACAGCTCGCCGCTGATGCTCGCTACACCGACGCACGTTCCCGCGCAGCGCATTCCCGCCAGCTCGACGCGATCGTTGCGGCATGGACGCGTGGGCGCGAGGCACATCAAGTCGCGGCACAGCTGAAGGCGGCCGGCGTGGCCGCCTTCATGAGCCTCAATTCGATGGATCTGGTCGGCGATGAACATCTGTGGCAACGCAAGTTCTACACGCACGTCACCGACAACAAGGGTCAATCCGTCGCCATCCTCGGCGCTCCCTGGCACATGTCGCTGACGCCGCCGATCATCGAGCACGCCGCGCCGCTGCTCGGCGAACACAATGACTATGTGTTCGGCACGCTGCTCGGCATGCCGGCCGACGAGCGCCAGCGGCTGGCTGCACAGAAGGTCATCTACTAGCAGAGGGTCGTCTGCTAAAAGGGCGGCGCCGCGAATCCCGCGGCGCCCGTCTATTTTCTATTTCTGCCGGGTCAGCTCGTAATCGCCGGTATCGTCCACGCGCGCCTTCCAACCCGGATAGACGACGATGGTGGTGAAAACCTCCTCGATGACAGCGGGCCCGGTGACCTCACTGCCGGGCTTTAGATCCGGCCCGCGGAAAATGTCCGTCTCTTTGTAACCCTCGCCCAAGTTGGCGCGGCGCTTCTTGACTGGCTTCGCGGCCACCGTGGGTGCGGTAAAACCGCCCTTGACGGCGGGCTTGGATGATTCAACGTACGTCAGCAGGCGTACGCCCACCACTTCCGGTGTTTCACCTTCGCGCACGTGCCCGTACTCCTGCGTGTGGCGTTCGTTGAATGCCTTGATGCAGCGTTCGCCGAGCGACTCATTGACCCAGGACATGTCGCGGCCGCCTTTCGCCGAGTGGAAATCGAAAGTGAGCGACCAGTTTTGTCCCGGATAGCGCATCTTGATTTGGTACTTCGCGACCACTTGATCGCGCGAGAAATGCGCGTCCGCGAAATACTTGTCGGCGCGCTTCGATAAGTCGCCCCACATGTCCGTGAGCTTGGCGAGGTCGAGTTTGTCCGCGTTGGCGATGTAGGAGCGTTCCTCGTCAATGGTGATGTTGGCGACCAGCGTCCCCAACGCCGAAAAGGCGGGCGATGCTTTCGGCACCAGCACGCGGCTGATGCCAAGATCCTGAGCCTGGATCGCCGCGAAAACCGGTCCGTTGCCGCCGTAGGCCAGCATCACCATGTCGGTGGGATCCAAGCCTTTTTCCGCCGTGGAACGGCGCACGGCCTGGGTCATGTTCGCGTTCACCACGCGCCACGAGTCGAATGCAGCCTGTTCCGCACTATAGCCCATCTGCTTGCCGATCTCGGCGAACGCCCCGTCGACGCCCGCGCGCTGCAGCTGAAAGCTGCCGCCCGCGAACTGCGATTCCGTGGCCAGAATACCCAGCATCAACATGGCATCCGTGACGGTCGGGCGCTTGCCGCCGCGGCCGTAGCAAATGGGGCCCGGCTCCGCTCCCGCCGAGGCGGGGCCTACCTCGAGTACGCCGTTGTTGACATGACAGATCGAGCCGCCGCCCGCGCCCAACGTTTCCACTTTCACCATCGGAACGCCGATGAGATAGCGGTGGTGCATGTTCCATCCGGCTTCGGCCGGCGCGACGCCGTTCAAAACCACCGAGACGTCGTAGGACGTGCCGCCCATATCGACGCAAAGCAGATTGGGATAGCCCTTGGCCGCGCCGACATAGGCAGAGCCGACGACGCCGCCCGCGGGTCCTGAGGAGAGGACGCGAATCGGCGAGCCTTCGATGTACTCCTTGGTCATGACGCCGCCGCTCGCCTGCATGACCATCAGCTGACGCTGATAGCCCGCCTCGCTCAAGCGCGAAACCAGCTTCTCGATATAGGAGGTGACGCGCGGCGCCACATAGGCATCCACCACCGTCGTGCTGGTGCGATCGTATTCGGGCGCTCTCGGCAGCACCTGGTAGGAACAGGAAATGTGTACGCCCGGCATCTCCTCGGCGACGATCTCAGCCGTGCGTTTCTCGTGCTTGGGGTTGACGAACGAGAACAAATAGGAGATCGCAACCGACTCCACCTTCTGTTTTTTAAGCTTGGCGCACGCCTCGCGCACGGCCTGCTCGTCGAGCGGTGTATGGATGCTGCCATCGTGCAGTACGCGCTCCGGCACCCCTAAGCGGCGGCGGCGCGGTGTAATTTGCTTGGGCGGCGCCAAGCGCACGTCCCAGATGCTCTCCTTGAAGCCGCGCCGGTACTCCATCTCGTCGCGAAATCCTTGCGTCGTGATCAGGCCCGTGAGAGCGCCATTCATCTCGATCAACGTGTTGTCGGCGACGGTCGTGCCGTGGACGATGGCATCGCACTTCTTCAGGAAATCGGCCAGCGACACCCCTTCGATCTCCGCCAATCTCTTCAGGCCGTTCATCACGCCGATCGAACGATCGGCCGGCGTGCTCAAGTTTTTATGAAGAATGAATTCCGAACCCTTGAGAAACGCGAAGTCCGTGAACGTACCGCCGATGTCAATCCCGACCCGATAACTCATGCAGCTGCTCGTTGTTTTTCCATCTTTTGTTGCCGCAGGGCATTGGTCGCCTCCACATCCACCGAGAGGTCGTACTCCTCGAGCGAACCTTTCAGCACCACGCCATATTTGTCGCGCGCGCGCTCCATGCTCACGATCTCATCGAGCACGTCCTCCTTGACCGCCTCAGGATCGCGCAGGAGCGGCGACTCGACGCCGGCGCCCCCACCGTGCTGATAGGCAATGACGGCCCCAGCAGGCAGGTTCGCGCGTGCGGTGAGCGTGATCTGCCTTTCCTGCTCGCTGCCCACCTCGAAGTGATTGATGTACGGACTCGCATCGTCGCCGCCGTTGATGCCGGAGAGCGGATGGCTCGCCGACACCATCCACGCCATGGCGCCGACGGGCTCGAGCACGCGCTTGACATTCAAGCTCCCGGGTTGACCGCGCCAACGCCCCGCGCCTTCGGTGTCGATCTTCATTTCACGGCTGATGTTCAAAATCGGGAAGCGGCTCTCGGCATCCTCGGCCTCGGAGAGCAGCAGATTCCCCAAGGCCACGGGGCATGAACCCCAGCCGTCGATTCCCTGCACGGCGGATGTGTCCATGGTGCGCGCATCCACGCCCTGGTCCAGCCACATCTGGCCATTCCTGAAACCGATCACGGCGTTCGGCATGCCGATCTTGTAGACCTGCGGTGCGCTGCGTTCGGGCGCCACTTGCGCCAGCGCCACGCACACCGCCTCGGTGATTTCGCACGCCGGGTGGAATGAGCCCAACGCCGCGGGCTTGTTGGCCGCGGGCTGCGCAATGCAGCCTTCCGGAATGATCATTTGCACGGCATTGAACAAACCCTCGTTCTTGATGATGGTCGGATCTACCGCCGAAGCCACCTGCGTCATGATGTAGCTGCGGCTGTTGCCGTAGGTGTTCCACACGCCAACCAAGTCCTGACGATCATCGGTGCCGGTGAGATCGACCGTGAGTTGGTCTCCCTTGACGATGCAGGCGGCATGCACGTGGATGTCCTTGGTGCCTGCCGTGTCGTGATCGATATAGACGTCCGCCTCGTACTTGCCGTCCGGCCATTTCGCGATCTCCTCGCGCAGGCGCTTCTCGGTGTGCTCGATGTTGTGGTTGACGGCCGCCTTGACGACCTCCGGCCCCCATTTGCGAATCACATCCTGCAGAAGCTTCACGCAATGCTGCACGGCGCCGATCATCGCCGCGAGGTCGCCCGCGAAACTCTCGAAGCGGTTGTTGCGCGTGACGAGATTGAACACGTCATTGCGCCTCTTGCCGCGATGCACGAGCTTGAGGCACGGAATTGCCAGGCCCTCCGTAAAGATATCGGTCGCCTCGAGCGTGAATCCGCCCGGGTCCTTGCCGCCTGTGTCGCCCTGGTGGGCTTGCAGCGCCTGAACCAGGATGAGCTCGCCATTGTCGTCGTACACCGGCGCGTACACGTTGTAGTCGGGCAGGTGGCCGCCGCCGTAATCGGGATCATTCCCTAGGAACACATCGCCGGGGCCCCAATCGAACTCAGCGTAGTTCATAAGACCGTAGCGCACCGTGAGCTGCGAAACGAATACCAAGTGCGGCGTGCCGATGGATACGCCCGCGAGCCGGCCATGCGCATCCAGGATGCTGCCGTTGCGCTCGTTCGATTGATTGATGATGGGTGAGGTCGCCGCGCGTCCCAGAAACGTCGCAGCCTCGTAGCAGACCGTCTCGAAGGCGCCGCGAATGATGGCGGCGGTCACCGGGTCGACCTTCGCTGAAGTCTTCAGAGGCTCGCGTTTTGCGGCAAGTTTCTTGTTCAGCTCAAATGACATGCGATTCTCCTGATCAAAATAAATTCATCAAACAGCGACGGCGACCGGGCGCAACTGCGGCTGCGCTCCGCTCGCGCGTGCCGCAATGTCGTCGGCGGCCACGAAACCGAATGTGAGCGCCGGACCAATGGTCCCGCCCGCGCCGGGATAGCAATTACCGAAGGGGCTGCCGGAGGCATTGCCCGCCGCGTACAGGCCGACAATCGGCCGGCCCGACACGTCGAGCACGCGTGCCTGCGCGTCGCACTTAAGGCCGCCCTTTGTGCCCAAGTCGCCCAAGTTGATCGGCACTGCGTAGAACGGCGCGTTCTCGATGGTGCCGAGCGAGGGATTCGGCGTTGAGGTCGGATCGCCGAAGAATCTATCGTAGGCATTACCGCCGCGGCCGAACTCAGGGTCGGCCCCTGCCTTGGCGTAGCTGTTCATGTTGGACACGGTCTTGCGCAAGGCCTCGAGCGGAACCTTGATCTTCTGCGCCAGCGCATCGATCGTGTCCGCCTTGAAGATGTAGTGATCCCAATTGTCGATGGGAATCTTTCGGTCCGGCATGACCTCGGTCGGCATGAAGCCGCCGGCCGAGAACTTCGCGCGGAAGCGTGCATCGAATATGAGCCAACACGGACAATTCTTGCCGGTCTTGAGCTGATCGGCCACCATGCCCTTGCCGAAGTCGTCGTAGCCGCTGGCCTCATCGACGAAGCGGTTGCCGTCGCGATTGACGCAAACGCTGTGCGGGCGGCCGACATCGAACGCCGCCTGATGAATCTCTTCGAAGTTCGACGTCGTCGGCATCGGCATGTGCATCGTGGGGATCCACCAACCGGCTTCGGTGTGCTCGGTGGCCGCGCCGACCTTCAACCCGGCCAACAGCGCCTCGCCGCGATTTGCGTCCTCCGGCGAGCTGCTATGACGGGTGAGTCCGGGGACATCGAAGAAGCGCTCGCGCAGTTCCTGATTCCACTCGAACCCACCGGCGCAGACGATGACGCCATGCCGCGCGGCGATGTCGTAGCTGCGCCCGAAATTGCTGACGCGAACGCCGCTCACCTTGCCGCCTGACAAGAGCAGCTCGTCCAATTTGGTTTCCAGACGCACTTCGATGCCGCGCTCGAAAATGCGCTTGTACATGGGACCCATCAACGCCGCGCCGGAGGTCAACCTGCGGTCGCGTCGGCTGATGCGCCGCGTGCCGAAGTCGGTCCAGTAACGCCACAATATTTTGAGCAGCACGGTGCGCCAACCCTTCGCCCGAGCTGAGAGGGAAAAGAACTCGGGCAGGTCCATCGCGTAGCGATTGAGCAGCTTGAAGCGTGTGTACTGTTCGCGCATCAGCGTGAATTTGTCGCCGAGTTCGACCCCGTCGAACACCGGACAGACCAGAGAGCGGTCGGAGCGCGCGCCGGCAACGTCCGGGTAATAATCCGGCCATGTGGCAGCGAATACGGTGATCCCCAAGGAGGTCATGAAGCGCACCATCTGCGGCGCCTGATCGACGAATGCCTCGAGTCGATCGCGCTGAATGGTCCCCTTGACCAAATTGTTGAGGTACTTGAGGGTTTCCTCGCGGCTGTCGCCGTTGTTGCTCAAGCCATGGTTGGGTACCCACAGCACGCCGCCGGACGTCGCCGACGTGCCGCCATACTTGTGCGCCTTCTCGACGATCAGGACCGACAGGCCCAGCTCCTTCGAGCGCAGCGCCGCCATCGCGCCCGCCGCGCCGGATCCCACCACCACTACATCGTATGTTTCGGTTTGCATTGTTCCCGCCTCCGCAGCCAGATCGCGATTATCTCACGCTGCCCATGTACCCGGCTTGCCCTTCAGATGTTCCATCGAATGGCCAGGCGGCGTCTACGGCACGATTCGCATGTGGCTGCCGGTGCTAGCCCTGGGTGGAGCGGCGTATTGTCCACGGCTGCAAAGGGTCTGGCGGATGCCGCGCGAAGCTTCAGACCAGGCTGCTTAGGTTCGCGCCCGCCCGCCCCTGTTGCGTATACTGGGACGGGGATCATTGATCCAATGGCCGGCGAATTTCGCCAAAACAATTGAACAATTAACGGTGACAATCCGATCATGAATTCAGCGCCATCCTCCAATCAAAAACCCGTTGTCCTGGTGACCGGCGCCAGCTCCGGAATCGGCGACGGGATCGCCCGGCGGTTTGCCAAGGGCGGCTTTCGCGTCGTGGCAGTGGCGCGCCGCAAAGACAGGCTCGAGAGCTTGGCGAAGGAGCTGTCGGCGACCAGCGATACGGTGGCTTTTGCCGCGGATGTGACGGCGCCCAAAGCCGCCGATCAGGCGGTTGAGTTCGCCATGAAGTCCTTTGGCCGGCTCGACTGCCTGATCAACAACGCGGGCGTCGGGAAGTGGGCGCCGGTGCATGAGACGGACGACGCCACGGTCGACGAAGTGGTTGAAACCAGCCTAAAAGCGCCCTTCCGCTTCGCCCGTGCCGCCTTGCGCGTCATGAAGCCTGGATCCTCCATCATCAGCGTCGGCTCTGTATTCGGCATCATTGGCGGCCTGAACGGCGGCATCTATTGCGCGGTCAAGGCCGGGCTCATCGGCCTGTCCCAGGCGCTGGCGGTTCAATACGGCGCGAAGGGCATCCGCTCCAATGTGGTGGCGCCCGGCGTCATCAAGACCGACATGACGAAGGACTACTGGGACGATGCATCGTTCCGGCGCATCAATCAGGAAATGACCCCGATGGACCGTGAAGGCACCATTGCGGATGTGGCCAACGCGGTGTACTTCCTCGCCTCCGAGGAGGGTAGCTTCATCAATGGTCACACGCTCACCCTCGATGGTGGGTGGTCGAGCACGAAGTACTTGAGCTATGGGGCTCTGATGGCCAAGTCAGTTCAGGCCTGATGTCGTCGCCTCAGGGTGCGACGCGAACCTCGACGCACACTTCGATCCAGTCCTCGACGATTCGCACGGGGTAAGTAGCGATCGGCTGCTTCGCCGGCGGGTTCATGGCGCGACCGGTCGCCAGATCGAACCGCGCGCCGTGAATGGGACAGGCGATCCAGCCTCGCGACATGCGCCCGCACTCCAGCTTCTCCTGCGCATGCGAGCAGATATTCGACACGGCGAACAGGCGATCATTGCTGTTGCAGATCAGGATCGATTGCCCGTTGATGTCCACCGCCTTTTTCGTGCCCGGCTGAACCTCCGCAACGCTCAATGCGCGAGAAAAGACCTTCTCTTCCGTCATCCGTTTAGCGTTGCTGCAAGCGCTCCCGATCGGGCCGCTTCGGCTCCATCGCGAGATATCTTTCGACAGCCTTCTCGAAGTGCCGGACACGGATTTCTTGATAATTGCCGAGCGTGAGCCCGTGTTTGGCACTCGCCTCGATACCTTCCTGCTGCAGGAACAGATTGTCCGTGTCCTGATCGAGGATGGCGCCGAATCCTGGGTCCATGCCCGCGGCCTCCTTGAACGATTGGTCATCACGCAGGCGGATGACCTCGGCAGGTTCGGGCCGCTTGCCATCCTTCGGCAACGGGCGCAGGAACATCACCTCGTAGAGGCAC
>Ga0182024_10018751_pt1 | contig 12844 bp, 11 predicted proteins | sample P32metaG_FD_120480 | JGI IMG/M metagenome (GOLD analysis project Ga0182024, IMG submission 120480) | Permafrost microbial communities from Stordalen Mire, Sweden - P3-2 metaG (Illumina Assembly) | ecosystem: Environmental > Terrestrial > Soil > Wetlands > Permafrost | place: Sweden: Stordalen...
AAATGCAGTGCTTTACCTGCCACACGAACGGTGAGAACATTATTGATCCGTCCAAACCGATCAAGGGCGCTGACTTCCTCAAGAAATATCCTGACGATGCTCAGATTGCCGAGATCGTTCGCAAAGGCCGCCCGGGAACAGCTATGCCAGGTTATGACAAGCAACGTTTGACAGATGAGCAATTGTCTTCATTGATCGCATACGTTCGCAGCCTGACACCGTAATAATCTACTCGAGGAGAGTATATGCTTGATCGCAGAAGGTTTCTTTCTTACATCCCACTAGCGGCAACGACGTTTGGCGGCATGTTGAGCTTCGCGCCCCAAACCATTGCCGCTTCGGCTGTGGAACACCAGGGTAGCAGCGGCATCGAGAGTCTGATGCGCGGACATGGACTGCTCACTCGATCGTTGATTGTCTCTGACTTGATCAAACAGCGAATCGCTAAAGGACAAGAGACGGATCCAGCCCTCGTTCTTGATACTGCCTCAATCTTCCGTAACTATCTTCAAGAGTTCCATGATAAAGCGGAAGAAAAATTCCTCTATGCGAGCATGGAGACAAACAATGTCTGCTTTGCGGCCATTCAAGAGTTGAAGGTTCAGCACGGGACTGGTCTTGAACTGACTCGACGGATAACCAATCTTGCCAAAGCCGGCAAGATGAACGCTGAGCTGGCTGGGTATCTTGGCGACTTCGTCAAGATGTACACTCACCACGCTGCCTATGAAGACACGATTGTCTTCCCCGCATTTGAGGGGATGGAAAAGCGAAATGATCTGGCAGAAATATCGGCAAGCTTCGATCAAGAAGAGAAGCGAGTACTTGGGCGCAACGGCTTCAACGATTTCCTCAACCTGGTCGCTAAGGTGGAGAAGAAGCTAGGCATTTACGAACTTTCTAGTTCCACACCGCAACTCCAATGAGCTTTTTTGCTTACGTAGAATGAGGAGATTGATCATGCAGTTCAGATCATCATTTTTTTTGCTTGCACTTGTCCTTGGTTTGTGCCCCTGCCTGCCTTCCCGGGCAGATGGCACCAAGTCGTTTGTGGCCAATCTTCCCAAAAGACTGGTTGCCTTCACGGTTGGCGCCGCGATCGGTACACCGATCGCTGTGGTGCGTAGCACTCACAAAGAGCTAATCAAACAAACGAAGGTGGCTTACGATCTCGGCGGCGTACGACCGAAGCCTCTAGCTTATGCCTCAGCAGCATTTTTTGGCATACCGTCCGGAATTGTTTCCGGAGCCTGGACTGGAGTTACAAACGGAGTGTCTGACAGTTGGGTAAACTCAAAGGATGCACCGTTCAGTAAAGAGTCGTTCAGTCTCGACAAAATGGTGTTTTAGACGTCTTCGGTGGACCATCCATTTTGCAATCAACTACTTAGCGCTGCCCTCACCGGTGCCGCCGAGCACTAATCGATCTTCACCAGGTTTCTGTGGAAGCGCATGACAATGTTTGGATCGGGCATGAGATTGACTTTGCTCGACTGCTTCCCTTCGTAATCTAGGGTACTCAACACATACCTGATGCTCTCGAGTCTTGCTAATTTCTTGTTGTTAGCCTTGACGATTATCCACGGACTGAATGAGTTATGTGTTTTGCTAAACATCAACTCCTTGTGCTGGGTATAGGCATCCCACAAGTCCTGCGCCTTGTCGTCAATCGGGCTCAATTTCCACTGCTTGAGCGGATTTACTTTGCGTGATTTGAAACGCTTTAACTGCTCTTCTTTCGAGATGGAGAACCAGAACTTGATGATCGTGACACCATCCTCGTAAAGCATGTGCTCGTATTCGGGCACTTGTTGCATGAAACGTTCATACTCTTCCTTAGTGCAAAAGTTGTTGACTGGCTCCACTACTGCGCGGTTATACCAACTGCGGTCGAAAAAAACGATCTCGCCGCCATTGGGCAACTGCTTGGTGTATCGTTGAAAGTACCACTGGCCTCGTTCTTCCTCGGACGGTTTGGGAAGCGCCACAACACGCATTGATCTCGGATTGAGATGCTCGGTGAATCGTCTGATCGTGCCGCCTTTGCCTGCCGCGTCTCTTCCCTCGAGCAGAATGGCTATTCGCTTGCCATTCGCTTGCACCCAACGCTGCAGCTTAACCAGCTCAACTTGCAGTTGAATTAACTCGTCCTCGTATCGCAAAGTCTCAAGCACATCTTTGAGCTTTATATCTTTTGATTTGAGCAGCCGAGTTAAACCACGATTGGTGTTGATTCTTTCGAGATCCTCAGGGCTAAGTTTGTACGTGGCACTTTTGATTGGCAGCTTTCCGTCCGTGGGCTGACTATCGTGCCCGCCGTCACCTGCCTTGGATTGGAGTTCTTCATGCGTCGTTTGCTCAAGCGCTGCCATGTTGACAGACTTCTTGCCGTCTCGAGCGTCGCTGTTGGCAGTCTTGGTTTTGGCTGTCCTGGTCTTGGCTGTGCTGGTTTGCCTTGCGGCCGGTCGACCGTTGCTGTTTGACGACTGTTTCATTTTGAGCCTCGGGTCGGTTCTACTGCGCTGACTTACGGTCCTTTTTCGTTTGATGTGTGTCCTGGCTCAGACTCTGTCGGTTGAGCTTTAGTTCCGCGTTTATATCGATGTAATCACCGAGGCATTTAGCGCTGTTGTACGAAATCGGTGCCTTCGCTATTTCAGCCTCGATTCTGCTTACATTTTGACTCATACCCAAGCGTAGCCTTTTGCACTCGTTTCGCTTGTGACAGCGAGTTAGAAATCCATATGAATCAGGAACGAACAGCGAGCGTCCGCGTCGTTGCCTAAGATAGAAACCTAGCAAAGGAATTAACACAATGGGAATTTCATTAAAGCCGGAGTACCTGAAACGATATAGGGACATCGCTGTGCTTCTAATGAAATACGGCAATTCAGATCTGGTGAAAAGTGCTGGTCTCGAAGCCGCACTTGACCAAAACGGAGAGCAACAAGCTGAGACTAAGGGTCAGGCTGAAGAATTATCGAAAGACCTGGAAAAAATGGGACCGGCATTTGTCAAAGTCGGTCAGTTGCTTTCCACTCGCGCCGATTTGATTCCGCCCATTTATCTTGAGGCTTTATCACGTTTGCAGGACAAATGCGAGCCGTTTTCTTTTGCTGAAGTCGAGAAAATAGTGGAAGAGGAGCTCGGGGTCCGGATATCGAAGGCATTTTCGGAGTTCAAATCAGAACCTCTAGCGGCCGCGTCGCTTGGTCAAATTCACTATGCTGTGATGAGAAGCGGTCGCGAGGTCGCCGTAAAAGTTCAGCGCCCCGGCATCAGAGAGAACATCGTTCAAGACTTGCAGATCCTCAAAGATGTCGCGGAGTTTTACGACACGCACACCAAATCCGGCAAGCGCTATGAATACGGCGTCATGCTCGAGGAATTCAGCAAATCGATTATGGCTGAGCTGGACTATGACAAAGAAGCACACAATCTCATGACTCTTGGGGCCAATCTGGAAGAGTTCAAGCACATTGTGGTGCCGGCTCCCATCATGGATTACAGCAGCTCCAAGGTTTTGACGATGGAATTCGTCTCTGGGAAGAAGGTGACTTCCATTGGTCCGTTGGAACAGATCGAGTTGGATGGTGCCAATCTGGCAGAAGAGGTATTTAAGGCATACCTGAAACAGATCCTTGTTGATGGTTTCTTTCATGCTGATCCCCATCCAGGAAATGTTTTGTTGACGAAAGACAACAGGATCGCCCTTATTGATCTGGGAATGATTGCCCGTCTTACACCACCGGTGCAGGAGAAAATGCTGCAATTGCTGTTGGCGATTAGCGAATCTCGCCCAGACGCAGCAGTCAATGTCGCATTTGACATCGGCGAACAGAAGGACGGTTTCGATGAAAACTCATGCCGAAAGGGAATTATTGAACTCGTTCAACGCGCGTCAGATTCAAACATCGAAGAAATGGAAATCGGAAAAATCGTTCTAAATATCACCAAAGTTTGCGGAGATAATGGGCTTCGTCTGCCTGCTGAGTTGACAATGCTCGGCAAGGCACTGCTCAATCTCGATCAAGTCGGACGGACGCTCGATCCGAAATTTGATCCCAACGCTTCGGTACGCCGTAACGCCGCTCACATTATGCAACAGCGAGTGCTGAAGAGCGTTTCACCAGGTCATATGTTCACAGGTTTGGTTGAAGCGAAAGAATTTGCTGAGAAAATGCCCGGTCGCGTCAACAAAATACTCGACCTCGTAGCGACCAACAAGCTGAGAATGAAAGTCGATACGATCGACGAAGCTCTGATCATTGATGCCTGCCAGAAGATCGCCAATCGCATCACAACAGGTCTAGTGCTCGCCGCTCTCATTATCGGTGCGGCACTGCTCATGCGGGTTCAAACAGACTTCACTATCTTCGGATACCCGGGATTGGCAATGATGTGTTTTCTTGCTGCCGCCGGTTGTGGATTTGTATTGGTGGCGCATATTGGTTTATACGACCAAAAATCACAAAAATTCAGCAAGTAAGCACCAAGTCGCACTGTAATGCGGCAGGCATAGAACCAGTTGGATGCTTGCCGGGAGTTGATCGAAGTCAATTTGAGGCAATCCGCGGTGTTCCAAAATCATTGACCCTGATCGAGGCGTGGCTCGCGTCGCCTCCTTGCCGTTTTAGAAATTCTGACCGGTCGTTAGCTGTTGTCGCCGGACGATGCTCTTAAGGTACGTTCCGTAGTCTCACACCGTCATATTTGACGGTCCACTCACCTTTTTCTGACTGCGTCGCGTTTAGTTCAAATCCCCCCACACCGCCGGGGGTGACGTTCATATAATATTTGCCATCATCGGCTTTTTTTGGTTGTTGAAACACAGCTTTTCCTTCGGGACTTAACTTTTTGTCCTCGGCTAAATCCTTATTCAGGGCTTTGATCAGTTGATCTAGGGGAACACCTGCTTTGAGCGCTTTTTGCATCGCGTCGGCGACGGCGTCGGCCTGCTTGTGCTTATCGAAACCCTTTTCTTCGATGGGCTTGCTCAAATTTTCATGCACCTCTTTAACAGCCGTCTTTTGGGCGGCTGTCTGTTTTTCGGTTAACTCAGCTCCCTCTATTACACAACGAACAAGGAATTTGTTGTCGTTAGTCGTGGGTGCCGTCGATTCAATGCGGCCTGTCGGTTGGTTTTGCGCCCATAACCTATCCTGTTCTCCGGCTGTTGCCAGATTGGAAATGGCTGATTCGGGTTTTGAGGATATTTCGATGCTCATAAAATCCACCTTTTAGAAACGGTTGCGCTTGGTGCCAAAGTAGCGCCTACTTGCGACAAAGTTACGACATCACAAGGTTCCGTTTTCCTCGGTGCAGACTCCATTTGATTCAGTTAGCGAAGCGCGAGCGAAATCGCCTTGAGGAGCAAGCTATATCACTAGAAGGTTCAGGTCGCTAAAGGCTATTCAGATATCGTAGCCGCCGATGAATCTAAGAGTTCAGCCACTCGCTTATCTTTGCCGATTGCGTCGCCGAGGCTGTCGAAGAATTTTCGTCCGCCATATCCGTTCAGGTGAACGAGATCGTGGAAATCTTCCCGCGTGTATTTTTTGAAGTCAGCCAAATCGAAGATTGAAACGTCGTTAGCGCGACCAAATGCACGAAGTTTGTTCAGATAGTCTATATATCGAGTCGGTGTAAGGATGCTGACGTTCTTGTCAGTGATTGGCATGTTGACGAGGATGAGTTCGATGCCGTCTTTGTGGCAAAGGTTTGCCAGTTGTCCAAGGAAGAACAATTGCGTGTTGAATACTTGTGGTCTCGGATTTTTGTAGCGGTCGGTGTAGTCTCGGGTGTTGTCTATGAAATCGTGGCGGCAGAATTTTTCAGCGTGCGGGCTTGCTTGCATTGCCGTTGGATAGAGTTCGCCGGCATGGTAATGGGGCAACAACTTGGTTCTGTCCCAATGTGTGAAGTTGTGGGCAGTCCATGGCTTCGGGACAAACATATTGATCGCGTTGTTCAATGCGATGGTGGCACTGATTTGAAAATCAAGAGAATGTCCGTAGAAATAGATATGTTGTTCCAAAAATCTGTTGAACTTTGTCAGCGGTTCCTGGTACAACCCTGCTGCGATGTCGTTCAAGTCGACAATGCGGCTCAAATAGTGAAAAGCTTCGGTATCCAGTGGGCTGGACAGAGTGCTGTCGATGAAATCTCTTGGTGCAATGCCATATATAACAACTTTCGGAGGCGCAGCAATAGCGGTCATTGCGCGCAGCATCATGTAGGCGTCAGAAGGTATCTGCCCTGGAATGGAAAGATCAAAGGTATCGAATGTGGTGCCATGTTTTGCACCAAGGAGATGATCCAGGTATTGAGCCTTGTGATATGAGGTCATGTCTAAATCGTGATTCAAATAAATCGCGTCGCATCCGGACACCGCACTAACCATTAGCGATGAGCCCAGCAAGGCAATTTGGTGCTGGTCTTTTGAGTGCTGGCGCAAGTCGTGCAGGATCCACCATGCCCATCCACGATAAGGAAACTTGTAAGGATCGAATCGCATAATTGAGCAGGCGGACATCAATATATTGATTGCCGTAAAGAGCGCCACCGCGCACAGTGCTGCATTCGGAAGCCTGGATCTTGTGGCAAACTTAGCCGCCGGGAGGCCATGCTGCGAGCCCGCTTGCCCGGCAGTGTCCCTGTTCGGTCGATCAAGCGGTGGATGTGATACCACTGTCAAAGGCGATTTTCCCTGAGTCCAGCCAACATTGCTGGTGTGGGAAGAATCTCGGTTTCGTCCAAACTCTTCGGCTTGAGAGCGGTAACTGATCCATTGTCATTGGCGATGGACCGAGCAAGAATGTTGAGCATCTTGTGACCGCCAGCCGAGTTGAGGTGCACTGTGTCACCGAAGTCGGATAGGTTGAAAGCGTGGGAAGCCTCGAGGTCAATAAAGGTCGCGCCCTTGATCTGAGCGAGCACCCGCAGGTTTTCCTTGTACAACTTCCAGGCTAAACCGGAGATCAGATCACGGTTGGGTTTAGTAATTGGCATAGACACAACAACTACATGGATCTTGCGTTCCCTGGCTAAATCAAGCGTTTCACCAAAGAATTGGAACTGCGTCAGGAATGTTTCCCACTTCAAATTCCGATAGCGGTCTTTGTATTCTGCGATATTGTCGCTAAATTTGTGGCGCGTTTCCGGTGTTGTCGGCGTGATCTCGCAAACTTTAGGTCTGACTTCAGATTCACGGAAATTCGGCATTATCATTTGCCTGTATTCCCATTCCTCGCTCGGCGTTTCCTCAGGCAAATGCGGCACGAGAATATCGGCAATCGCTCGATGGAAATCGCAGGACAGATTCGTTTTATGCCCGTAGGAAAAGATCGAATGAGCAAGCGCAAAATTCAGGCGATCGAGCCAATCCGGCGCAATCAACTTGATGTGATCGCTTATATCCCCTAGCCTGGCAATATGCTCGTAGGGGTCTGTCGAAGCGGGATTATGCAACAAGTTATCCATGAAGTCGCGAGGACCGACGCCATAGACGACTACATCGGGGCGTTTCTCGCCTTTGAGCAAGAACTTGGTGATGAAATATGCGTCCGACGGCATCTCCCCTGGTATCGCAAAATCAAATGTGGAGATCGACTGGCCTGTCATCTCTTTGAATTTGTCTTCGAAGTAATGGCTGTAGTGATGATATGGTGCGTCGATTCGCTTTTGTTCGTAAGTAGCGTCAACGGCTCCAAGCGGGGTCAACACTAGCGATGAGCCAAGCAATGCAAGTTGCGGCCGACCTTTTGCGTTGCTCAAGAAGTCTTCAATGGCGGTGCCGGTCCACGTTGGATATGGAAAATCCGTCGGGCTCGTGACACCAAATTTGGTTTTCGCCCAGATTACGTTAACAGCCACGAAGAGCAACATTGCGGCTGCAAACACGATCCTTTTCCGTCCAGTTTTGGCCGGTTCTTTTCGACGCCTATTCGCAACACCGCTGCAAACAGCCTTGGGGCCCGATTGCACGACATCGCTGCAAACAGCTTTTGGGCCCGACTGCACGACATCGCTGCAAGCAGCCTTTGGGCTCGACTGCAATGTTGACGTACTTCTGCTATTTGATTGCACCATATTCTGAGATGCCGGGCTGACGCAGTTGCTTGTCTGTATCCGATCGGCGTGCTCTGGTTGCGTGCCTCGAGCGTGCTCGTCAAGACGTGGTTTTGAACCTTTGTCAGGAACCAGCTCAGGCATACTTGGGGGTGCCATTGATCAGAATTGGAAGTAGATGAATTTCGGTGAGTTGTCCGGGCTGAAGATGGTCAAAGCGCACATTAGCAACACCATGACGCATACTTGCACCGCCCATGGTGGGTTTTTGTAGAACGCTTTGTCGTTCAACCAGTTCACTACCACATGCGAGATCATCAATGCCGGAACGATCAATATGAGCGCCGGGAACACCAGCGGATCTCTGATTTGCAGAATCGCCAATTGGTTGGCACTGAAGTGCAATAGCTCAGCAGGAGCCTGGAAGAACATCTTCGAAAGCATAACTCCAGCCAGCCTGAGGTCATCTGCTCTGAAGAACACCCAACCGACGCAAACAAGCTGGAAGGTGAAGACAACAGACATGGCGTGATACCACTTCGATTTGATCACATTAGCAGGAACGCCCAACTGACTGAGAACGGTCGAATACTGCTTGTGCGCAATCAGCAAAATCCCTTGATATGCGCCCCAGACGAGATAATGTATGGCTGCGCCGTGCCACAGTCCACCCAAGGCCATTGTGATGAACAAATTTCTGTAGTTGAGCCACTGCGGGCACTTCGATCCGCCCAGTGGAATGTAGAGATAATCGCGCAGCCAGGTTGAGAGGCTGATATGCCAGCGTTGCCAGAACTCTGAAACGTTGGCGGCGATATAAGGAAGGTTGAAGTTGATCGGCACTTTATAGCCGAACAACATGGCCGAGCCGCGCGCGATATCGGTGTAGCCCGAGAAATCAAAGAAGATCTGGAAGGCGAAGGCATACGTAATCAGCCAGAGATCTACGGCTGAGAACGATTCTGGATGCGTAAACCCTGCCTGCACAGCCAGAGAGAGATTATCGGCAATCAAAACCTTTTTGCCTAAGCCCATCAAGATGAGTTGCATCCCTTCATCCAAATATTCCCATTTGAATTTGGAGGGGACGCTGAGCTGCGGAATGAAATCTTGATAGCGCTTGATCGGTCCAGCAATTTGCGTGGGGAAAAATGATGCAAACAGTGCGAACTGAAGAAACGACTTGACTGCTGGTTTCCCGCGATAGACTTCGAAGGCATAGTGAATGAATTCGAAAACGAAAAACGAAATTCCCAGAGGCAAAATAATATGCAGATGCGGTTCGCGCACGTTCACGCCGAACAGGTTGAGTCCGTCCTTAACCGTGTTCATCGCAAAATATGTGTACTTAAATATGCCGAGCGTAATCAGGTTGACGGCGATCGTTATACCAAGCCACAGCTTCTTCTTATCAGCGTGCTTGGCGATAAAGGGAACCAGTAAGAAGTTGGCCAGAGTGAGCCCGAAGATCAGCAAACCATATATCGGTTTCCAGGACATATAGAAGACATAGCTCGCCACCAGTAGCAGTGGCACGCGAAACTTGTGAGGCACAAGCCAAAACAGCAGAAATACGATTGGTAAGAAAACCAGATATTGCAGACTGTTGAATAACAAGGCGTTTCTCCTGAGTCGGGCTTGGTCGCTGTCATCGAACGCGGATCTGACAGCGCATCAGATCATAGTAGGTGGATTTCAAGAATGTCCAGTTGACCCTGGCTTGGTTTACCTAAAAATGTCTACACGAAAGGCGAACAGGACTTCAATAGATGAAGGGCTGCTTGTCTCGAGTGCTTGACTACTGGATAAAAATAGTGACCTTGTACTCTTGAGAATCGCTTTATTCGCGTTCGCCGGCCTGCCGCGAAAAACCTTCAGGAATCAGCTGATAGCCGCCGCCGTACACCGTTTTGATGTATTTGCGATCGCTCGTTTCGAGCCGTGTGCGCAAGTGTCGTATATGTACTCGGATCGTATCGACATCATCATCGGGCGAGTATCCCCAGACTTCCTCCAGCAGTTTGCCGGTGGAAACTGTCTGTCCATGATGCTGCATCAGGCAATGCAAGATTTCAAATTCGGTTGGAGTCAGTTTGACTATTCGTTCTCTTACTTTGGCTTGCAGGTTCTCCGGGATCAGTGTGATTTCGCCGGCAGTGAGAATCTCAGGCAGAGTGGCAGATTGAGGCACTCCGCCTGAACGACGCAGTAGCGCGCGGATACGCACCTGTAATTCAGGAATCTCAAAGGGTTTGACCAGATAATCATCGGCGCCCGAATCGAATCCTGTCACTTTGTCTTTAGTCATGCCGAGCGCCGTCAGCATCAGAATCGGGATCGGATGGGTATTCGGATTCTGCCGCAACCGCTGACAGACCGTGAAGCCGTCCAGGTCAGGCATCATTACATCAAGCACAACCAGATCGGGACGGTTTTGCTGCGCCAGCGCCAACCCTTTGATACCGTCGTGGGCCATTGTTACTTGATGACCAAGCAACTCGAGATTTATCTTGACGAGTTCTGCAATCGCGTGGTCGTCATCAATTACGAGAATCCTTGACAATTTATTCTCCGTGCCGTTCTGGCCTAAGCAGGACTTACGACTGTTAATTTTACTGGAATTTTTAAAGCTTTCCCTGCTCTCATCACCGTGAGTGTAACTACTTGGCCTGGCTTCTTTTGATCGATGTAGGAGAGCAAGTCGTCCGCTGTCCGCACGGGCACGTTATCTACGCTTGTAATGACATCTGCAAAAGATTGATCGATCGCCTTATATGTAAATGGACCATCTTGATACACAACCAATTTGGGACCAGATACACCTGCTCTTGCCGCTGGTCCGTCGGGATCCAATCTAATCACTCGCAAACCCTTGTCAGTGACATCGACCAACTGGATGCCGATGTCCGGACGTGTCACGCCATGGTGAGCAATCAGCTCTGGCACAATTCTTTTGGCTGTATTGATCGGTATGGCAAAGCCAATTCCCGCTGACTGCTGAACCTCTACCCGCCCAGTCGCAATCGCGGTGGTGATTCCGATCATGCGTCCCGATGATTCGAGCAGCGGACCGCCTGAATTACCAGGATTGATCGCTGCGTCAGTCTGAATGATGCCTTTGATCAATCTGCCGTTACCTTCCGCCTTGATTGTTCTGCCCAGACTAGAAACGACGCCAACAGTCAGCGTTCTATCTAATCCAAATGGATTGCCGATTGCGAAAACGCGGCGCCCAACCTCTAATTGCGAGGAATCGCCAAATGGGATGGTGGCTAATTTCTTGCCTCGCGGATCGATTTTGATCACTGCCAGATCGTTAGTGGGATCGTCGCCGACCAGTTGTGCCGCGAAACTGCTGCCGTCATACAAAGTAACTTTGACCGCGTTGGCACCGTTGATCACGTGATAGTTGGTCAAGATAAATCCGTCAGCATCGATGATCGTTCCCGATCCCACGCCCTCTTTGGGCACGACTATGTTGAAGTACATGTCCTCTGTCGCCGTGATGCTGGTGACGTTAACGACTGCACGATTACATGTTTTGTAGATGCGAATATTCGTCGCTTCTTCTGCCGAGATTGCCGGCGCCTGTATTTTGACGGATGCGCTCGCCCCGACGGACTTCGGTGCTGGTCTGTGAGGCGCCGCTACTGGTGCGTTTGCATGCCCGGCAGAAACGGAAAGAATCCAGCCGATCATGACCAACAAGGGTGCTGACGTTATCCAATTTATTCGCACTGACATTTCTCCATCGCCTCTCCTCTAGAACAACTTTGCTCCAATACTCTATTTACGGAATATCTCGGCAGAAAGTTCAATGAAAATCGGTCGTGACAACCAGTTTTAACTTTATGCGCAGCTCATGATGGCGAGCCTGGGGATGGCTCTTCGATGTTTTGTTGCTCCTCTTTCGGCTTCTCGCCGATTTTGGGCTCAGTTCCTTTGAGCAGACGACGAATGTTCGCTTTGTGCCGATATGTCACATATACAAACCCGAACACGCAGTAGATGACATATGGGATTGGTGCATGGAACATGGCAAAGTAAACGCCGCACATCAAGACGCCCAGAATCGAAGACAGCGATACATAGCGGGTCGTGAACACCAGGGTAATCCAGGTGAGAAACGTCAAGCCGCCTCCAGGTGGGCACAGCCCAATCAGAGTACCGAGACCGGTTGCAGCACTCTTGCCGCCTTGAAACTTGAGAAAGACAGATTTGCTGTGCCCGACCAGCGCCGCCACCGCCACAAATGCCGGAACGATGTTCGGTGCGAAGGACCATTCAGCACTCAAAAGCCCCTGGCTGAGCCAGTGCGCCACAGCTACCGGGGCCCATCCTTTGAACACATCAACTGTAAAGACGAACACGCCCGCGGGTTTGCCGACGCAGCGCCAGACGTTGGTGGCACCGGTCGAACCGCTGCCGTGCTCGCGAATGTCGATGCCTTTGAGCGCTTTGGCAGTCCAAAAACCGGTCGGAATACCGGCGATGACAAAGCTCGCGAGAATAAACAGAAAGGCGCTGAGCAAGAGTTAATACCTCACTTGGTGTCCTTCTTAGCTCTCATGATAATTCTAAGCGGTGTGCCGATAAAACCGAAAGCCTCTCGAATCTTGCGTTCTAGATACGTCTCATAGCTTTTAGTCATCAGTTTCGCGTCGTTAACGAAGAGCACGAACGTCGGCGGCGCAGCGGAAACCTGAGTGGTGTAATAGACTTTCAGGCGGCGACCTCGTTTCGACGAAGGCGGTGGAACGAGCGCCACTGCCTC
>Ga0182024_10018752_pt1 | contig 12842 bp, 7 predicted proteins | sample P32metaG_FD_120480 | JGI IMG/M metagenome (GOLD analysis project Ga0182024, IMG submission 120480) | Permafrost microbial communities from Stordalen Mire, Sweden - P3-2 metaG (Illumina Assembly) | ecosystem: Environmental > Terrestrial > Soil > Wetlands > Permafrost | place: Sweden: Stordalen...
CGAAAACAGCGAGCCAGAGCGTTCATCCGTGCCGCGCATCCCTTGTCCCTCGACGCGATTCCACGCCGAGAGAATCATCGAATGCCAAAATCTGCTATAGGTTTTTCAACAGCCTGCTAGTGGGTGTGGAGCGTGGATGACGATTTTTGGAGGGCTGGATGCCGAAGAACTTGTGGCGACTGGTGCGTGGAAAACGAAGAATCGGCGAAGCGGTACAAGCACACGGTTACGACGGAGGAAGCGAAGAGGGTGAGGTCAATCATTGGATTGACGCGAGTGTTACCGCTGAATCCGTCGGCGCACTGGTCTCAAAAAGATCAAAAAGTGCAGCCGGCGTCGCCTATCACGACATTCGTTATGCGGAAGCCATGATCAGATCGCTAGGGCTAAAGCACAAAGGGGATGCTCCAAATTGTTCGGCGATAAACGAACTATAGCTGAACGTCTCGCAATGTTTGCTACCAGCTGGTTATGCAGTCACTCGCGACCCGCTGCGGCACTCGTTATCACGACCTGTATCGTTCTTGCGGGGCCTATTGCCGCAAACGCCCAGACCACAACGGCCGTGAAAACAATCGCTACGGGCAACGCGCCATTGGCGGTCGTTATGTCAATAGATTCCAGATTTGTCTATGTGACGGAATATGGCGCTGGAGCTGTCGGTGTCATCGATACCGGGACAAACAAACTTGTCGACCAGATTCAAGTCGGTAGCCAACCGTACAGCTTGGTCATGACGCCTGATGGCAAACGATTGTACGTTGCTAACTCGGGTTCAGGTACCGTGAGTGTGGTTGAGACCCAGACAAACCGACATCAACCAGATATTTACATCGGGCCTGCCGCCAGCCCCTCCTTTCTGGCTATAACTTCGGATGGCCGCAAAGTGCTTGTAAGTAGCGTATACGGCGGAAACATAACATTCATCGATGTGAAGACGAACCGAGTTCTCCCGTATCCCATCGACAGTTCCCCACTCATACTTGGCTTTCTGGGGTGTCCTGAAGGAATTGCCACCGTTCCTGGTGCGAAGCGCGCAATTGCCTATCTCAACACGCAATGCACAGGTACCACTGGAGTCAGCGGCCACGATCCCGTGTTCGTGATTGACACAGAGTATGAACGAATTGTTGGCGTGATTGGTTTTTCCAACCACCCCAATGTAGGGAGCGGCATCGCAGTATCGCCGGATGGAAAGACGGTGTGGGTGAGTGGAGCAAACGCTTGTTCCGCGATTGGTTATGATCACCAAGGTTGCCCTGCCGACAGAGGCGACCCGGTCACGGTCATCGATACGACACGAAATACGATCAAAACTCAATTCTTTCTGGGCGGACCATCGTTCATCTCGTTCACTCCTGACAGTCGGTATGTCTATCTGGCTACATCCTCCGGAATTGTTGTAATTGATGCCGAACGATATCGTGTAGTTAGAACACTTCCTATCCTTGGCAGTACGGGAAGCGTAGCGTTCACGGCCGACGGACGGTTTGCTTACACGCCTATCATGGGAAGGAACGTTGTTGCAGTCGTAAGGACCGACTAATCCCACGTGCCGCGTCATCGCAAGTCGTCTCGATTGTTGACGTTGCCCCCCGGGATTCGGAAGAACGGATTATCGGGGGTATTGAAAGAGCACGAGCTGGGAGCGCCAACTGGCGAGCTCTGTCGCAAACGCGGGATCAGCCAGCAGACCAGTCCGACTATGTGGCCGCACACCTTTTGTTCGCCTCGACCAACCGGCCGCATCTTGCACGTCGAATATTACGCATGGGGCAATGACGCGGTCGAGGCGGTGGGGAATCTTGAGACGCTCGGGAACGTGCGCCGCGAGGAATTTATCGTGACAGCAGTAGAATCACCCCACGGTGGATTTTTATAAACGATTCTGCTGGTTAAAAAAGGAAAATCCCCGCCGAAGCGGGGCTTAATTTGTTTATGTAGAACGCCGATCAAAAGTGGGGCTGCGATGAATTATTGTCATCGTTTTGCGGTGTCGAAGGCCCATTATTCCAGCACCCGCCGGAGTCGCATCCGTGCACGGTCGGGACTCCGACTCCTGGACCCCCTCGGTTTGGGTCGCCTCCAGAATTGGACGGCGGCGTAGAACGTTGAGCGCCTTGGTCCGGCGGCGTTGGGGGAGGATTCCCACTTTGTGTGGTGGCCTGATTTCCGCTGCTAACTGAGTAGTTGTCATTGTTGTCTTGGTTTTGAGCAAAACACGCCGTCGATATTCCGCCGGTCACAAGCGCGACCGCAGCAATCCATCGAGTCATGGCGCTTCTCCTCTTCCCGGACGAACACCGCTGACCCAGCGATTCACTTACCCAAAAATCCTATCCGGGTGCGCGAATCTACTGGACTTTAAGTTCCCGTCAACAGGGCGGCGGCGGTGACAAGAGGACATGGGGCGCATCGGCCCGCGAACCAGCGTGGCAAGGAAATTTCACGAGCAATCCTGGGCTTAACGTGGCATAGTCACGCTCTCAGGCTGCGCCGGCCGTCGCGCGGCGCAAAACGCATCGCGGCCGAGCAAGCCTTCCAGTTCAAAAAGGGGCGGATGATGTTCCGGGTTCTCCATATCGCAGCCAAGTTCATCCTGGGGACCATGTTTACTGTGGCCCTGATCGGGCATTTCAGTCCCGCCCAGGCCGTATCATTCAAAGTCCTGCATTCCTTCAGCGGCGGCAGCGACGGCTGCTATCCCGCCGCGGGCTTAATCCGCGATGGGACAGGTAAACTATACGGCACGACAGCGGGTGGCAACGGATGCAATTGTGGCACCGTCTTCGAGCTTGTCCCGGCTGGCTCCGAGACTGTGCTGTATAACTTCACATGTGGAGATAATGGCCAAGCTCCTGACGATACCTTGGCCATGGACAAGAAAGGCAATTTGTACGGTGCCACTATCGCCGGCGGCAGCATTGGCTGTGGCGTCATTTTCAAGGTTACGCCAAGTGGAAGAGAAAAGACCGTGCATGACTTCGCCGGGCCGCCGAGCGATGGCTGCGCCGCTCAAGGGACCTTGATCTTCGACGGGGCGGCCAATCTGTATGGCACTACGAGTGGCGGCGGAAAGAATGGTTACGGCACTGTTTTCGAGCTGTCTCCCGATGGCACCGAAACTGTGCTCTACTCCTTTTGCAAGAAGATTCCACGTTGCACCGATGGCGCGTACCCCCTTGCTGGACTGACAGCTGATCCGGCAGGCGATGTTTACGGGGCCACTGGATACCGTGGCAGCAGGACAAACTCCGGCACCATCTTCGAGCTAGCCCCGGACGGTGCCGAAACAACGTTGTATAAGTTCAAGGGTTCGCCGAACGACGGCAGCCTTCCTGAAGGCAGCATTATTGAAGATAATTCGGGCAATTTCTACGGCACGCTGTTTGTTGGTGGTCGTGGCGGCTGTTATGGAGACCAGGGATGCGGCGTGGTCTTCAAACTTGCACCAGGCGGAGCCGAAACCATTCTTCATTTCTTTACGGGCAAGAAAGGAGACGGTGCTAACCCCTTCGGGAGTTTGCTTGCAGATGGCGCCGGCAATATGTTTGGCGCAACAGAGTTCGGGGGCGGCCGGAACGTCTGCAATGGGTCTTACGGATGCGGTATGGTCTTCGAACTTGCTGCCGATGGAACCGAAACCGTGCTTCATACCTTCGGCAAGGGGAACAATGGCGCCAATCCTAGTGGCAACTTAGTTGCCGACAACGCACGCAATCTCTACGGCGCGGCGGCTCAAGGCGGCGTATACGGATTCGGCACAATTTTCGAAATTACGCCGTAGACACTCAAACGTTTCACAAGTCATGGAGACAACAGAAGTCGGGCTGGCTCGCTCTCAAATTTAGCCCAAAGTTTGCCGCTGTTGTCCGTATAAAATACCCATCCGGTGATCGGAGCAGACGGAGTTGTTAGTGGAGGGTTGTCGGGAAGATAATGCCCAAAGCTGAAACTCGCTGGCCACGCAGCTGCGCTGCTCCCTAGCGTGGGGATTCCTGTCGACGTAGTGCCGTTCGGCACGACGGCCGATCCGATCGCGTTGGTGGTTGGAAATCCCGCCAGCGTGACGGCGGCGCCGGAGGCGTCGTTGACGATGGAGCCGCTGAACGGGCCAATGTAGGCGTTGGAGGAGCCGATCTGGATGTTCTGGGTGTTCCCGTTCGTCTGGATAGCCGAGGTGGCGAAGGGCTGGTCCAGAAGGTCGCCGAATATGTTGGTGTCGATGAGGAAGTTCTTGCCGTGATTGACGCCGTTCACCTTCGTCGCGGCGTCGATGTAGATGTTCACCCGATTGGCATTTTCCACCGCAACCTCGTGGCTCTCGAAGGTGTGGCCGGTCACCATGACGTTGTCTGCCGCGAGAAACTGCATGTCATAGGCGACGGGTTCGCTGCCTTCGATGCGGGAGGTGCCCCCGGTGACGCGCCATTTGGCGACGTTGCCGATGTCCAGGCCGATATTGCGGAACTGGCAGAAGGTGTTGCGAATCTGTCCGTCGGGGCATTCTTGGTCATGGCTGATAGGCAGGCCCGTCTGCACGCCTTCGATCTCATTGTCGGCGAACAGGAAACCTTGGACTTGCGTAAATGTGCATACATAGGAAACCCCCGTTGTGGCGTGCCAAAAGCTGCAGGCGAGGATGTGCGGATCGTAGCAGTTGTCGATCTTGAGAAGAAACTGGGCCGCATAGCGCGGCGAATTGTCCGCGTAGTTGTCGTGCGCGATCGAACCGTCGCAGCCGGTAATCAGCGTATCCAACACCACGGGCAAGGGCGTGCCGCTGAGATCGAGCCCAACCTCGAAATAGGAATAGCCCTCGCCGGTCGTATCGAACAACGGCCCGATATGCAGATGCTCGACAATGCCGCTATGCAAGCGCGGCGGCACGTTGGCAGCGAACGTCATCGCAATCGCCGTGCCGCAGTTGCCAGGGCCAGTTGTCACGCTGGCGCCCGTCGCGAGAACCGAAAAATCGCGCAGCACGTATTGGGAAAAGGAATCGATGAATTGGACCGCGAGGGCTCCGCCGGTGTTCGGCGAATAGGGAACGATGAGCCGCGACACCGTCGATCCCTGCCCGATAATGGTAAAACCGGCATTGGCCGGCGCCGGCAGTCCCATGCCTGTCAGACTGGACAGACTGTTCAGGAGGTAATCCCGCGCCCACAGTTTCAGCACCACGCGGCTGACGGCGGAGTAATACCGCAGCACGTTCTGCATCGCCGGCGCGCAGTCGCCGCCGACGGGCGGCGCGCCGGCCGCTTCCAGCGAAATGTAGTCCGGATGAATGGTCCACCAGGGCGCATTGGGGCCCGGACTCCGGATCGACAACGGGTGATTCGGATTGCTTGAAACGGTGATGTACAGCGCCGACGAAACGGCGCTCGTGGAGTTGAACTGTTGAACCATCGCCGATTGCGTACCGGTCGGAATGGTGTAGGTGGCCAGTTCACCCAGCGTGTTCACGCAGATGCAATCGGTCATCGCATTTTCCTCGTTTTTATCAATGGAAACGTTCCGTCAGCGGCAAGCGTCTGGCGCAAATTTTCGCGGCGCGAATTCGGCCAAGGCCGGAATTCCATCCAAATGACGCGCATGAAGCGGCGGAGCGCACCTGGTCGCTCCTGACGATGTGGACTAGGACCTTTCATCAGCTAGCCACTAATATTCTCTCCCTGCATTTAGACGCGTTCGTTGGCGAAGTGTGAATTCATTCTTTGAGTGTGACCATTCCCCTAGTTGGGGGATAGGCGCGAAGTTGAAGCGCGGTTCGAGATTCGAGATTGGGCGGATGTAAGGTTCGGTGATCCGATAGAGATCGACGAGTTCGCGCCACGTGTATTGATTGGTGAAACGTCCGCACATGGATTCAACATAGCAAACAAAAAGCCAGAGCGCACCCAATGCGCCTGACGTGAGAACGCACGCGCTAAGAGATCGATTTTCCGCCGTCCGCTCCCCCCATGTCCTTGCCCGCTAGTCAGAATCGCATTTTGGACTTTCAGCATGCAGGGTCGGAAAACCTATGCGATGGTAGAAGCCAGCATTTTACCCTTAAATAGTATACAGACCCAGGGCTGACTGGAATGACCGCCGCGAATTTTGGCATCTTTGAGCTCTGTGCAGATAGGGCGTACGCCAGCGGTTCGAATTACGACACTCTCGCCAAACTCGGAGTGATGCCCTATATCCCGTTCAAGACGTCCCATACAGGAATCGGCAAGGATTTTTCCGAGGAAGCTCTCAAGTTGTGGCGGCAGATGTTTCATGAGTTCCATTTCCATCGCGATGCATTTCTGGCCCACTATCACCAGCGGAGTAACGTCGAGTCCGTTTTCTCAATGGTAAAAAGGAAATTCGGTGGTGACGTTCGGAGCAAAACTGAGACCGCGATGCTTAATGAGGTCCTCTGCAAATTCGTCTGTCACAATATCTGCGTTCTCAATTCCGCCATGTTCGAGCTTGGCCTTGACCTGGATAGCCTGCTTGCGCCGAAGATGCGCAAGCCGAATTTCCAAGTCATTCAAGGGGGGCGTTTGGGAGAACCCGAGCCGCGGATTCAATAGCCCTACGCTCTGAACGAGCCCGTCATAAGGCGGGGCTTCTTTCTTGCGCGCTGCTTTGTTGCGATCTCGTCCGCCCCTTGCCGCCAATCGTCGCCGATGAGCAAAACCGGGCCGAACGTTCCTGCACAAAAAATGTCCGCATCCTGCACAAAAATTCCGGGCCGAAACCGGTTTATTGTGCAAAGCCCACAAGGGGAGAGGGGATTCCGCGCGCTGATTTTCTGACGATGCAAGATTCCGATTCCCCTCTCCCCTTGTGGGAGAGGGATGCAGATACGTGCTACGCATTTTGCTCAGGCGCGGGTGAGGGGCCCCACGGCCACGCGGATATTTTCAATCGTCCCATCGATGGACCTGCTCATGCCCCGCTCACCCGTTCGTGCTGGGCGGACGGCTGCCATGCGGTTGACCTTGCCGCAGGTGCGATTTAACTCTGGAACGATCGACATCGTGCGTCTGGAGAAAGCGTGACAATTCCGGCGTTGCCGCAGAGGGCGCGGGCGATAATTTTGTGCGCGCTCGCCGCCGCGGCCCTTGCGCTTGCGGGCTGCGGACGCGGCGGCGGCCAGGAGGGATACGGCAATCGCGTGCCCGAGGTCGGCGTGGTGACAATCGCATATCGCGACGCGCTGCTGACCACCGAGCTTCCCGGACGCACGAGCCCCTATCAGCAGGCCGATGTGCGGCCGCAGGTGAACGGCATATTGAAGTCACGCCTGTTCGAAGAAGGCGGCACGGTGCGCGCAGGTCAAGCGCTCTATCAGATCGATCCCGCGCCCTACCAGGCTGCCTTCGATAGCGCAAAGGCGGCGCTGGCGAACGCGCAGGCCAATCTCGCGACGACTCGCGCCAAGGCAGAACGCTACGCATCCCTGCTCAAGCAGAGCGCGATTGCGCCACAGGACTATGACGACGTCGAGGCGGCCTACAAACAGGCTGCGGCGAACGTACTGCAACAGGCCGCCAATCTCGAAAGCGCGAAGATCAACCTCGGCTACACGCGTATCACCGCGCCGGTCACCGGACGCATCGGCCGGTCGCTCGTGACGGTGGGGGCGCTCGTCACTGCCGACCAGACCACTCCGATCGCCACCATCCAGACGCTCGATCCGATGTATGTCGATATCAATCAGTCCACTTCCGAGCTTCTTGCTTTGAAGAATGAGATGGCCGCCGATCAGATCAGCGGCGGCGCGAAGGCGACCGCGCGCGTCACGCTGGCGCTTGAAGACGGCTCGACCTACCCGCGCGAAGGAACGCTGCAATTTTCGGAGGCGAGCGTCGACGCGAACACCGGCGCGGTCGTGCTGCGCGCCGTCTTTCCCAATCCGAACGCACTTCTGCTTCCCGGTATGTATGTGCGCGCGCGCGTCATCGAGGGCATCGACAAGCGCGCAATTCTCGCGCCGCAACAAGGGGTCAGCCGGAACGAGAAAGGCGAACCGACCGCGCTCATCGTCGACTCGCGCGGCATCGCCCGCCTGCGCGTGCTTCAGGCGCCACGCGCCATCGGCGATTCCTGGCTTGTGACGGCCGGCCTTTCTCCCGGCGATCGCCTGATCGTCGACGGATTGCAGAGCGTCCAGCCGGACAAGCCAGTGCACGCCGTGCCCGTGAAGATGTCCACGGCAAGCCGTTCCTGACGCGGGCGCGCGATGTCCCGTTACTTCATCGACCGTCCGGTCTTCGCCTGGGTGATCGCCATCGCGATCATGCTCGCCGGCGCGCTCTCGATCGTCACCCTGCCCGTTGCCCAGTATCCCACGATTGCCCCGCCTTCGGTGAACATCAGCGCGAGCTATCCGGGCGCCTCCGCGGAAACGCTGCAGAACTCGGTGACGCAGGTGATCGAGCAGCAACTGACCGGTCTGGACCATCTGATCTATTTCTCGTCATCAAGCTCGAGCACGGGCGGCGTCGGCATCACAGCGACCTTCGCTCCCGGCACCAATCCCGACATCGCGCAGGTCCAGGTCCAGAACAAATTGCAGCAGGCGATTGCACTCCTGCCGGCGGAAGTCGTGCAGGAAGGGATCAGTGTCGCAAAAAGGCAAGCGCAGTTTCTGCTGATTCTCGCGCTCTACGACACGAGCGGACGCTATTCCGACGTCGATATTGCCGATTATCTGACGACCCATCTGCACGACCCACTCGCGCGGGTGCCGGGCGTGGGAGACGTGCTGGTGTTCGGCGGCTCGTATGCGATGCGCATCTGGCTCAATCCCTACAAGCTTTCGACCTATGGATTGATGCCCTCCGACGTGAGCGCCGCCGTCGAGGCCCAAAATGTCCAGGTAACCGCCGGCGAGATCGGCGCGCAACCGACCGTTCCCGGCCAGGAGCTGGACGCGACCGTGACGGCGCAGTCGCAGCTGCAGACCGCAGAGCAGTTCCGCAACATCATCCTCAAGAGCAGCAGCGCCGGCGCACTCGTGAGACTCGGCGACGTCGCCCGCGTCGAGCTCGGCGCGCAGAGCTACGGCGAAACCGGCCGCTTCAACACCCATCCCGCCTCCGGCCTGGCCATCCGGCCGGTGCCGGGCGTCAACGCCTTGACGACAGCCGACGCCGTGCGCGCCGAGGCATTCAAGCTCGCCGCGAACCTGCCGCCGGGCCTCCATCTCGATTTCGTCGTCGACAACACGAAATTCATCCGCCTGTCGATCCACGACGTGATCGTCACGCTTCTCGAAGCGATCGGCCTCGTCATCCTGGTGATGTTCGTGTTCCTGCAGAGCTGGCGCACCACGTTGATTCCGGCGATCGCCGTGCCCGTGGTGCTGCTGGGAACCTTCGGCGTGCTGGCGGCCGCCGGCTATTCCATCAACACGCTGACGCTGTTCGCTCTGGTGCTCGCAATCGGATTGCTGGTGGACGATGCGATCGTCGTGGTCGAGAACGTCGAGCGCATCATGCGGACCGAAGGGAAATCGCCGCGGGATGCGACGATCGAATCGATGGACGAGATCACCGGGGCGCTCATCGGCATCGCGCTCGTGCTGTCTGCCGTCTTCCTGCCCATGGCGTTCTTCGGCGGCTCGACCGGCGTCATCTATCGCCAGTTCTCCATCACCATCGTCTCGGCGATGGCGCTTTCGATCCTCGTCGCCCTGATTTTGACGCCCGCCCTGTGCGCCACGCTGCTCAAACCTGGTTCGGAAGACCGGATCCCCCTGGGGCGGCGCTTCTTCGGCGGTTTCAATCGAGCCTTCGAAGCCTCGGTCCGCCGCTATCATTCCGCACTGGAATGGCTGTTCGGCCACGCGACGCCCGCGCTCGCAGTCTATGCGGGCATCATTATCGTGCTCACCTTCTTGTTCCTGCGCCTGCCGACAAGCTTCCTGCCGGAGGAAGATCAGGGCGTGGTCATTGCCCAGGCGACGCTGCCGCCCGGCGCCGTCCAGTCGCGCACGCTCGCGGTGCTCAAACAGCTCGAGCATCACTTCCTCGTGGACGAAAAGAAGAATGCGGAGAGCATCTTTACTGTCGCGGGCTTCAGCTTCTCCGGCGCGGGACAAAACGCGGGCATCGCATTCGTTCACCTGAGGGACTGGAACCTTCGGCGTGGCGAGAAGAACCACGCGCCGGCCATCGCCACGCGGACAACGATCGCGCTTTCGAAGGTTCGCGACGCCCAGGTTTATGCGCTTGTCCTGCCGGCGGTTCCCGAACTCGGAATCTCGTCGGGATTCGATCTGGAACTCGAGGATCGCGGCAATCTCGGCCATGCGGGCCTCGTCGCAGCTGAGAACAAGCTGGTCCAGCTCGCTGGCAAGGATCCCATTCTTGCGAATGTGAGGCTCAACGCGCTTCAGGACACGCCCCAGTTGCATGTCGACATCGACGAGGCCAAGGCAAACGCGCTCGGCCTTTCCATCGCCGACGTCAACAACACGCTGAGCGCCGCATGGGGCAGCGTCTTCATCAACCAGTTCGTCGACCGCGGGCGCATCAAGCAGGTCTATATGGAGGGCGACGCGCCATTCCGCATGAAGCCTGAAGACCTCGACCGCTGGTATGTGCGCGGGCAGAACGGCGAGATGGCGCCGTTTTCATCCTTCGCCCACTCGTCCTGGATGCTCGGTCCTTCGGAGCTCGACCGCTACAATGGCGTGCCGGCGCTCGAAATTCAGGGACAGGCTGCCCCCGGCAAAAGCTCCGGCGCCGCGATGAACGAGATGGAAAAGCTCATCAAGCAATTGCCAGCGGATATCGGATACGACTGGACGGGGATTTCCTATCAGGAACGCCTGTCGGGCTCGCAGGCGCCTTCGCTCTACGCGATCTCGATCCTCGTCGTGTTCCTCTGTCTCGCGGCGCTCTACGAAAGCTGGTCCATTCCCTTCTCCGTGCTGCTCGTCATTCCGCTCGGCGTGGTGGGCGCGGTTCTCGCCGCAACGATGCGCAGCCTCTACAACGACATCTATTTCCAGGTCGGACTGCTGGCCACCATCGGTCTCTCGGCAAAAAATGCGATCCTCATCGTGGAGTTCGCTGCGGCCGGAGAGCGGGAAGGACGCCCGATCCGCGACTCGGCGCTCCACGCTGCGCGATTGAGATTGCGTCCGATCCTGATGACGTCGCTGGCCTTCGTCGCCGGCGTGTCGCCGCTCGCACTATCGACCGGCGCCGGTGCGGCGAGCCAGAACGACATCGGCACGGGCGTGATCGGCGGCATGATCTCGGCAACCGTGCTGGCGATCTTCTTCGTGCCGCTCTTCTTCCTGCTGGTCCGCTCCTTCGTCGCCCGGCAAACAGCGCGAAAAGCGGCCTAGCGATCGCCGCCCTGGCGCGACAAGGCCGGCAAAGCTCGTCGAGCAGAGTATATTGTTCGCCGTGCGGCTCTGTATCCAAAAGGTAGCGGGCCTGTTGCAGTTAAAGTGTTTTGCACTCAGCTAATGCCGTAGGCGTCTGGCAAATGCGGCAGTCAGAAAGTATGCAGAGCGAGCTGTGCTCCTTGCTCGGCGGTCACCAATGGTCCTCCACACCCGTTCAGGGGTCGCGGACGAACCCATGCCGAGTACCATTCATAGCAGCATATAACCGGCAATCGCACCTCAGTTAAATATGCCGCCCTCAGTCGTCGTCAGGTGCCACCGGCTGGGAGTCGTCATGATGGATTCGGTCGACATGATACCTATTCCCCGAACGGAAGATCGTCTTGTGAAGGGATTTGCAGCTTGGCTTTGCGTCCGGGTGACCGACGCGCGATGGGGCGACGAAGCAATCGTTCGAGATCTGCCACGAAGGCTGCATTGGCGAGCGGCCGCCCTGAGCCTTCGGACAAACGGATTGCGGAGAACGCCGCTTCGTCCTGCGAATCGGGCTGTAGCAACTTCGCGAAATCGCCGACGCGATCAAGCACCGGCTTGACAATCACCAATCCGTCGTCGGAGCCCGCGAGATGCGCTCTGACGCTCGACCATGGCCAATCTTCGGCCTGCGGCACCAGCTTGGCCCGTACCGGATTGAGGCTGACGTATCGTACGCCTGCAATCAAATGCGCATCGTCCATCACGACCGACGCGAAGCGCCTCTGGAACAAATGTCCCGTCCAGCGGCCCCGTGCATTGACGAAATTGGTGTACCGGCGATGCGTCTCGCCGACGGCGCGCCCCAGCCCGAGATCGTCCCGAGGCACTGCGATCAGGTGGACGTGATTGGGCATCAGGCAATACGCCCAAATCTCGAGGCGCGCCTTCAGTGCCTGCTCTGCGAGCAGGTCCATGTAAACGTCCTGATCGCCCTCCTCGAAGAAGATCGGCTCGCGGCGATTGCCGCGTTGCGTGACGTGATGGGGAGCGTGCGGAACAACAATCCGCGCCAAACGGGTCATTACGAACCTTAAGCGCGACTGCGGTTGGCGCAAAATCTCGATGCGTCCTGCCGCTCCAAATCATTTGTCAAAATTTGTCGCGACCGGTACGTTCGCGACAGTTTTGGTGAATAGGTATCGTGTCGACGGAAAACCCCCCCTCGAACCACTGCTTGCCAACGGCAAGGCAATTGGACGACGCTACGCCATTACACCGCCGAAAGCCACGGGCTCATGCAGAAGGAAAGCGACCCTCTACGGCATCGGCGTCTGGCTCGCTGCTTGCCGGTGCTCCCTATGGCGTAATCTTCCACACCGTTCCAGAATTGTATTTTCCGCCCCCAACGGTCATGCCGTAAAGGGCGCCATTCTTGTCGAGAGTAATGCCGCCCTGCAGCTCGCCTCCGTCGCCCTTGCTGAAATCGCCCTTGCCGATGAATTCGTGGAGAATGGTCTCC
>Ga0182024_10018753_pt1 | contig 12842 bp, 15 predicted proteins | sample P32metaG_FD_120480 | JGI IMG/M metagenome (GOLD analysis project Ga0182024, IMG submission 120480) | Permafrost microbial communities from Stordalen Mire, Sweden - P3-2 metaG (Illumina Assembly) | ecosystem: Environmental > Terrestrial > Soil > Wetlands > Permafrost | place: Sweden: Stordalen...
AAACAGAGTGACCATTTTGTCCTTTATCCATTGCCTTGCCCAAAATCTCGGCAATCCCTGCGCAGCTTGGCCCTGGATGTTTTGGAGAATTTCGTCCTCGGTTAAACGGGCGTATTTTTCGAGTTTTGCGGACAAGCATTCCCAAGCGGCAGTCTTCCATTCTCCGGCACTGGCCCGCGCACTGCGGATTTCTTTGAATCGTTCGGGGTGCACCCATCGACCCTCCGATGCGATGGCTACAGCCGCTTTGAGGAGCACATGGAGCGCTTTCTCTTCCAGTTCAGCGCGAATGGCCGGGTCATGAAATCTGGGAGCGAGTAACAATTGTCCGAACGCAAAATTAAGTGCATTCGGTCGAGGACAGGCTTCGAGCTTAACGAGCAGGGCATCATCGTGTGCCTTCTGCTCGGTCTGGGCTGAAACTGGCGCGGGCAAATTCTCAAAGTCCTCGCCCAGCTCCGCTAGTGCTATCGATTGCTCGTTGTTATCAATCATGTGACCTGCTCCAATCAAAAAGGATTTGCCGCACACAAAATAGCGTGCGCACACACTTAAAGCGCGTGTGTGAACTGCTCTCAGTTTTGGGCTGGCTACAGCGTCAGGCTCTAGCGATGCCGTACTTCAACTTCGAACTACCTGCCCAGAGAAATTCTCAGACTTACATGGCTTCGCCATACCGGCTTTATGTAGAGCGGTCGCTAGCAGGCATCTCATAGCTACGCATCGCATGCTACGGGTGTATGTAAGCACGGCGGCTATATATAGCGTCATGCAAACACACTTATCCCGCGGTGCGGATACTACGTTTTTAGGGAATGCGCCGGACTAAGCGCGAGGACGACAGTTCCTATGCAGACGAATGGCCTGCTCCCACTTATGTCAATTTAACCACAAAGTAGCCTGGCCTGTCAAGCGAAGGTAGCGGGTCAATTTCCGTTTACTCGATAAATCAGGAGTTGTCACTCAATTCACTTCGTGATTGTCTGAACTTGGATTTGTTCTCTTTGGCAGTAAAACTGGACTACGATGGGGCGTCACTATGACTACAACGATCCCCAAGTACACTTTGGAATGGATTCTTCCTTTTGTCCGCGAGTCTTGTCGTGGTTACGAACCATATAAAGAGTTCTCGTTTGTGGCCTACATCCAAAACCTCTGGACTGCACTCGAAAGGGCAAATACGGAAGGTATAAAGAGGGACCCGAGTCGCAGGAACACGCCTTCACCTTCGCCGCACACGGACTTTTTCACGAACGAAGCACCAGAAGGCCTTCGTAACATTGCTATTGAAGCGTTGAACTATATCCTGTCCGTTGGATTACTCGCGCCAACAGTGATGGATACCAATCTCAACGGTTTGCGAGCGTCGCATCCGTATTTCATTACTCAGCGTGGAGCGGACTGGGCTGCTTCCAAACAACTGATGCCAGAGGATTCTGCTGAATACATGAAACTCGTTAAGCAACTTGTTCCTGCACTTGACCCTATTATCGAGCAATACATTTCGGAAGGGTTGAGTTCATTTGTTGGACGCCACTACTTTGCATCCGCCATCATGGTAGGGGCTGCATCCGAAAAAGCAGTCTATATGTTGGGTGAATCAATGTGCGGAGCACTGAAAGACCCGAAAGGCCAAAAGGACCTACAAGATTTTTTGAATGGAAGAAGCATGAAGCAATTATTTGATTTTCTTCGCGAGAAGTTAGAAAAAACGATTGATCTTGGTGCCAAGAAATGCCCTATCCCTTATCCGGTCCATGAAGGTGCGATTGCTCATTTTGCCTCGTTGGTTGACGCGATACGCGTGCAAAGGAATGACGCTGTTCATCCACAAAACGCTGCCGTCACCCCGGACTCTGTGCGACTATCGTACGGCGCATTTCCGCACGCTCTTGAGAAGATGGAGAAACTAGGAGATTGGTTCAAGAACAATCCCGCCAGTATCTAAGCCAAACAGATTGGTGTGGTGTGCTCTCAATTGCTTTCCCCTGTCCCCTATTCCGCTAGCGCAATTACCGGCGGTCAAAACATGTTGCTGATTAGCGTGGTAACCGGAAACTGACCCACTACCCAAGCGAAAGCTGGAAATCGGATAAGTGCGTTGGATCACGGGTTAGGTGACGTAAGGTTAAGTTGCCTTGTTGTACTCATCTGGACCACTTGGAATCCAAGTTCGTGCTGAAGGTCGTTCCCAAGCAGTGTATACGTAACAGAATGTCGTTTCGTGCACAGTGCTCGTTCCCCTGGTTTGTTCAAGCGGATTTCGGTATCTAATGAGTCCGCACAGCCAAATAAATTTCTTGCCTTCGAAAAGAATTTCCCGCTCCTCTTCTTCAGTTGCGCTTCTCTGCGGCTCGATGAACGCGTAGTGTCGTTCCGATTCCCCTTGGGGGAAAACATACGGGTATGCGCTCACGGAAACAGTATTAAATACATTCGCAAGCGGAGGCATATATTTGCTGTCTCCGATCAGCAACTCGGTATTAAACGCAAGGATTTGCGCTGGGCTTTTCCCATAGTTCCGTATCACAAATGGGCAACTAACTTCCCGATGTTCTTGTGGTGGAACCTTTCCTATCGGCTTCAGGTACGGTTCGTATATTTTTGTAAACGTCTCATCTCTCGAAAGCAGCATCCAGGGCCGATTTTCGGCAAGAAAGGCCTTAGTGTTCTCCTGCATTGTCTTGGTAGCCCGAGCGGTTTCCCTTGCCTGATACCCGATTAAAATAAACGTGACGATACCAACGATCACAAGCGCCCATTCAGGGGACGCATACCAACATTGCTGATTGTTCTGAGTAGTGTTCGAAGCGGCGGATGTTTGGTTGTGAATCGTGCTCGCCTGATGAGATTCACATGACAGCGGTATAGCCAAGAATATCGCTAGTCCAACTACAAAACTCGCTGCGAACCGTCTGAAAGCCATGCCAATATTCTACAGTTCCATCGGCACTTGACTGCAAGCGTCTCAGGCGGTTATTTCATCAGGCATGACGTTCAACCCTTTGGATCGCGCCCCGTCCAGACGTTTCTGTTCCTCGTGGAGGAACCAATTTATTTCATGGACCAAGTTCCTGAAATTATCGCTATCCCGCTCAACTGCCGCTCGCTCGCACAGTTCTCGCCACCGGTCCCTGGCATTTCGTTGGCCTACCATCCGCGTTCCGAGCATATGTGCGAAGCAAACTCTCTGCGGACGTGAATCCTCTCCAACAATTGGGTTTCCGTTGGCGTTCGGCCTTGAGGTGCACGCGTCTCAGGAAACCGACAGCCACACTGACTGCAAGCGTAACCTATGAGCGTATCCCTGACGGTTTTTGCCACTATTGCCTTCGCCGAGGTTTGGTAGTTGTTCCTCATGATCGCGAAGCATGTCACTCAGCCATTAATTAAACTGTGCAATAGGGCACACGCCCGTTAGTCGTTTTCGGCATCGGGACAGGTTTCTGAATGCTTGGCTTCGGCTCAGCGTCGGTGGGCGGCCCCGTCTTCCTCAGAGCCTTCTCGGTTTATACTCTCGTCGAACTGTCGGAAGGAGCACCATGCCAGCGATGTTTCTGGACCACCATGAAGGATCGAATAAGCATTGTTTGACTCAGCCTGGATTGAAGCTGCACAAAGACGCGATTGCGTTACTGCGTCCGATGTTCATGGAGCATTGCAAAGCTGGATTCGTGGCACCAGAGATCGGCCACGTCATGACTCAAGCCATCGAGGCTCTTGTGACGGAGGGCGCTCTTGGATTGACAGAATAGCTCTGAGGGGTATTAACGGATCAATCCTCAAGATGACGGCTGCCGTAAACGATCCGCACCATCTTTGAATGTGACAACTTCTACTGCACCCGAATCCCGTAGGTTCGCCAGTTCCTCCATCTGCCTTACGAACTCGCCTACAGGGATCGGTTCCCATCCATCCTGGTCAGTTCCTATCCCGTGGAAGGTCAACACATGCCAGCAACCTGGTCGCGCCCATCCTCCGACGTTCTCACCATTGGAAATCTGACGGCAACCCACATCGAGCCAGTCCAAAAAGCCTCGTTGTATGTAGGGTTTTCTCGGCCCGGAGCGTGCTTGCTCGTATCCAGCGTTCATTACGGCGTCTTTGATGCGTGGAGTAACGCGATAAAAGGGATAGCAGTAAGACGGAATTTCCGTTCCCAGCCGCTCTTCAATCCATCGTTTAGAACCCTCAGCCTCAAACTTGGGATCGTCCACTAAATATGGATATCTATGGTGTACGCTGTGCGCCCCGATTTCGTGCCCGCGCTGAACCATTCCTTTGAAATTCTGAATGTCGGAATCTCTCCAGTCGGTCTTACTCCAGGTCGGGTGAGGGAATCCGTCGTCGTGGATCGGATCATTATTGGCCGCCATGAAAAACGTAGCACGAAATCCGTGGCGGTCAAGGACGGGTACAGCTTGATCGAACTGACATCGCAGTCCGTCATCAAAGGTTAGGGAAACGAGGGCATTTGTCATAAGCCGTCACCTCTATAATATATAATCACTCACATGCGAACTTATTACCGTGCGCTTCCGCAAGCCTCGAAAGGCGCTCCCGATGCTTTTGATTGGGTTCGTGAAGTGGAGGACGCAACGAAGGACTACCTCGAATCTGTCGAGAAGACACAAAAGGACCTGAAAAGGGACTACGGCATCGACACTGAACTGGACGAGGTGCCGGACGGTAATCTCATGAAGCCGAAATATGCCTTGTCAAGGGATGTTGATTCGAGACGAATGACGCAGCAAATAATAGAGCCGGGAAAGGGCATCACGACGCAAACAGACGAAGTCCTCACCAACCCTGAGCCGGGCGACAGCACGTTCGAAGGTATTCACGAAATTCTCGGTCCGGAAGACAAATAGGCGGATTTCAAGATTCCAATTCGTTCGGGATGATTCAGTTCGAAGTTCTTATCACACTTTATCCCAATAGGCCGATTCGCCTGCCCAAACGGCCCAGCGCTTGCCGGGCGGCATCTTGAGTTATCAACAGCTTAGGTGTGAGCCAACACGCAACCACTCGTTTGCTAAACCGTTTTAGGGACTAAACACCCTAACGGGGGTTCGAATCCCCCCCTCTCCGCCATCAGTTCAAATTAATCGACTTATTTGCGCGGTTACGTTTGCGGTTACGTCCAACTGCCGAGTTCGATTGCGACAAATCGGCTGCAGCTTGTGGAAGCAGCGTTTTCGGCCGGCAACGCGGGACCAACGATAAGTTCGGTACCCTGCATTCCTTTTGGCCGTCAAATTAGTCCCATTACGTCTCCGTTTCCTGTCCTGTGTTCCGACGTCTGAGTCAAAAACCCAGCGGTCAGCAGCGAAGTAAGACAAAAATTCGTTGTCCCGTAAGGTTTATCGGAGCCTTCTTTCCTCTCCAGAACGGAGGCGGTGGCAATTTTGGAGCGCATTCACGATATCAAATCGGGCGTTCCAATGGCGAACGGCCGAGGGCGTCCTCGTTTCAGAGACCATTTCGAGATCCAAGCCGCGATAACAAATTGAAATACTGGGATTTGAGGAGTATGAGACGCGGGCCGCAGAGACTGCTGGCAGCAGCCGCCGAATGTCATCAACCAACCGGCAATTGAGTGCTGTTCGGGCTAGGCGATCAAACCAGTGCCATTGAATTGCTGAGGCAATGTCCAAAGGCAATGCATAGCGAAATTGAATTCGCACCTCCCACATGGCAAAGTAGGCGCGCTTCGTTCTTGAGGCGGCACAGATGAGCACAGGCGCAAACCATATCGCGGGTCGCCGAACTAGGCGACCACTTAGGGATTTGGATGGGAACCAGCGATCCGCCGCGCTCGCTCAATTGCACAAAGCTGCGGAAGCTGTGGCTCCGCCAAATTATCCCCCAGAATCGATGTTTTCTCCCTCAGCTGTTGGGGAATGGATTCGGAATTATTTGGCTTATGTGTTTCACAAGAAGCATGATTTTCCTCCCTTCAGCGGATCTCCCAAGCTGGCGATGTACGACCTACTCGACGAGGAGAGCACGGCCCAAAATGTGAAGGTGAGCATCGCGGATCGTGGACGTGGTCGGGCCTGCTTTCACTTGACAAGATTCTGTTGTCTCGGTTTATAACTGAGCCGCGGGACCAAAACGATTCGCACGGTGAAGGGAGGCGACCCGATGCTGCGTCTGCTTATATTGGCTTTTGTCATTTCGTATGTGACTTTGCCGGCGGCCTCCGCTCAAACGACGGACGCTGGTTATCCCGATGAGTTGTCGCCCTCGTTGGCGGGCAGCGCCAAGGCGATGCACGCGATGATTCGCCGAAATCTAGCGGAAGCCGCGGAGAACATGCCTGCGGATGAATACGCCTTTCGACCGACGCCGCAGGTCCGGACCTTCAGTCAGATTATCGGTCACGTGGTCGATGCGAACTTCTTCTTCTGTTCGCAAGCTGCGGGCGAAAAGTCGCCGGCGACCGCTAACTACGAGCAAATCACTGACAAGGCTTGCAAAGCCAACTCGATCAACTGTCACGCAAATTAAATAAACAAATAGCCGATCAACTTGGAAAAGAAGCCGAGGTTGACCTTCTCGTTGAACTCAATAAAGCTTTTCCGACCGACGACATCGACCCTGTCCGTCGTGGTGTGAAGGGTGCAGACATCATTCATGATATCCTGGTTGATTCAAAATGTATCGGCCGAATCGTCTACGAAAGCAAGAACGTTTCTAACTGGAACAACAATTTCATCGCTCAAGCGAAACGATACCAGACACAGTACGAAACTCCCAATGTCATCGTTGTTAGCCGGAGTTTTCCGCAAAAGAAAAGGGGCTTGTGTATCTTCAAGAATATTCCAATTGTTGATCCCCATATGGCTGTGTGCCTGGCGGCTATAATCCGCGAAGGAATTTGCGAAATCGGTCACGCGCGTGCAACACGTGTGGGACGAAATGATAAAGCTAATCAGCTGTTCGATTACATCTTGAGCGCTAAATTCGTTACACGCTTTCGTGAAATAGCGGACAGCGTTGATTCGCTCCGCGGACGCCAACAGAAGGCGAGAGATTGGCACGAAAATGCGTGGCACGACGAATCAAGTCTTTACGATAAAATTGACGCTCGCCGTCGAGAGGTTGATTCGCAAATTAAGGTCATTATTACGAAGCCAGCGGCAAGCGACAAGATACTACGCTTGGAAGCGAGAGCTTAAATCGACAGCAGAGCACAGTATCTCTAAGCTGTCTCAAAGTCTTCAAGCTCTACTTCGACAGAATTACCGAACCTGCCGAGCGCCGATCTTGCGGCAGTTTCGCTGGTCAGGGTCTCATTTAGAATTAAAACTGAATTCTCAGCCGCGAGTAGCGTCGAGACAAAGTTCTGCAGCCCCATGTATGCACGCCATCATCGCGTAACAGGAAAAAAGTGCAACCGAATCGGTTCGCTACTTCGCTTTTTTCGCCTTTCTGCTCTGACCTTCGCCGATCGCGCTTTCGTCGCCTTCGAAATCTTCGCTCGTGCCGCAGCTGACATCGTTCGTTTTGTCTTGACTCCCAGATCACCCGGGGCCTTTGCCTGGCGAGAGCTGGGATGAGAGTCATTCAGCGCGACGATTGCCCCATCTATTCCTTTTAGCTGTTTTTGCTAATTAGGTGAACAGCGGCATCGTTAGCGGCCAGGCGGTCAATCAAAGATGGCGAACCTTACCCTGGGATTACTTCACGGCTTGCCTGTCGCTCAAGCACGAATCCCCGCAATGTTCTTTCGTGTAGAATCGGCACTGCTTTCGTCCAGCAGGGACAAGGTCGCAGCTAACAACTGGCAGGGCCACCGGAGGCTCGAATGTGATCGGCCGCGCACTCTCCCACTACCGGATCAACGCCGCGATTGGCAAGGGCGGAATGGGTGAGGTGTACCGAGCCCACCGACACCAAGCTCGGTCGCGAGGTTGCGCTCAAGGTCTGCCGGCGGACGTGGCGAGCGATCCCGAACGCCTCGCTCGCTTCCAGCGCGAGGCGCGCGTCGTTGCCGCGCTCAACCATCCTAATGTGGTGACGCTGTATTCCGTTGAAGAATGCGACGGCGTTGACTTTCTCACTACGGCGCTGATCGAGGGGCAGCCACTCGATCGACTGAAAACCAAAGAGAGGTCCTGGACATGCCCAAGATACTTCCCGCAATCTTTTTCGGTCACGGCAATCCGATGAATGCGGTCCTCGACAATCGCTACACAAAGGCATGGAGCCGCATAGGGCAGACAACACCCAAACCGAAAGCCATTCTCTCCATCTCGGCCCACTGGTTCGTTTCAGAAACCGGCGTAACCATTGCCACCTCGCCGAGAACCATTCACGATTTCGGTGGGTTTCCCAGAGAATTGTTTCAAGTGCAATATCCAGCGCCCGGTGATCCCAAGCTTGCCCATCGAGTACAAAAACTGCTCGCACCGCTGGAGGTCAAGCTCGACAACTCCTGGGGGCTCGATCATGGGACATGGTCGGTACTTCGCCACGTCTATCCCGATGCTGACATTCCCGTCGTCCAATTAAGCATCGACGAAAATAAACCAGCCTCATTCCATTTTGAAATTGGCAAGAAGCTCGCGCCCTTGCGCGAAGAGGGCATACTCATCATCGGTAGTGGCAACTTGGTCCACAATCTCCATGCGTATGCTTGGGGTCGGCACATGCCCGATCCTTACGATTGGGCTGTTCGTTTTGAGCGCGACGCGAAGGAAATGATGGAAGCCGGGGAGTACAAACCGCTTATTGATTATGAGAATCTGGGACCTGAAGCTTTGCTTTCGATTCCCACGCCAGATCATTACTTGCCGATGCTATATGTCATCGCGACCAGGCAGCAAGGCGAAATTGTCACTTTCCCAATCGAAGGTGTTGATGGCGGATCGATATCGATGCTCAGCGTGCAGGTGGGTTAGGCCGCTGGTCCTGGCGCCGCCGGCCAGAGCAAAATTTCGGCTCAGGATTCCGCCGGTGCGATGCAGCGAATTTGAATGGCCGGAGCATCTCGGTGAGCGCTTTGCAGTGCGGGACTGGAAGCAAGCACTCATGAGTGGCGATGTCTAGCTAGAGGACCACAAACGCTCACATTACACCAATCTGTTTGAGCAGTCCGACCAAGTCGTAGAAGAGTCTCTCTTCGACGATCTCCCCGTCGTTCCAGTGTGCGACGGTGCAGAACTCAATATGAAATTTCTTGTTGGTCGGCGCAATCAGTTTGCCATCAGGACCCTTCATCGGTCCGCTCATCGTGCCTGTAAAATCCGCCACGGTACACGTCCATTCGCCCTGAGCAATCTCGACTTTGTACGGATGATTAATCAGATGATTGTCGGGTAAAGTCTTGAAAAACTCTATGGACTCCGTCTTGTGACTTTCGCGCCCTCTTGTCGGCTCAGCCTTACCCGGCCAAAATACGGTGGTGTCCCTGGAATGCCGCGTTTCGAATGTGTCCCAGTCCTGTGCATTCCACGAATCGTCGAGTGTCCGCATGAATTCAAGATTGTTCTGTGTCACGTGATCCTCCCAAAATACCTAGTCGCACAGGTTGACTAAACACATGTTACCCACCAGCCCGCCGGCGCTCATTCTATACCTTGGCTGGCCTTCTGGCTTGGGCCACTAAAACGCTGCATAAAAGCTTGGTGGCTTCGTACACGCTTATTTCCGCGTGAGTCAGAGCGAACGCCAAATCATGATGTACGATATCCCGCATAACGATATGCAAACCTAGATGATTGAAGTTGATGGTGGAAAATATGGCACAACCTAATTTGGTAACAGGCGCAGCTTCTGAAATCGGAAAGAAAAATGAAGACCTGAGCAGAAGTTCTCGTTCGTGCATTTGCCTGGCAGTAGTTTTATGCACAACATCGGTTGTGGCTCTATCGACGCAACTGAACGTACAAATTGTATCGCTTGATCCGGCAAATATGCCTGCTATCCGCACGGTCGATGAGCGCTTCCAGTCGTACAACATTGAAATGGTGGAAGTCATCGGTGGAAGATTTTGGAAACCATACGGGAGTACCACGAAAGCGCCGGAGGCACCATCGGGTTTCACTCCTGCGGGCATAGACCCGAACCTCTATCGATATCGAGCCCCCATTGATCTTTCAAATTCTCGATTGCAAAAAATGGCAAGGGCCTTAAGCCCCGCGTACGTACGAGTGAGCGGGACGTGGGCCAATAGTGCTTACTTTCAGAATTCGGAAAAGTCCGTCCCAGCCAATGCGCCGTCAGGGTTCAGCGGAGTTCTAACGAGGGAGGAATGGAAGGGTGTCATCGATTTTTCTCACGCAGTGAATGCCGAAATCGTGACATCCGTGGCTACGGGGCCAGGATCGCGTGATGCTCAAGGCGTGTGGGTCTCCGAACAAGCGCGGCAATTACTCGAATACACCAAGGCCGCTGGAGGGCGAATCGCCGCAAGCGAATTCATGAATGAGCCGACATATGCAGCGATGGGCGGCGCACCAAAAGGATACGATGCCGCAAGCTATGGCCGCGACATTGCAGTCTTCCGTACGTTCCTTCGGAAAACTGCACCCGATACACTATTTCTCGGTCCAGGTTCGGTTGGCGAGGGACCGTTCGCAATGCCAATGGGTGGTGGAGTACTGAAATCGGAAGACCTGCTCCACGCCGCCGGTCCCGTATTCGACGTTTTTTCGTACCATCTCTATGCCGCTGCTTCGGAACGATGCGCAAGCATGGGCGCGTCATCACAAACAACCGCGACAGCGGCGCTTTCGGAAGATTGGCTCTCACGCCCGGAAAAGATTGGCGCATTCTACGCCGACCTTCGAGACAGGTTCGAGCCAGGCAAATCACTTTGGATTACGGAAACGGCCGATGCAGCCTGCGGAGGAAATCCCTGGGCCTCCACTTTTCAGGACACCTTCCGATATCTTATCCAACATGCAAGCCTCGCCCAGCATGGCGTTAAAGTGATCATGCACAACACGCTGGCGTCGAGCGACTACGGCCTGTTGGACGAAAACACATTCGCCCCACGACCAAACTACTGGGCGGCCCTGCTATGGCGACGACTGATGGGTGCGACAGTGCTCGATCCACGCACCGTACCAAGCCCGAATGTTTATGTTTATGCGCACTGCCTACGAAACCATCCCGGCGGCGTAGCGCTCCTGGTCATCAATGCCGACCGACAGAAAGTCCATGAAATCACATTGCCCTCTGCCGCAGAACGCTACACGCTGACTGCCGAGCAGCTTCAAGACACAACGGTCCAGCTTAACGGCAAGAGGCTGCAACTGAACAGCGATGGCGATGTGCCACAATTTGCAGGCCAGTCAACACGCTCAGGTCACATCAGTTTCGCACCGACTAGCATTACATTTCTGGAAATCGCCAATGCGGACAACAGCAATTGCCACTAAGCCCACAGGGGCGACTGACGTAAGGAGACAAATTCATGAGCGAGAACAAGCCGACGGAAATCCTTGCAAGTCTCGCCACATTGCTTCCAGAACTGGAGGCCGTCTATAAAGACATACATGCGCATCCGGAATTGTCGATGCAGGAGGCCCGGACGGCTGGAATTGCTGCGAATCACCTGAAGGACGCGGGATTCGAGGTGACTAGCGGGGTAGGAAAGACTGGCGTTGTCGGCATCTTGCGGAACGGCGATGGCCCCACTGTCATGCTGCGCGCGGACATGGATGCTCTACCGATCAAAGAAGCGACGGGCCTTCCATACGCGAGCACTGTCACGGGGACTGACCCGACGGGCAAGACCGTACCCGTAGCCCACTCGTGCGGGCACGATATGCACGTTGCCTGCTTGATTGGCGCAACAAATCTTTTTGCAAAGAGCCGCAACCCCTGGAAAGGGACGCTGATGGCGGTCTTTCAGCCGGGCGAGGAGACTGCGCAAGGCGCCAAGGCAATGATTGATGATGGGATGTTCAAGCGATTTCCAAAACCGGATGTTGTGTTAGGGCAGCACGTCATGAGCTTGCCGTCGGGCAACATTGATTGGCGTGCGGGTATTGTCACCTCGTCTGCCGATAGTCTACAGATACGCATTTTCGGGCGCGGCGCGCACGGATCAATGCCCGAGTCCAGTATTGACCCCGTCGTTATGGCCGCCGCGACCGTGATGCGACTGCAAACGATCGTCTCACGGGAGGTGGCGCCCACAGATTCCGCGGTGGTGACAATCGGGTCGCTGCAGGCCGGCACCAAAGAAAACATTATTCCGGACGAGGCATTGATAAAATTGAATGTGCGCACATTTGACGAAGGTGTGCGCGAGCGTGTGCTCGCGGCGATTGAACGCATTGCGAAGGCTGAGGCAGCGGCATCAGGAGCACCAAGACCGCCAGAGATCACGCCACTCGATCAGTATTCCTCAGTAAAGAATGATGCCAACGCGACAAAGAAGCTGGTCGATGCATTTCTTGAGAACTTCCCTTCCGGTTCCGTACAACAGACAAAGCCGACTATGGCAAGCGAGGACTTCGGCTGCTTTGGAGCGGGGTGGGATGTTCCGGCGGTGTATTGGTTCTTTGGCGGAGACGATCCAGCAGTGTACGCCAAGGCAAAGAAAGAGGGAAAACTGAGTTCGCTTCCAACGAACCATAACCCTGCCTTTGCACCAGTTATTCATCCGACTCTGGAAACAGGTGTGAAGGCCCTCGTTGTTGCGGCACATGCGTGGCTAGTCTCCTGAACAGCTTGCTGATCCACGGGTATCAACTAGCAGGACCTTTTCTGGATGCAGTGGATCTGCTCGGCACGTTCGTTTTCGCACTCAGCGGTGCGGCAGCGGGTGTCAAAAGCCGGTTCGATCTGTTCGGTCTAATGGCACTCTCGTTCGCGGCCGG
>Ga0182024_10018754_pt1 | contig 12842 bp, 12 predicted proteins | sample P32metaG_FD_120480 | JGI IMG/M metagenome (GOLD analysis project Ga0182024, IMG submission 120480) | Permafrost microbial communities from Stordalen Mire, Sweden - P3-2 metaG (Illumina Assembly) | ecosystem: Environmental > Terrestrial > Soil > Wetlands > Permafrost | place: Sweden: Stordalen...
CCTTTCGTACCCCCTTGGGGCTTTAAAAGCCTCAATAAATCAATGTCGGAGCGTGGCGCAGCCTGGTAGCGCACTTGTCTGGGGGACAAGGGGTCGCAGGTTCAAATCCTGTCGCTCCGACCAATAAATCCAAGGACTTGTCTACTTTTCGCTCTGACCGGGCTGGTGTCGTCAGGAAGTCCTGTCAGGGACTTTCCCTTTTCCTATGCCGCGCAGGGCAGGCCTTTCCCCGGCACGATCCGCCGCGGTGCGCGTCATCTCGTCGGCGACCTCGATGTAGGCCCTGGTCGTGTCGAAATCGCTGTGGCGGGCGAGGGTCTGGGCGGCCAGAGGCCCGCTGGTCATGGCGACGTGGGTGATAAAGGCGGCGCGGATGTCGTGCCAGCGCCAACGGCGTCCGAACTCAGCCTCGATGACCTTCATGGCGGTGCGCCAGGCTGTACGTGCCTTCCGGATGGGCCGCCACGGTTCCTGCTTCTTGGGATCCTTGGCCGGGCGCCGGTAGCTGATGAGATGGCGCAGTCCGCGCTCCTCGGCTTCGATTGCCAAGCAGCGCAGATAGCCCATCGCAAACTGTGAGCCGGGCAGGAACACGTCCTCTGCGTCCTTGACCTCTTCGGCAAAGAGTCTGACGCGTTGGCTTTGCCAGTCGCAATGTTCTTCCTTCAGCCCAAAAGCCTCCCCGCTGCGGAAACCGAAGTAGAGGGTGATGACCAACGCATCTACGGCGTGCTGCGGCAGGATTTCCATGAGACGCTGCAACACGGGTTCCGGCGTCGGCCTCGGTAATGAAGGTGCGTCTTCCAGAGTGGGGGCTGCAACCGGAATAGCCAAGTTCGTTGTAAAGACTTTTGAACCAGCACACGATTGAGTTCGGACACATGTGACCACCGCGCCGGGATTTCACGACGGCGCCATTTGGATCCGGCGTACGTCTCTGCAGGGCGACCAGGGCAGCTCTTAGTTCTGGATGGATCGGAATACGCCTGCCAGAGCGTTTCTTGGCAACCCGATCTTCGAGCTCGATGGTGTGGGTGATCTTACCGTTGGGATCAGAGATCATGCTCCATTCGAGCTTGGCGATCTCTCCGGCTCTTAGACCGGCTCTGAGGGATAGAAGGATAATGACACGGCACCGCAATACGTCTTTGCGCCCACGGACATGCTGTAGCAGCGCATCCAGTTGTACGGGCGCGATGATCCTGGCCTGACGACCGGGCATGGCGCACCTCCATGAAGGTGAGATTTGAGGAATTGGCTCTCGGGAATTTGGATCCTTTCGGATCGGCCGATTTTCGAGCCAAAAACCAGCTTGAAATCACTATAGCATAGCATTATTATTATGTCAAATCAGGTACTTAAGTGAAAAACTAGAAATCTATGCACCGTTTGAAATTCTGATCCTGACCAGAAATCAGACTTGCCAAGAGTTCAAACGCAGTCGCGAGGCATCGGCGCGTGATTGACCCTGCGAAAGCCCCGGGGCAAGTATCCAAGGGGGTCTCAGAACGTTCAGGCGGGCGGGTCAATCGAACATCTGGGAAATGACGATCAATAGTGCCCTTGATCTATTTTGCCCTTGATAAGCTTACCATCGATTTTGAATGTCTTACGTCCAAATTTCTCTGAGGAGAATTGCGATGATCAATCGGACATTATTCGGTGCGGTGTTGTTTGTCAGCTTCGCTCTGCCTGCTCTACCGGCGATGGCCGGCGCCTGCGCAGAACTTGGAGTGGACTGCAGCCACCCCAACGTTGGTAGTCGGCCCAGCGGCGGAGGCGGTGGCGGTTATGGCGCTAACATCAACGGTAGTTTTGGCGAGCAGAATTTTTATACCCTACCGTTCTGGATAATAAAGCAAGCCGTAGACGGGTTAGACTCCGACACTAAAGATAATGGTCCAAAACCGGATGACCCTCACGAAATCGCTCGGCAGCAAGCGGTAGCGCTGATCAACCAAGCGATGCAATCCTCCAACCTCGATACTCAGATAGAGCTGATCCAACGCGCACTTGCAATCTATGACTATCCTCCAACTAGAGAATGGCTAAATAAAGCGCTCGCCATAAAGGCTGCCAATCTTAAGTCTGAAGCTTTATTCAATCTTGCTGATAAGGCCTATCAGGCCGGCGACTACGAACGTGCCGTAAGCCTGCTCGAAGAGGAGCTACAGGTGAGCCCTAACGACCCAGAAATAAAATCGAACATCGTCAGCGTCAAAGCGATGGCCCAGGCACAGGCCAGCCATAGCGCAGCCATTGATGCTGCCAAGAACCTCGATGACCTAGGGCGAGCCGCTTATGCCTCTGGCGATTATGCGGGCGCTGCGAAACTATTTGCACAGGCAGGGCATATATTGCCCGGCAATTCTATCTACGCACTCGAATTGACGCGTGCCAACGAACCGCTTCAGAATCGGCATTCTTTTGATTTATCTGACATGAAGCAGCGGCAGAACGTGTCGAACCCGTTTTCCATCTCCGCCACATCGCAAGTTAAAGGCATCTTTGGCGACCCGGTAGCTCAGCCAACTGGTCAAGATTTGGAACCAGTCGAAAATCGAGGAACAGCGAAAGCATCCGGCGCTCTCGATCAGTTAAGTCACGGGACCAATGGTACGCAGACGAATGATCAGACTTTCGACAACGGTCTGGGGCCAAGCACTGAAAATGTGACCTCTCTCGGCAATACATTTTGGACGCCCCCTAAAGGTTCCTTGCAATTGTCAGACGCGCAGCAGAAGGCATTAGACGCCGACCCTCAATATAAACCATTGATCGACTCCCAGAAAGACGCAGAAAAAAAAGCCGTGGAGCCAGATGCGCACTATCAAGAATTAGAAAATCAACGGGAGGCTCATTCCGAATTGATGCACGACACGAAATTCACAAAAAATTACTATGCCGCCTTGGATGCAAAAACGGAGGCGGACAATACAGTGGCGACCACAAAAATTGTCGCCCAGGAACGCTTACAGACCGTTATCGGCGCGCCCATTTATCGGAATTCTGGTGCAACAACCAATAATATCGGTGGCACCGACGCAAACAATTCCTCAGGTGCAAAAAATGGGCAAGCACAATGATACGCCAGGCTGCGTGCGCTCTTACGATAGCCTTGATCGCAGCCCTGTCGAGCCTTCATACGGCGGCAAAAGCCGATACGGTATGCGGGCCGGGTTATCATCACAGCGGCGAGACGAGAGAAGTTACCGCAACCGAAATAATCATTCACCCAGTATGTGACCCAGATCAAGAACCGCTGAACGCAGCAGAAAGTAAGTTCTGTGCCGCAAAACTCAAAACTGTCGCAGATGAGCGGGCAATTCAACAGATGAATTTCACCAATGATGTGCATGGTTTTGAAATGTTCGCTGACGTCTCGCAAACACAAAAGGAAGAATTGCAGGGCAAGGTAATCGACGCGCTCCTGGATCAAGGTTTTGAGGCGACGACCATGGCAGCAGATAGCGCAAGGTCACTTAACCCAATAAACGTCAATGGTGCGATCAAAAAGCTTCGCGCTAGTACACCAGCGTGGCTCCAATCGCAGGTACTTGAAACCGGTCTACGCAAGATAGCGGCGGCGAATGGTAAGCCTGGCATGGCCGTGGCATACAAGAACTTCGTGGAAGATATTAAAAACATGAAGGAAGTTGCTGATACCGGCGTGGACATGAGCGAGGATCAGAAAAATGCCAAACTTCGATTGGCGCTCGGGCTGCTCAAAATTGCGCAGAAGGATCCCGATCTCGGTGTTTTGGTAACCTCCGTGGAATTTGGCGAGAGCCTTGCCTACCTTGGTTATATATCTTCTAACGTGGATCACCTCACAAGTGTCACCGACAGCAAGCTCCTCCAGCTTAATAGCTATACCATTCGGCTGAAGCAGGACGTAAATAAGCTGCATTCGGATAAGCAGGCCTGGGCGGAGGCGACCGGAAATCGGGGGGAACCCAATTGCCAAAATTAAGCAACTGACATTATTTGCGATAGAGCCAACAGGGTTCTATTGCAGATCGAACGTCACAAGTGCTCGCCGTCCGATCACGCATCGAGCCAAGGGATATACAACTTGATCTTGAAGTGGATCGCGACCACCACTTGGCAGCGCTAGCACCGCCTCGGCACGTAGTGTCGGCCCCTATATGCGAGTGCGATTGCGAAAGCCCGCAGTCGATTTGACCGGATGGTTTAATGTGGCGATTATTTTTCGTGTTTTAGGCGGGGACTTTTATGCAGCGAAAGCTTTGGGTCTGGGTAACCGCCTCTGGATTACTGTTTGCAGGAGCCGCTGAAGCACAGAATAGAGATGGAAATGTTATTTGGTGTAACGGCGATGATCTCGATTTAAGGGTACGCGGTTGCAGTGCGTTAATTACGTCCGGCCATGAAGCCTCAGCAGACCTCGTCAATTGGTATTACCTTCGTGCCCATGTCTATGCCACTAGGGGCCCTTACGATCAGGCAACCGCCGACTACACCGCTGCAATCGCGCTCATGCCCGATCTTCCCAACTTATACCGGGCACGCGGATACGCATATTTTCTCAGAGGCTTATACGACCTGGCGATCACGGACTTTACGAAAGCGATTTCACTCAAGTCTGACGATGCAATCCCGTACCTCGGTCGCGCGAGAGCGTATAAGGCCAAAGGTCTAGATGACCAAGCGATCACGGATTACACTAAGGCTGTCGCTCTCGCACCTGACCTTACGGAAGCGTATGAACGTCTCGGTGACGTTTATGTGGACAAAGGAGTTGATGAGCAAGCCATCGCGACCTACACAAAGGCGATCCAACTCAATTCCGATACGCCGGGAGTATTTTATCGTCGCGGCACATTATATGCGCACAAAGGTCTATACGATCAGGCACTCGCAGATTTTACGAAGGCGATTGAGCTCTACAGCGGCTACGCTCTTGCCTACAATAATCGTGCTTGGACATTTGAACAGAAAGGCAAATATGCCGAGGGGTTGGTCGATGCCGATAAAGCTATCGCGCTTGATCCAACTAATTGGAAGTCTTATGCAACTCGAGGGACGATTTATCTTGCGCTTGGGAAACGTGAATTGGCCCTGGCAGATTTCCTGCAGAGTTTAAAACTGAATCCAAACGATAAATCTTCGCAAGACGAACTTAGCCAGCTTACTGCGCCAAAAGATGTTCGCGCCACTGAGCTGAAGTACGCCGACCTATTCGTGCGGTCGAGATCGTTAACCACTAAACAGAAGACGCAGGCACTTACTCTATTTCGTAATGGCTTTGACATGTGGCAACGTGGCGATTTCACTTCGGCTGAAATAACATTCAGATATGGTCTAGATATTGATCCAGCAGACGGATCTGCTAATTATTATTACGCAGATTGTCTGCAACGAGATGGCAATAAGATTACCGCAGCGGAGTATATCTCCCGCGCTATCGCCTTTGGTGGCATCCCTACCGACATAAAAAAATAGGTACAGCGATCTGCACCGACACAAGCTACTACTCCTATGCAGGGTGCATAGCCCCCGCCAAAAACAACGCGGACATCATTACTGGTGTTACCCCCCTATTGGCCCAAATCGGCAAGACCCTTCCGCTTGCGACGGAAGAGCCCGTGTCGGCAGCACCGCAAGAAATCTGATCGTCGCGGGAGGGGGGCAGCCGCAACTCAGAATATCCGAAGTGCCCGAGGAATGGCGCCACCACGCGCGCGAACCGTGGCGCATCCCGTATCCCGATCTGGAATGGTCGCCGGACTCGTCTCGTGATTGACAGGAACGCCGCGCTTTGTCCTGGGGCGCTTATATGCTACGCTCAGTAACATAACGGTTAGGATGAATTTTCATCCCAGTACATCCGTGGAGGCGACCTTGAAGCTCCAGCGCGTTTTAGCAATTGCCGCGATCATCGGATTCGTTGTGCCTATAGCTTCATATTTCACTTGGCGGCTTGCCTATGCTAGCGGCCTCGGAAAAATCCTCGACGATTGGAACGCCCGCGCCGAACTATTTATGTCCGCAGAGCGCCAAATTGCGACCCGTACCGGCATAGCGTTTTTTGATTTCATTTTCTGGGATGTACTGTGGGTAGCAATAATCAATGTGCCAATTTACATGGCGCTCGCAGTAATCTGGTGGTCCATTGCCAGAACGATGCATGAGGTCAAATAGCCTAAATACTTCGCCAAAACAAAAATGGGAGGCGCATAATGCCATCACATGTCCGAATCTTTTTCGGGATCGTTGTTGTAGTCGCCGCTTATTGGATCTTATCCGCTATTTTGCGTCTAGTGTCGTATCATAGGCACCAGATCAATGACGTGGTTATTTATGTCGCGATTGGTTCAAGCATCTTTATGAGCCTTATTTATTTGATACCGGCTTGGTTCGCCGCTTTCCGTCGTCGGAATTGGGCGCGCTGGGTATTTGTGGCTGTAGTCGTCAGCATGCAGGTTCTTTCTTTATGGCAAGCCGCGTACCTATACCTGTATGGTGCGACCGAGCGTTTTCGCCAGATCGGTCACATCATTCTTCGAGGATATTTGACGAGTCCTAGAGTGATTGCTGAAGCGGCTCTTCTGGTTACTGCAATCGTCTTTATATTCACGGGCAACGCGCGGGATTGGTTCGAGAAACCAGGCGCGGCATAGCGGGTACAGGGACGGCGATGTGCGGCAAGCTCACAGCGATGGCGTCACCGACTTCAATTGCCAGCGCTCTGGCCCTTGCTGTGTTTGCCGTGGGCACTGGCCTTGCATATGCGCAGCCCGTCTCTAAGTCCCTTGTGCCCGGCCATGACAACACCGCACCGATCAATGTCACAGCCGATCAGGTTCAATACGACAGTAACGGGAAGACTGGCACTTTTATTGGTAACGTCCTGGTCACGCAGGGCGATGACAAAATGCGTTCCGATCAAGTGCGCCTTGTCGCTGGGCCCGATGGGAAGCTGGACCTAATTTATGCCACTGGCCACGTGGTATTGAATACGCCAACGAACGAAACGGCGACTGGAGATAGTGGAATTTACAATGTCGGGCCCCGCATCGTGGAACTGACGGGCAATGTGGTTCTAACAAAGGGAAAAGACGTGATGCGAGGGTCACACCTCACCGTTAGCCTTGATAGTGATAAGGCTGTTCTAACGAACGACACAAAGGCCCCGGGAGCACCGGGCACTCGCGTGCAAGCAGTTATCATGCCCAATACTGCACCGCATTAGGTATGCGCCTAGCTCACCGCGATGGCATGGTGGGCGAAAGAGCCGTCGTATTTTTAAGGGCGCGCACTGATCTGAATGACCGCTTTACCCCCCAAAGCGGTCGTTCGTCCCCGGTCAGCCCAATGGCTGCTTTTGACCCAAAGCGGACATTGTCAGTGCGCCGCCGCTTCGCGTGGAATCCTCCCCGCAGTGGGCCGGATGGAAGCGATGGCGATGGCCCCGCAGATCGCCGGAATCGCGAGAATGCCGAGGATGGCGCCGAAACCCCAGCCGAGTCCCAGGAGCGCGCCGCCGACAAGCGAGCCGGCGATGCTGCCGAAGCGGCCCATGCCCAGCATCCAGCTGACGCCTGTGGCGCGGGCGGCGGTCGGATAGCAGCTTGGGGCGAAGGCGCTGAGGCCGATTTGTGCCCCACTCACGCAGAAGCCCGCGGCGAAGACCAGGGTGGCGAGCCAACCGGACAGCGCCCCGAGCCATGCAAGCGCCATGATGAAGACGGCGCCCGCCAGATACGCGGCGCCGATCACCCGGGACGGATGTCTCCGATCCATGCTCCATCCGATCAGGATCCCGCCGATCGTGGCGCCGATCTGGAACATCGCCGTGACGTTGGCAGCGGCGGTGATTGTGAGACCAGTGTCCTTCATCAGGGTCGGCAGCCATCCCGTCAGCAGATAGACGACCATCAGGCCCATGAAATAGGTGATCCAGAGCGCGATCGTCGTTGCGGCGTATCCGTCCGAGAATAGAACGCCGATCGGCCTCTTCGTCTGCAATGGCGGCTCGGACGAGACGAAGGTCTCGCCGCCGGTGAACCGATAGCCCGTCACCCGGCCGAGCATTGCAGCTATTTTGTCTGCCGGCGCGCCATGCAGCGCCAAGTAGCGCGCGGATTCCGGCAGGAGCATCACGAGAAAAGGAACCAGCACGAGCGGCGTGATTCCCCCTACCAGCAGCACAGAGCGCCAGCCGAAATGCGGGATCATGATGCCGGCGATGAAGCCGATCGCGGCCGAGCCGAGGGTGAAGCCGCTGAACATGATGGTGATCAACAGGGAGCGGCGTCGCAGCGGCACATATTCGGAAAGTAGCGTGGTGGCGTTCGGCATCGCCGCGCCCATGCCCATGCCGGCGAGCAGGCGCAGCAGTGCCATTTCCTGCGGCGAGGACGACCAGGCGGCGATAATCGTGAAAATGCCAAACAGGAGCACCGAACTCGTCAGCACGATCTTGCGTCCGAACCGGTCGGAGAAAGGGCCGGCAATCAGCGCCCCGATGACAAGGCCAAGGGGCGCCGCGCTAATGACAAAGCCGAAGGCCGGCCGCGAGATGTTCCAGTCCTGCAGGATCGGAGGCGTGACGAAGCCCATGATCGCCACATCCATCCCGTCGGCGACGACGATGAAGAAGCACATGGCCACGAGCGCCCACAGAAAGGGCGCAATCGGGCGGTCGTCGATGAAAGCCTTGATGTCGATCATCTTGGTCATCGCTCCGCTCCTGATCTGCCGGGCACACTTGCGTTTACGCGGGCTTGCGACCCCAGGCCTGAAGAAACAGATGCGAAATCACGAGCCTGTCGGGGTCATCGAGATCATGCCGAAGCGCTTGCTTGAGCCGGTCCAGTTCGGATTTTTCCACCAACCCGTCCGCCAAAATGCGTTCGCTCAGATTCTCGGCAAAATCGCGGAGGATATTGCGGCGAGGCGCACCGGGCGGGTAGACATGAATGAGGGGCTTTACGCGAATGTCGGTAAGCCCTGCCGATCGCAACAGGCCCGGAAGCTTGCGTCCGACAAACAGATCGACGCCGTTTTTTTCGGTGTAACGCACCAGCAGCTGCACAATGGCGGTCCAGGCTTCTGATGGCGGCTCACAGATGTGCGCGACCCAGTCGGCCTCATGGAAAGCCACCCAGCCTCCTGGCCGAACCAGGGCGACGGCCTCAGCGACGATTTGTTCGGGCTTGGGAACATTCACCAGCACCAACCGCGCCGTCGCCAGATCAAACGAGCCGTGTGGGAGCTCTGTCGATCGGGCATCCCCACAGCGCACCTCCACATTGTCCAGGCCAAGATCGCGCGCCATCTGACGCGCCATGCCGACGGCCTCTTCACTCCTTTCGACGCCGGTCACGCTTCCGGATGGCCCGACGCACGCGCTGAGAATTTCAAGGCAGCCACTGGGCCCGCAGCCGATTTCGACGACCTTCGAACCAGGAGCAAGGTCCAGCTGGTCAAAGAGCCAGCGCGCTTCGTCCGCCAACTGAAGTGCCTGCGCCCTGAGCCGTTCCTGCTCGACGCGCCTATAACCCAGGAAATATTCGTCCCGATCGTTCGCCATAAGTGCCCCCCGCAAGCCAAGCGCCACTGCATGGACTTTGGCCGACATTGCTCTGAATGCTTCCCGCCCGGCGCGGACAGTGCCACTTTTCTGGGCATTCCGGAAGCGAACATCGCTGTTTTCGTCGCGGCCAGAAACGGGGACGGATTAAGCCGCGATATGTAGAATGGGCGCAGGGCATGCTGTTGCCATGCCCCTTTTGGCAATGTCGAGTCGAAATGGCCCGTCAATCACCTCACGCCTTAATGACCGCTACTGGCGCAAAGCGGACATTGGCGTGACCGGGGCCGAATGACCGCTTCTGGCCCAAAGCGGACAGAACGGTTGACCGGCGTCCGCCAACGCCGTGCATTACAATTTTGCAGGAATTTGCGGGGTGGTGAGACCGCCGAGGCGGGGGTAGTCTTCGCTCGAGGCCTGTTTGGAGGTTTCCCGTGACCGCACGCACTGTGCTTTTTGCAGCCTGCATTCTATTGCCTATTGGCAGTGCCGCGACCCAGGCCCGCGATAGCGGCGACAATGTCGTGGTGATTGACGTCGCCAAGGTTTCTCTGCCTAAAAGCCTGCCAGGCAAATGCCGGGTCAAGGGCGTTGTCACACAGGTTCGCAATGGCTCGGCCTTTCACTACGGCCAGTCCATATCCGTGTCGGTGCCGTGCGCCGCGCAGGTTCATCGCGAGGATGGTCCGGCGATTTCCGACAACAGCCCGTTCCTTCAGGATGCCGAGGTGTTAAGAAGGTCGAAGAGTGGTTATGCCCACTTGAACAATGCCGGCGAATTGAACTGGCAGCCGTCCCAGCAATCTTATGGCACCATGGGACATGCTTTCGGTTATCGCGTGCTGGATGGTGTTTCCTTGCCGATTGATCGCGCGTCTCCGATTTGACGGTGTCGGGCTATTGAAGGCGCGAGTCAAACATTGGTAGTGGCCGCTTCTGGCCCAAAGCGGACGTTGCAGGTCGGCAGCGATGAACGGAAAGCGGACATAGCAGCACCCCACCAGTTGTTGCTGCAGGGTAAAATCTGCAAACCGATGGGTGCTAGAAATGCAGCGTCGGAAAACCGCATGGCTATTGATGGCAAGGGTCTGCCTTGGGGCAGCTTTGATCCAATGGCGGGCACAATTCGAGATGACGGTGCCTGGTCACTACTCCTACCGCGCCAAGAATGTATCGGTCCGATGGTGCGTTACAGCCAAGGCACACTATCAGATCGTGAAAGGCGCCTTGACGGGTATCGCTAGCCTCGCCGGTTGTTGCTGGCTTGCAAAAATGTTGGCCATCAGCCGCCCGAGCTGTGGGCCTTGCGACGTGGCCGGACCATCTGGCTAGGATGTGGGCTATGCGGTAGCGTCTTTTGCGCCAGCACGAAATAACCCACTACGATCATGATTGAAGACCAAGAACTGCTAAACAGCGCCATTAAATTGCATCACGCCGGGCAATTCCAAGAGGCGATAAGTATTTATAAGAAGCTGTTGCCTCGGCAGCGGCGCAATCCGAAATTTCTTTATTTGCTGGGCACCGCAAGTTTGCAGCTTGGTCATGTGAAATATGGCTTGGACATCCTTCGCCGTTCTATCGCCATAGATCCCCAAAATGCCTATGCGCATAATAATATGGGTTTAGCGTTACAAACGCTGCAGCGCTTGAATGAAGCGCTTCCAAGCTATGATAAAGCTCTAGCCATTCAACCAGGTTTTTTGGAAGCACTCAATAATCGTGGAAATGCCTTTCAGACGTTAAATCGTCTGAATGAAGCGCTCAGCGATTATGATGGGGCGTTGGCAATCAATCCTAATTACCCCGAGGCCTTCAACAATCGCGGCAACACCCTGCGAGGGTTGGGCCGATTTGAGGAGGCCTTGGCGAGTTACGATAGGGCGCTTGCGTTGAGGGAGAGCTATTTCGAGGTCAATTATAACCGCGGTGTTCTCTTGCATGACCTTGGAAAGCTGGATGCGGCGTTGCTGAGCTACAATGAAGTATTGGAGATGAACCCGAGTCACGCGGAGGCCTACAACAATCGCGGCAATGTGCTGCAAGATTTAAATCGCCTGGACGAAGCGCTTTCGAGTTACGACAGGGCATTGGAAATACGTCCGCGCAATGCCGAAACACACAACAATCGAGGGAACACGCTGCGCAAATTAGAGCAATTGGATGGCGCCTTGGAAAGCTATGATAAAGCGATAGCGATTAATCCATTCTATGCAGTGGCGCACAGCAATCGAGGCGCTGTGTTGCATGAACTCGGCCGCTTGAGGGAGGCCCTGACCAGTTACAGTCATGCTTTAGCGATAACGCCCGATTTTAAGGAGGCGATGTTTCATAAATCACTGGCGCTTTTAAGCGCCGGCGAATATCTCGACGGTTGGTCGCTCTATGAGGAACGATTCAGGCAATCTGATTTTCAGAGCGCTTATCATGAATCTGCCAAGCCGAAATGGCTTGGGGAAGACATCGCGGGCAAGACTCTCTTGGTATATTCAGAAGGGGGATTGGGTGATGTTGTTCAGTTTTGCCGATATCTGCCTCAAATTCAGGCGCTGGGCGCGAAGCTGATTGTTGGAGTGCCGAAGCGCGTCGTGGAACTGATATCCACGCTTGATTGCCGCATGTCTCTTTTCGCGCACGGCGAGGCACTTCCGGAGTTCGACGCTTATTGCTCCATGATGAGCCTGCCTTATCTCTTCAAGACGACGTTGGAGACCGTACCTGCAATTTCTCCTTACTTGTTCAGCCCTCCCGATAAGGTTCGGGAGTGGCGGGAAAAGCTTGGAACACAGAAAAGATTGCGTGTTGGGCTTGCTTGGTCGGGAAGTCCTACGAATAAAAATGACCTAAACCGCACTATGCAGCTACAGACGTTGCTTCCTATGCTGGATGTGTCCGCAATCGAATGGCACTCGTTACAAAAAGAGTATCGGCGATCCGATCAGGGTATTCTGAACCGGCATCCCGAAATCATGCAGCACCAAGATGCATTTCATCAATTTTCCGATACGGCGGCATTGATGGAGTGTCTGGACCTCGTTATCAGCGTGGACACCAGCGTCGCCCACGTGGCAGCGGCAATGGGAAAGCCGGTCTGGATCTTGCTTTCAACCCATCCGGACTTCCGCTGGATGTTTGATAGAACGGATTCTCCTTGGTATCCCACCGTGAAGCTTTACAGGCAACGTACGCGTGGGGATTGGGACGGTGTAATCGCGTCGGTAAAGCGAGACGTTGCTAAGCTGGCAGCGGAAGGAGGGGGGCTGCTGTGATGTTCTGACCGCTA